>Ga0131853_10021744_pt1 | contig 11636 bp, 5 predicted proteins | sample TergutLab28metaG_FD_92764 | JGI IMG/M metagenome (GOLD analysis project Ga0131853, IMG submission 92764) | Labiotermes labralis P1 segment gut microbial communities from Petit-Saut dam, French Guiana - Lab288 P1 (version 2) (version 2) | ecosystem: Host-associated > Arthropoda: Insects >...
CCCCGTTCCAGACCCACTACTACTCAGAAAATCTGGTAGCGCCGGGGATCGAACCCGGGACCTCTGTATCTGTAGCCAGAAACTCTGACCACTAGACCACAGAGGCGGTCTAGTCACATGACAGTGTCATTAAATAAGTACACAAATTAGAAATTGTGTGAAGAACATGTAGTATCTATTTTCCTTCATGGTTTTATGCGGCCTAAAAGGGCGTAGAAGAACTTAAAAGTAATAATTATGCCCTCGGCCTATCCCCGTGACCGTGCGGTCTAAGGCGCAGCCGCTTGACTGCTGGAATCGCTGGTTCGAATCCCGCTGAGAACATGGGAGTTTGTCTGTTTTGTCTGTTGTGTGTTGTGTACGTAGCGGCCTCCGAGAGGTGCTGATCACTCTTTCATAGAAGTCCTACCGAGTGTGTGTGTGTGTACGTGTGTGTGATCCAGAAACCTCAATAATGAAGCTACCTTAGGCCCGATTTGGGCTGTTGCGCCCAAAAAAAAAAGGGTGCTGTCTGTGGGCATACATTTTTTTGTCTGGCTTTTACGAAGGTAAGTTAAGATTACTGAAAATTTGCCCGATTAACGTCAATTATTCGCTCCGTCGTCAAGTGTAAGGATTAATATATAAAATCCATTTATGCAGTTTTCAGGTATGCTAATGACACGTACAGCACAATTTCGCGCGCAAAGCTCGAGTTACTCGTTGAATTTGTATATAATATCCGAAGTTAAATACAGATATGGCGCAGTCTACTTGTTGCTTTTACACTGAAAAAAAGAGGTTTGAAATTATTTGTACATTTTCTAAAGTCTATTGTGAAATGCCATCACACGATCAAAACGCATGGTGGTGGTACTGTTATTGCTCACACTTGAGAAATGTGCATGGTCGTCAAATTGATGTTATTGTTAAGACACATTAAATTTGTTTAAATATGTGGATGTATATGGAGGAATTTGTTCCGCTGAATTCTATTACACCACAGCGTTGAAAATATTTCCCCTCCTACTAAAACAGCTGAACACCAGCTCTGAATACGGAGCTTGCTGGTCCTGCCACTGTCCCAGCTGCGATGATTAATGAAGTGATGAACACAGCCAAGTGGGTGCGAACGGACCAAGATTGAACTTAAATGATTACAGCAGCTGCCGGCAATATAATGTGCACGGAAGACTGTGCTAAAATAGACTGGTTCTGCAAGGTTTATATCCTTGCTCTTCATTGCATCTTCATCCCTATCCTTCACTCATCGTTATTCTATATAAAAATTTAAAATGCTAAAAGAAACAGGTTGTTGTTACGGTTTTATCTGGTAGAAATCAGTCTAATCTTGGTGTGATCGTAGGCTATACTGATAACGGCTTTCTGTATTTTTCGAGGTAAATGATAGGAGAGTAACGCCACTAAGATATGATATCTACACCATCCTTATCAATTTTCACTCGAAGTGTCACTTGATGCTACGTAAACCTTCGTCTGAATTACTCTCAGCGTAAAAATGTAAACAAAAGTGAGAAAAAAAACATCGAAAAAAAAGCTGGATACAACATGTAAATAGATTGCCTCGTAATAGATTACCCAGGGTAATGAAACACTACTCCCCAACTGGCAGAATGAATCACGGTAGACCTTTGAAGAGACTTCTGGATACGTGAGACAGGAACGGGTCAACAAGTGGCCCAACTCCATGAAAGATATATGATGATGATGATGATGATGAAAAGCTGGCACCAAATTTTAATCTTCATTTATTGTTTATACATAAAATTTAATGAGCAGTTTTTAAATACATTAAACAAGTATCGATGTCACACGTTTCTGAAAATATCCCATTGAAAATTTCAGAATGGTCCACTTGAGCGTGTATGAATAGAGAGCTCATTGAATTTTTCATGAGAAGCTTTTAGAAGAGACGCACACTTTAAGTACATGTGCAGTTAAATATCACAGAGCAGTTTTCTCAAACGGCAAAGCCGCTGACTTGCACTCGGAAGATGTTATTTCGAATCAAAACTCGGCATCGAACACAATGATTTCATGCATCCATGTTTTCCCCTCCGTTCGTACTCAGTCCGTTTTGCGTTAGTGTCCCTTATTATGAGATACATTCTTCTACATGCAGTCCAGTTTACAAATCATAATAATTTTAAAATTCAATACTCTGTTGTCCGAGGTCCTGGCAAATTCGTTGAACAGTAAAAAATATATATCCATTTAATCTGCTGAATATCGCAGATGCAAAATCTGTAGTTAATACGGTGTCGATAAATGCCAGTCGTTAATTAGTCTAGTCTTACCTTTGAGTGATCCCAGTCAGTTTGCTTTGGTGTGTCAAAACTCCATTACTCCTAACAATAATACATTATTCCATAGTCAGTCACAAACAAAACGCTTCTAATTTACACATAATTACATCTGCACAGTATCTTAACCTGCAATTTCAACGCAGCGCAGTCCCTTTCAATTCTGACGCGGAAACGACAGCCATCAGTTTGCACAGTGACCACAAACGCTGGTTAAACTGCTATTGGTGGGGTTCAGAGAACAGAACTGGGACGCTAAGGAATGTTCTCTGTGAACTTGCGCTACATTTCGTCTGTACTCCACCTGATGTGTGCACGTAGTAGTCTCCGAGAGACGAGTGACCCCTTGCCTTAAGCTATTGTAAACCTAAAGAAACCAAAAAGCTCGTTCTTTTCTTTCTGAGTAATAGTTGTTCCACCAGTTTCCTTCAACTATCGACTCTTCGACAGTGGCGTAGCCGACAGCCGCAGGCTCAGGTACGCCTTGTTATTGACATACAAATAAAAGGAAAGAGTTGTTCCTGTTCATGCCAAGTAGGCGTATGAGTGGCGACTGTGACGCTCCACTCATTCTTAAACTCTGCACTAGATGGAGATGACTCGGCCGTTTTAACCTCCGTACCCACTGAATAGGGTGGGCCGGTTTGTTCAATCGGTATAGCGACTGACTATGGGCTGGACGATCCGGGATCGAATCCCGGAGGAGACGAGATTTTCCGCCCGTTCAGACCGGCTTTGGGGCCCACCCAGCCTCCTGTAAAATGGGTACCGGGTCTTTCCCGGGGGTAAAGTGTGACCGGGGCGTGCTGCTGACCACTCACCCCCTTCTAGTGCCGTGGTCATGGAAGAGTAGAGCTATACCTCTACCCACCCTCTGGACCACACTGGGCCTGTAACGGCATCACTTTACCTTTACCCACTGAATAGGAGGCTGGGTGGGACCCAGAACTGGTATGGGCGTTGTAGAGAAAAGAAAAATCTCTTTCTAATTCCGGACGAACCCAGTACAGTTCATTCCGTAGTCTGTCCCAGTACTTACTTTTTTTTTTAATTTCTAGATGTTTTCTGCTTACAGAATGTAATTCGACAATGAAACCCTTATTTTTTATTTGAAGACATTTATATCCACATTATTTTTTTCAGTGAAGGTATTTTCAAAGTAATAATCCATAACACAATAATTCTTTTCGCATCGGATTTACCACTCTGATTTAGTCTGGAAGAAATTTAGTGTCAACACACTTTATTTAATATGTGTTTTTAGATCCACTCCTTTTTACGCACATTGGTTTCCGCAGTGCAATATGTATCGGAACACAGAATACGTCCCATCACTCTCCACTAGTTCATCGGATCATTTATCACCCATATGTTCGCCAATCCCATCAATTTCTGCTACGAGAATTCCTTCTAAAATTACCCGCCCCTCTTTCTGTCGCAAACTCATACATTCAAGCAAGTTTTGCATAAACAGTATTACAAGACACGTCACAAACCATGTGCCTTCCACTCAGCATTGGTCGGTCTCGAACTTCACTGCAATTCAAATTCATCTATCTGATAAATATAAATTCTCGAAATGGTGCTCCTGTAAACCTTGTACTAATTAACTCACACCTGTCTGTCAAAACCCTGTCGCCTGATGCACACGGAAACAGGAGAGAAACACCTAAATACTCCAAAATATGCAGTCTGTTGTTTTTATCAATGTTGTCGGAAAATGTCGACGCAAGAAATTTTCTCCGTGTCATGCACTATATGTGCACCCTCAGCTACCCCGACTTTTCATGACATTTTATATCTAAAAGAAACTGTTTCATTTAAAGTTGCTAATTCTTTCACTTCCTTCTAATCTCTGTCAGTCTTGTTTTTGTCTATCTTCTCTCTCTTTCACTCGCCATCTTCAAAATTCCGGCAAATTGTCCTATAGCGGTAGCACTTCATATTAATATTCTGTCGTCTTCCAACCGCCCAGACCACTCTGGGGTCCCACATAGTCTGCAATTTAATCTTTAGACACCTAACGTCAACTATAGTTGACGTACCGCGCCGCTAACCTCCAAAGTTGCATTTTATATATTTATTAAAAAAATATAGGTACCGAATATTTAAAACATGGTGTATATTCTCCGTCTTTTTCTCTTCAAAATGCAGTTTGGTTCATAATTCTAACGTATTTGGTTCCTATATTATTCACATTTTATATACAGAGTGTGCTAAAATTAAAAAAATAATTCCGGCGCCAAAAGGTTAAGGAGTACCGAGGACTCATTTCCCCGGGGTAAAGCGATACAGTGTAACGTTGAACACCCCCTTCCACTTAGTGCCGAGATTAAGAATGCGTGAAGTTTCATCTCCACTCCTCCAGAAGTCTTCAAGGCATGCACAAGGGAAAATTTTACCTTTACTTTATTTGGAAGGTGTTCTGTTTGAATATCAGCTGGGACACCAACTGTGAAATCCTTAACTTACGTTTTTAAGATTTTAAAGACAGAGAAAGACGAAATACACTTGGTTTTAAACGTTGTAAGAGCATTGTAAATTAAAAAAAAACGGAGTATGTAGTAAATTTTATAGCAACATTGCGAAAAAGCATACAGTTTTTGACCATGTAACCCAATGGTCTCCATGAAAATGGTGTAACAAACATCTAAACATGTAGAACGTAATTAGTGATAAATATATGTATTTAACGTATTATGTGCATTTAGTTGGAAAAACGGATGTGACTGAGAAATTTATAATTTTACTTTGCTGGGCCTGAACTTTAATATTTAGGTGTCAGAAGAAGGTAAGATGAAATATAATTATTGCCACCACACTTAAACATTTGTTTACAATACATTGGTTTATTACTTGCAGAAAGTTACAAGTGTCTTTGTAAAATGACAGTATGTTTCATCACACATTGCTTAGTAAAACTTGCGGGTTGGAATAAATGAAGACATGCATCTACAGTTGGTAATCAAGGTGTCAGCGCGCATGCGCCTTGTCGATTACTTTGTATTCGTAGAGGACGTACTGTTTGTCGTTGTACGCCCACATATAAGAAACTAGTCGACTGCTGCAAGGCAACAGGAACGGAATTTTGATGCTCCACATATCGGCGCAAAATAATTCTAGCCGCCGAGACCAGTTAAAGCAAAATCCTTGCACTTATGTGTCAGTTGCTTATGTTGTAGTTCTCTTTATGTGACCAGGACTTCATTTCTACACTGAACAGTCCCTTCCTTACATTCAAAGCATTGATTATAACTAGTCGTACACAGCAGCAGGGATAAATACGTCAGAATACCAGGCTAACACCGGAAGGATCGAACAATCGGCTTTCGATTTCCGATTCTCCATAGATCTCAGACACGCTCTGAGTCCTACCCAGCCTTCCATTCCAAAAGTACTGGGGCTTTGTCCCCGACAGTAAATTTGCCGGAGCCTAAAACTAACCATTCACTTCTATCTAGTGAGAAGCGGAAGAGCCCGCGAGGTACAATTCCATTCCAGGGCCGATTTCAGGCAGCCGCACTCAATGCTGTTATAAGGGCTCTCACTGTTTTGGGGTCCCGAAATTTCTGGTTGCATTTTAGGTTTTGTATTAATAATATTTAACTGCTAATTCCCACACGCCTATATGTGCCGCGCGCTACCTGAAACGCGTAGTTGAGGCTCGGCAACGTATATTTTTTGGACCCAGACTTGCCTCATACTAGCTCTGCTCCTTTCTCCCATATATTTGTGGGGCGTTTTGCTTCATTAAGCACAGGGGCAGCTTTAGAGATACTTATTTTTTTTTAACGATCGGACTTAATCCTTTGTCATTTCTAAGAAGAACATTACCTCTTGGGACAATATTATACGGTATCTCTACTTTATTTGACAAACATTTTTGTCACTTCCTCCTGCTATACCTACGCGCGGATGGGCCTTCGTTTGAGTGGGCTTCTTTAGGGTAATAGATGAGCCAACAGGTACTGACAAATGACAGTTTTCAGATAAAATATTCTTCGTATAGGAGTGGAAAACACAGAGTAAATATTCAACCTATTTCAGCGGATTTAACAGCGTGCCTCTATTACGCCACTTTTGCATTTTCGTTCACTCAGTATTCTGAGAACACTTGCCATTTTCTGACAGGAAGTAATCTCATTTTACTTGGAGAAGCACTTGACTCGGGCAGTGCCACGGCTTCAGTATGTCGAAAAGGCCCGGATTCATTTCCAGGCCAGTCCATTTGGGATTTATGGCAGACAAAGTGGCATTGTGATATGTTTTCCTTCAGAGTACTTAGATTTTACCGCGTCGGCATTATTCCACTGGCGTTTCACACTCATTAATTCATCTGTCGCAGATGCTGTATAAATCCTAACAATTGGTAGGTAGGTTTTCACCCTTTTTATAGGCCACGAAGGCCCTTAGGGTGAGTAGAGGTATAGCTCTACTCTTTCTAGGACCTCGGCACTAGATGGGGTGGGGGTGAGCCCCACGCCCCGTCCGCCTCTACCCCCGGGACAGACCCGATACTCATTTTACAGGAGGCTGGGTGAGCCCCATGGCCGGTCTGGACGGGCGGAAAATCTCGTCCCCACCGGGATTCGATCCCGGACCGTCCAGCCCGTAGTCAGTCACTATACCGACTTGGCTACCCGGCCCAAATCCTAGCAATTGATAGCCATTAAATAATCCAAAATTAATTCCATTAATACATGGTGCAGAACCTTTCTTGAAAAGTTTTAACACTTGCTAGTGATATATTTGTCTACTAAACTGCCTCTCTTTGTTTGATCTTGAAGTTAATGCTCTATGCAGTAATAACGTAACAGGCGATACACATCTTAAGTTCATATACACATAAACGTTTCTTCCTTCAACTACAAGACATATTTTAATATTATTCCCCATTTATATGAAGATCTCCAACGAGGCGGAATAACTTAGCTGGTGTACTGAATAGGCTATTGGTTGGACGACTAAGGCATCGGAGTTTGAAGCAGGACAAGAATGTTTTATCTTTTTATGTCTTCTAGACCCAATCTGAAGCCGAACAAGTCTTCTATCGAATGGGCACAGAGGACCATTCCGCCACGAAAATGCTGTCGGTACGTGAAGCTGACCAGTCATCGTTACCTAGTTCAGATATCAAGAACGCACGGAGCTATAACTCCACTCAACCATATGCCGTCTCGGCTTGATATTTCGATTATCACAAGGACAGCTTTGCCTTGCGCCAAGATGCGTAAGGTCTGAGTCACGCAAGCAGTTACAAAGTTTATACGAATTTGCCTTAAGTATCGGAGCAAAACAGATACGTAAAAGTATGTCACAAGTCAGCGGTAGTTCACACCTTTGTTTACAGTTACGTTACGTCTAACCACGAACAGTCGTGTGTTATATTGTTACTGGACAGCTACGAGTAATTATTTTTGTGGCAGTAGAATCATTTGTGTTAAAGCCTGACACAGGCTACGACATTGATTCAGTTGAAGCCTAGTTAGAACGTAAGATCTATTTTAAAATCATCCTTCCAAGTCCCCGTCTTTCTTAAAAGTGGTCATTTTCTAAAACTGTAAGTGTTCATTGCTTTTTCAATCCTCGTATATACCGTCATGTGGGCTACACAACGTCAATACGTAGCTACATCAGGCACGGAACATTTTCCATCACAGAGTCCCTCCCAGCATGTCTGCATAACGGACGGTGTAACGGGAAAGGAAGTAAGGCGGGGTCTGTATTTTTTGCGTTCATACGGCTCCAAGTTCCGCTTCTCGCAGATGACACACACACTGAGTTTACACAGCGGGTTATCCACATTCGAAAAAAACACAGTCCCCGTGTCAGTAATGTTTGGTATCATCAGATTTGACTTAACGCAAAGACACAGAAAGTTTAGACCGTCTCTTCGTGTTCTGGGCAGGGCTCTGTCTTCTTAAATGTACATACGATAAAGGTAAAATATTACACACACTGGAAAAGCGAAACTTAGAAAGGAAGGTGCAATCAAGAATTCGTATACAGATGTGTCCTTTCACGTACCGTGTTTCAAGGACGCACTTAGTATCGCGACAAAACACCAGCGTTTTATTAATGACGGTATTGTAATTAGTCTCTGCTAACTATACGGGACAAATTAGCTACATGTTTCGATGTTCTTAAACATTTTTCTTTGCCGATCCCGGTGGCCGTGCTGTCTTAAGATGTAGATCTGCCGTGCTCGATTGGTAGGATTTCGGGTTCGAATCCCACTGAAAGCACTTACGTTCGTCTCTTGTTTGTTCTGTGTTGTGTAGGTAGCGGTCTCTGTGACGAGCTGATTACTTGTTCAGTGGAGTCATGCCTGGTGTGTGTGTTCAAGAAACCTCAGCAAATGTTTAAGGGCGTGTACCTCCCAAAATCATTTACCGACTAGACTTCTGTTAAACCGTGGAACTATGGCACATATAGATTTACCGAGAGGAAGATTTATGATAGAATCTTCATAGCCTTATGTTGTTCTTGTAAACGTACCTATTATTGTACAGTTACATAACAGCATTCCAAGCGAGCCAGAGTAACAAAGTTCTTGTAGCGACTAGGCTACGGGCTGCACGGTCCGGGGTTTGAATCCCTTTATAGGCAGAAAATTTTTTCTTCTCCAAAACATCCAGAAGGTCTTTGGGACACATCCAGTCTTCTATTCAATGGTATAAAGCGACCTAAGCGTGAGGTTAAGCACTCACTCCAACTAAAGCTGTCGTTAAGAATGAGAGGCGCTATACCACTATTCCCCGCGTATTTCTTCATGGCGGGGACAAGAAAACCTGTACGTTTACCGTAAACTTTTATTACATCCTTCCAAAACCCCACAGTGACTATGTGGATACTGCACTGTGTCCACAAGGTTTCTCACGAATTTCATTGTGTGCGCGTTTGTCGTGAAGTAGACGCTTTGCTCTTCGTGTAAGTCCAGAAGCTTTGAGGCTTTTTGTTTTCCACTTCATGGATATGCTGAGAGGACAGCAGGTAGCTCGACCCGTTACAAGTAAAGAGCGATTACTTTGAGTCGTCTTCCCGGATCCGTAGGTTTTCAGACGTTTGGAAAAGAACATATGTCTCATCGTAGCAGCGTTGCAAAGTGTAGACGGAATAGCGCGGGTCTCCGGGGAACATAACGAAAAATAACATATATATATATATATATATACAGTTACACAAACAGTTTTCAGACAGACCTCTTCATGCTTGTCAAGAGAGGTGACATATTTTTTGAAGCAGTGCTTATACAACAATACTCCACTCGGAGCACACACACACACACACACACACACACACACACACACACACACACACACCATAGGACTCCACTTATATTTGGGTTCCGAGTTGGCTTCTAGACGTTCACTTACCACCTAGTGAAAATTGTGGAGCCCCTAGCTAAAGCCTAAATGGAACCCTAAAATTGCTGAATTTGCTGTTTTAGCATTTCAGCATTCCATGATGTGGCGTTTCTTGTGTTTTAATAAAATTTTAATATGTGTGTTAGTGAGTGACTGCGCTAGTGAGTGACTGTGTTAGTGAGTGACTGTGTTAGTAAGTGAATGTGTTAAGGACTGTGCTAGTGAGTTACTGTACTTGTGACTGTGTTAGTGATTGATTGTGGTAGTGAGGGAATGTGTTAGTGAGGGAATGTGCTAGTGACTGTACTAGTGAGTTACTGTACTAGTGAGTGACTGTGTTAGTGATTGATTGTGGTAGTGAGTGACTTGGTAGTGAGTGAATGTGTTAATGACTGTACTAGTGAGTTACTGTACTAGTGAGCGACTGTGTTAGTGATTGATTGTGGTAGTGAGTGACTGTGTTAGTGATTGATTGTGCTAGTGAGTGACCGTGTTAGTGACTGTGCTAGTGAGTGACTGTTTTAGTGATTGATTGTGCTAGTGAGTGAGTGTGTTAGTGAGTGACTATGTGAATGACTGTGTTTGTGAGTGACGGTGCCTCACATCACGGACCAATTCAAAGGGCACAATTTTAACCGATATAAGGACCCCTGACGATGGTACTTAAGAAATGCCAAACAGGTAGGAGACTGCATGCATATTGTGTTCATTTTTCAGTGTGTGTAAGGTTGGTGTGAGAAAATGAATTGAAAACTATACCCGTTTCAGTTATTCCACTTGTGAGACGGTTTCTTGAACATGCTTTTTTTTTCGGCGTCACACTTTTGAAAATAACCTACATAAAGAACAAATAAACAAAGTAAGGTAACAACAAAAGAATGGCTCAATTATAAAGTGACACCCGGTGCTGTTGTTTTTACATGGTGCTGCAGTAAAATGTTCCGCCACTGACGTTGAGGAACGGTAAACTCGACATAACCGCAAGGTGTGTTTGTTCTTGCTGAGCTACAGGGACATTACATGAAGAGTCATCTTCATATGAATGTGCCAATGTTTGCCTGGTGGACTGAGAGTGGGAGGGCGGCGGCACCATGCCCTCGGTCCTCTTACTGTGTGTTGTGCTGGAAACTAATTAGTAATCTAGTTTCAAGTAAAATGGAATATCGTACAATTAAGTAAGTCCCTTTTAACTCTTATCTCGTGTTCTAGATCAAGACAGGAGGAGTAGCTTAATTGCAAGGTCACGAGAGGTCACCGCTACAGTTCTGGTTGAAGTAGACAAAATATAATTCAGCACAATGGGAGGTGTTTCTTCTTGGTTTTATTTTTAACAGGTTTCTGGTAACTCTGACCGAAATTAAACTAACTACTCTAGAAACGTGACAACGTAAAGCTGTTTAAACACCACGCCAGGAAGGCGTATGGGAAAACCAGTCATTCTTGGTCTCGGAAATGGGTGATTGGGAGTGTCAGCTTCACGCTTTGGCCGCTTTAACATTTCTTATTATTATCATTGGCACTCGTGCTTTTATGTTTGCACGCTAATAAACACCTCTTGAACTGAATTATGTAAACTTATATTTACCTTAATATAGTTTCAGTATTTCGTGATTTGTAACAAGAATTTTTGAATTAATTTTCATAATGCATTTTTCTGTGGCTCAAAGGCCAAATTCTGACCTAGCCCACCTCATTGTTGAGGTCTCTAGATCACACACAATTAGACACACCCCCACCCACCCACCCACACACACACACACACACACACACACACACCCACCCACCCAGTCACACACACACACATACACACACACACCCACCCACAAACACACCCACCCACCCACCCACTCACCCACCCACACACCCATCCACACACACACCACCCATACCCACACACCACACACACACATACAGACGTACACCCACACACTATCACACCCGCCCACACACACACACCACACACCCA
>Ga0131853_10021745_pt1 | contig 11636 bp, 7 predicted proteins | sample TergutLab28metaG_FD_92764 | JGI IMG/M metagenome (GOLD analysis project Ga0131853, IMG submission 92764) | Labiotermes labralis P1 segment gut microbial communities from Petit-Saut dam, French Guiana - Lab288 P1 (version 2) (version 2) | ecosystem: Host-associated > Arthropoda: Insects >...
GACCTTTTTATGGATTTTTAAACTTTTTTCCGGGGGACCCTCCTGTTTTACAATTTTTTTTTTTTTTCCTTGAGCCCGCCCCCCCCCCCCCCCCAACGTTTAATGCAGGGCGTCGGTACATCACCCTGGTCTTCCTCCTACGCCGCCATTTGCCCTTTTTAGGCATCGCGTTTCCACTCCTCGCATTCTAGATAGTCTTTATCATGTGTCGGATGTTTGCGTATCGAATCTAAACTTTGTCACCGGCTGTAAATGACTTGGATTCTCTTCGTTTTCACGAGTCCTTATACAAATGCAATGCGGTACTTCAGGAAGGCTACCAGCTGCTCGATCCACATTTTCTGCAGCTGTCATTCGTTACTGATTCTGCCATTCGACACTATATGTATGCTGCTGACTCACCGACAGCGTGGCAAAGTAAAGTACAAGTAGGTACAACGTGTGTGTATAGTCTGCGTCTCTTTTCTTCTTCGTATGTATTCCAGCCAGCACAGTTGCGGTTCACTGAAAGAATTAGAGGGTTCTCTGTATGTTGGAGTCGTTATGTATTTCTCCTGTATTTTGTTGAGCCTGTAAGTAAATTGCTAAGCTAGCCACGAGTGGCTGTTGGCCTGAACTCGACAGTGGCAATTTGTATGCAAATGTGTGTAAGGTGTGAGCCCTTCCTTGGTATGTCAGGCGTATGAAATATGGAGCGAAGCTGTGTATCATCAGTTCATAGATAAACTTGATCCATAGTCATCATGGACTCTGAGCGCACGTTTCGTGTTAATTATGGGTCTTCAACATGTTTTTGTGTTTATAAACTCTCTCAGAAGCCGAAGACAAGTTTCTTGATGGCGCTTGTCTAGTTTTCATGAACTTGTGGTGTTGGGGAAGTCTTGTCAGTCTGTTTTATTTTAGCTTTAATATATTTTGCGATACAAATGCGGTTTAGGCTTAATTAAGGGCGATGTTGACAGTCCTGCCAAGTGTGATGCTTGCAAATAATACGGAAATTCTTCAGATGAATTCTGTATTATTGATACCGTTCATTTTCTTACATTCGATATATTAACCAACATAATGCACTAATTAAAATACATAAAGCACAAATCATGACACCATTCATGTAAAGTGCGACTTCTACATGTTTCGGCACCAAAGTACCAACTTCGGGGAGTTAAATAACAACAAAACATCACAAGTCCAGCACACATTTTAGTCATTAACCGCCCTCACCTTCATCATTAAAATTAAAAATTAAAAAATTTAAAATGTTAAAAGTATAGATTACGTAAGTTGACAAGCACATGTCCATGTTGTTGTGACCACCACCATACTTAGTGCAAGTTCGTACTTGTTTGTATTATTCTCTGGGTTGTGGATGCAAACAACTGCCACAGTGTATTATCCAGAGTAATCTCGTCCTTCGATTGTGCCACGTTTAACCTGGTTGAATTAGTAATGCGGTGACCTTTGTAGGATTGGGAGGTACTTGGCTCAATCCTCGGTTGGGGCAGCATCTGTTCTTAGTTGAAGGTTTTCGTAACTTCCGTCCGTCGCTTCAGACGAATTCCGTAGTAGTGCTCCAGTTGCCCTAGACCGCTTCCTTCCATATCCCTTGCAATTAATCATTCGCCAGTCTTCTTATCATCGAAGATGTGTAGCTTGAAATACTGAATAAGCCGTAAAAGTAGTGAGAAAAATAGGCGTGACATTCTTGTGGTGATGCACATTTAGATTATGGTCTTGTGAGGCGTGATGATATGTAATTCTACACTTAGGCATCCGCGTTTCGGATAAAAATCCTGGGCCATTTTTCACGGCAGGAAAGTAGTCATTCGCCTGTAAGACTATTACAGTAATTCCTCTGAAAGTTTGGTTTGTAGCTTCCAAACTGTACATCTAAGCAAATTGTAATCTTTCCTTATGTATTTTGGGTGGTAATCATACTGCTACACTCTTAACAAGGCTGCTGCATTGATAACTGCATCAAGGAACAGTAGAAGTTAGTGATCCAATTTTTATAGTAAGGAGCTGTGGAAACGAGTGTAGTTTAGGGAGGAATGACATCCCAATGTGGCAGTAACTGTGTGAGTCGGAGGAATCTTTATTGTTGGGTGGAAGGATTCCAGGGAGAGTGGAGGAATATTGTTGATTATGCGCGTTCATGGCAGCTCTTGACTATTTTTTAGGCCAGTATTGGGTTAAAGAACATCAAGTAGCGTTTCCGGGATAACTATAGTAGGAACAGTGATGAGTTGGCAAGGGAAATACATTTTTCCATGGTGCAGTTACAACCGTTGGAAAGAATTATTGGAAATTCAGGGCGGTTACTTAAAAAATTAGCGCGGGATAAAATTTGTTTTGACGTATGTGTTACGTTTTTCCGTACAAGTTTTGTTGGGAATAATTGTCCCTCAGATGAGTTTTTAGCGATTTTACGTCGTTGCGTTCAGAAATCTTGTAGGGCTTTGTGTACAGTGTCACTTAACCACTGTCCGATATTCACCAAAACTGGAATTCATTGACAAATTCTAGTAGAATACCCCAATATCGAATGTTGTGAACATCAGTTGTTTTCAGGTTGTTGTTGGCGGACTACCAGACATGGCGTTACCAGAGTGCCTATTTTAGCAACATTTCGTCACGAACGTCCAAGCAGTTTCCCTGAAGGAAACTTTATGTCGTTAGTCTTCCCCGTGGATCTTGCTACCCTTTAATATCCGAATGGCGTTCATAAGCACCTCTGGCTTGTATTCGTGACCCAATCACATATTGTCAGTGCCAACGAAACTGTAATTTGCGGCCCACCATTTTGAATTAGTAGCAGACCGAATGACGTCGCGTGCTGCTACGCCGAACGCCGACAGCGACCATGACATCGGCTTGTTTTGTGCTACAAATGTCTCGGGGATATTACTGTCATTTCCGTTTTTTCCTCTTGTAGAGCTGTCTGCTGCTTATACGATACCAGCATACACGTTCTCATATATTGCTGGAGAAAAAGTAATATAAACTTAATTTATATTCACGATGCACTACGTGGTTTATGACTATATTGGTGTTGCCCACATGTTTAATATGCCCTGCGTCACATTTCAGATTTCTGAACCGAACATGCAGGCCTAGTGTTTGGCACCCCTGCTTAGTATTATTAGATTCCGAGTCAAAACCTCATCCCGGAAATTGGATATTCGGAGGGTTCTTTTTTGCGTTGTTTCTTCAGGCAGATACTTCATATTGGACCATGAACACTTAAGCGCTTTTATCCAGATTCAGTATTTAGCGTCCTGCCGTGTGACTACATATAGTGTGAGCTACTGACACCTTCAGGGGTGCAGAAGTATCAGTTGCCCGGGCGACTAAATTTTATGCGTTAGCGCCTAATATTTGTGGTTCCTCAGTATGGGAGATGCTTCACTCCACCCTTATGGTGCCTTCAGTTTTGAAGTACCTCAAATATATTTCTGGAAAATTTATGTCGCCTTTCTGACATAAATCTTAAGTCAGTAAACGAATTCAAGGCTTGCCAGCGTTTGTACACAGTTGTTGGTCGCAAGGCCCCCCCCCCCCGCCACTGCCCTGTATCCCGAGCCCGATAAATCTACCCAACATCATTATGGCCTGTTTTTAAACGACCCATATCAGTGCTTTTGTATATAATAAAGTCTCAATTTTCCACCTCAGACAATCCGACTAATACTGTAAATAATAATAATATATTTAAGTGCAAATGGGCTGTCGCCCGGTGGCAGTAGTCATTATGCCGTGTGGCACCACTTCTCCGCCATGTGTGCCACACGGCCCGCCCGGCGTATCCTCCTTGATGGTCGCACCCTAATGATGTTTGGCTATGGATAGCTTACAAACCATCAAGCTCCTCATTACGTAGTTTGAATCATCGTGCTTGCTGTTGTGTTTGGTCCGGTATGGTGAAGAAATTGTAACTTCGCTGAAGTTATAATTACGCGACTGCGGCGATCTGCGGCACTTGTTTTTCGAGTTCATAGACTCGATATGAAGGAGTTTAGAAGTTGTGTTTGCTAATTTTGTTACGATGAGTCATGAGATACATTGCGCGCTGTGACTTTCTGCTAACATACACACTTTGTATAAAGCAGGGCTCTGCCTGGGATTTTGCTGTAATAACGACTCTTTTCGTACAGCCGCCTAACTTTTATATCGTGGCGTATATTTCCAAATTAGCAGTAATTACTGTACAAGAACAACAGATCCCCCCCCCCCCATAACACTTAAAAAGTTGGATGGTTTGTAGTAAATTTTGTGTGCTGATCTGTTGTCAGAAAGTTGCAACAGTCCCGTTTTTTGTTACGTGTACCTAAGTCATTTTTATGCCAGGCATAATGACGTAGGTCCGTGTACCGCTGATTGCAAAGTCCGATATAATGTAATCCAAACAGGTTACGTACCAATGCCAAGGACCCTCTCGGTTAAAATTGGCAACAGAAATTCCTTGTGTTTTTGTCAGATATGAAATGCATTTGTTTACCTACTGTGTACACGAAGTTCATGCTAGGTCTTGCCATCGGTCAAGTGGTTGAAGGTTTCGCTTTATTTTCCTTGGTGAAAGGCCAAATGTTTAGCAGATGCACAAATTCCGCGTTACTTGTCATGCGGCCGTCCAAGTGTTCACAACAACAACAACAACAACGCTATCTTTTTTATAATGATGAACCTTCCCGCTCCTCTCTTTTCTGTGCCTTTCGCCTCATCTTAAATCTTCAGCCGACCCATTTCTCCGTCTGTGTGCATGGTGTTTGTCTTGTACAGCTTGAGCCCATCACATGTTTTGTAATGTGTATTAGCTGATATCCGACCTACTGTGGAGAAGCGTTAGATTGTATTTTGATTTTAATGCGAGTCGTATAACGTCTAAACCTGCACAGTGCGGAAACTTGAATGTGTCGGAATTTGGGTTGTCGTTGCGCTCTATCTTATTTCTGCCAGTTGGCATGCACGCCGTATCAAACTAAGGGGACATGAGACCTGCGCTGTTCTGGGATATTACGCAGCGTATGGTGGTAATTACGTAACGTTTGGGGACAACCTATCAGTCCCATCGTCAAGGGTCAAGAATTTTGTTTTCTTGGCCCTTCAAGATGGGACTGGTAGGTTTGTCCCTAAACGTCGGTAAGGAATTACCACCCTACGCTGCGTAATATTCCAAAAGGGTGCAGAGCTCATCTACTTCGCGGTGGAAGCCTGAAATCACGTTAAGGAAATACTGTCTCCCTTGCGTCTGACAGTTGATATGAATGCTGTTTCTCATTAGGAAGATCTAATTTCTCTTGTTTCTGACATTTGGCACGTATGTCGTACGTAGTTATGAAGGAGTAATCTCCAGACTCGTGAAATGCTCCCATAGGAACTCCAGTACAACCTTCGTCTCCTTACAATGACGCAAGGGAAGTGAGTGTCACCTATTTCGTTTTCTTTCATTCCCCCCGCCATTATCCGAGCATACTTACTGGAAGTAAATAAAACGATAGCGAGAGCTCGCAATGGGGTCTGTTGTATGAATATAGAATGCCAGTTGCAGAAGGGTTGTGTGTGGTGGACGTGCACACTTGACGTTCCGTCCACAGGCGTTCGGATGGACGTGCACACTTGACGTTCCGTCCACAGGCGTTCGGATGGACGTGCACACTTGGCGTTCCGTCCACAGGCGTTCGTTCCTATTACGGAAGTAAAACTGACACTACCCTTATATCTCAAAAAACATTTCACCGCCCAACACATTCATTAACACATTCTTCCACGGATTTTGCTCACTGTACAGTGCAAAAGCAAAATCTCTGTCTCCACATCTCCCTGTCTTCGGTACCTTCTTCTCTCATAAGTTATACTACGTCTTCCTGCGTCCGTCCATCTTTCGTTGGGTCTTCCCTACCTTTGCATTCCATGTAGTTCTCATTCTAGGGTTCTTCGTGGCAATCTGTTTTCCGTCATTCTCTTTACATATGCAAACCATCATAATCGGTTTTCTTCAGTTACTACTAATATGGTCTTCTCAACATCTATAATTGCTCGAATGGTGCTGTATGGAAACGTTTTGTTCTTCGATTTCCTTGCAGGTCTTCTCCAAAAATCCATCCCAGTTGCAAGTAGTTTATTGGACTGTTATGTGTTTGCTGTTTATGTTTATGTGCCTTTTTTTTTTTTAGTTTTGTTGAGAATGTTTCTACTCCACAAAACAAACATACCAGTCACTCTTATTCCATCTGCTTCAGGAAGCCGTCTGAAAAGTACGTAGCGTGTCCAGAAAGTAAGAACCGGTTGCATTTAAAACGAGTTAAGGGTTTCTTTTTAACTCCGCGCTACAGTTTGTGGGTGTCTGCATTCAACTTCTCATCCACACATTCGCCATGTCAGTGAAGGCACTTGTCATTGCGTGGTACCAGCTTACAATGCCTTCGTCGAAAGAGGACGCCTCCAAGCCTTTTAGCCAGTTCCGGACAATTCTTTAGTTTGCTGGTCACTCCTCGGACTCTGGTTGGCCAAAAATTTGTTGAGATGGAGCAACAAGTGATAATCACTTGGTGCAAGTTCGGGACTCTGTGGAGGATGCTCTTAAATTCCCCACCTGAAACAGTTCGCTCGCCCACCTTGTTCCTCGTTATGCACATTAGTCATTATTTCTTTGAGCAACGCACGCCAGGTCCTCACATTCCCTTCATTAATTGCATCTTCATCATACACTTACTCCAACAGTCTTCTTTGTGAATTTCCGCTGGACGAACACTTTTAGCGTTTCAAAATTATCTCAGATCGCACTTCACAGGTAGCGGAATTTTCGATTTTCATCTTTAACGATTACAGACAATGGGAAGAAATTATGACACTGTGCTATGCAATACACGTGTTCCGCTTGACGTACAGAACACGGCTGAACTTCACAGGAAGTGCACGTGTCACCTGCGCGGCCTCCATTTGCGATCGGTTCTTACTTTCTGGACGCGCCTCGTGCATATGAACTTATTTTAACATTCTGAGTGTGTTCGGCACGAATTTTCGCATATGTGTATGACGCATGCGAGTGGTTTAATTATGGCCAGCATCCACCAGATATCGCGTGTGCTGTAATAGAGAAGTCTAAAGGTGACATATCTCTGGTTTGACATGAGACTTCCACAGCGGTGAAAAATCATAATGTGAGTCTGCTGGATATTGTTACAGTGCTTGTCCATTTCATTGTTCCGCCGGTTTGTCGCCTGCCTGTCGTCACGAAGACCCATGTTCAATCTCCCGACAGTGTAGGTGGGATTTGTGGTGTGGCTGATTGGTACTGGGGCAGTTTTTTTGTCCGAGTAGATTGGTAATATTTCAGTGTCACCTTCCTCATACTTCATACTGATACATTCATCTAACATCGGCGCTGTATAATCTAGAAATGGACGTTGTCGTTAGATGACGTAGTAACAGACACCTTGCAGTCTGATAGGACTTGATTCTAACGTGTGAGTGTTTAAGCCAGACGAGTTGGTTAACGCTGGTTGCGAGTACCAGCGCCGGAAGTTGCAATACGGTGAACAGAGGCCGCGAATTTTCCAAAACTCCAGGAAGAAACTCAAAATTCTAGGCACCAGAGGGGTGACTTTAGGTTCATTACTCAGGACAAACAAATATAACGCGTCGCTGTTAAATACATTGTCGCCTGGACGACCAGGCGTCCGGGATTTAGGCACGCCTGACAGCGAGGACCACTCATTCGTATTCGCGAAGCTCTGATTTCAAATCTCGGCCTGAATATCGTCTGTCGTGCGGGTTTTCATTGTTTTTCTTAGTCTCTACTTACTGGAAAATTGCGGCATCGTACTTCCAGTTAGAGCACGAACTCACTCCACCTTCCACATCCTTCCTTGCGCAGTTTTCGTCATCACACAGTGGACAGCTTATTATCCAAGTTATGTAAAGCGTCGTTAATGACACCATAAACAGATGCGAGTGAAATGCATACGTGAACTGTTCTAATGAATATTTGTTACATTTGCTACAAACGTGATTCAGCGTCCATGCTCTTGCATGTTCGTATTAACTAGCGAAAAGTGGCCCACTGTGTAATTGCTAAGTTAGCTACTAATGGCTGGTTTTGTGTTGATCTTTGCTCTTTCCAAGAATTTGCTGTCAAGCAGTCACTAAACAATAAAATTATAGAAATTGAACTTAAGCACTGCAAATATTAGTGTGTTGGCTTATACTTATGAGTTCCCACTAATTTATCTAAATCTTTCTCAGCCATCGGGGTTCCTTTTACCTCTCTGAAAATGAAGGCAGTTTGCTCCGCCAAAGTGTTCCTGTCGGTCATACTGCACTGCAATAGTGATTTTTTTCGTATCATTTCCTAGTTTTTCCCTTAAAACACCACTGAGAAAATTTAAAAAAACGCGGGTTCTGTCGCGTTTCCTTTTTTTCAGGCGCGTTCGCAGAATTCTGGAAAGCGACTATTAACATCGTCATGTCTGTCTGTCTGTCCGCGTGTAACAGCTGTGCTCCCACTGGACGGATTTTCATGAAATTTGGTATTGGAGTATTCAAAATCTGTCGAGAAAAATTCGAGTTTCATTCAAATCTGACAATAAATGATACTTTACGTGAAGACGTTTGTACAATTATGATAATATATCGCTGAATTCTTCTTAGATTGAGATGTTTCAGACAGCAGTTTATATTCAGTATCCCCCCCCCCCCTCTCCTTCGAAATCGTGCTGCGAACAGTATGGTAGAGCCGGAGAATCCACAGATGACATAATATGGCGCAGAAAAGATGCTATTTTCTTGCCGGATAACGAGAACAAAAACACAGATACGCACTCATAATGTTTAATACTAATTGCTTTTCCACGGTAGCAATGGATCCACTAACGCACCTCATTGTTACGTTGTCCGTACATTGCCTCCCTTGTAATTTTTTTAACCATTGCTGTTCATTTCAAATTAGTGTTCACTTCGATAAATACCTTCATCCCATAAGCCGTTGGCGTTACAGATTTACTTGTCTTTCCTCATGTCAACATAAATGTGCATTGTTTCATACCATGCTGCGTCTATTTACTGCCTTTTAATTGACTGAAAAGTGGGGTTTTGCTGAATGATTTTACGCCTCAACAGCGGTTTTCACGTAAGTAATTGGTCCACTTGTTCACCGCCCATTGGAAGTTCCTGAACTGACCGAAATGATTTGGACTACAAGCATAGTGTTGTTTATTTATTGATGATGCATTTAACAGCGCTGTCAGTAGCCCGCGTTATACGACATTCAACTTTACGACATGATGATGATGATGTGATTATGATTTGGAAGGGATGTGATAGGAAGCGGTCGTGACTTCAGTAGTATCCAGGAATTTGCATGGAGGGACCGAGAAATCCTCGAAGACGTGACTGAGGACATCCGATTTCTGTTCCAGCATTTGAACCCTGGACCTGTCGAATATGAGTCAGCAGTGCTGGCTATTGTGCCGCGTCGTTAGATAGACGCACAGTGAGAGATGGGTCTGCCAGACAAAGTGTGTGCGAGCGCATAGATACTGGTCGGGCGTGGCTCAGCAGAATTGTGATATATGGAGTTGCGAAAATTTGTGTGGGCGGTAATCATAGTTGAGACATCTCTTGATGGAGTTTCGAACTGTGTACCGCATTAAACCCGAAGTGTGACAGATGCAACTGGCCGAGGCAGCGTGACGCTTTTCCTGGCTGGCAAAAAGCTGCAGCTACAGTTTTGGCAACATGTGCAAATTTATGTTTTGCTTGGTCTTATTTCCTACATGACGTAAGCTCGTTGGAAATGAGTTCATCACAAAACCCTCGTTCTGTATAACAGAATCTGGCACGTAGTGTCCACAGTATTCTGAAGGTGTGCAGTATATCCTGAACTGAACAGGCGCGTTAAGTTTGAGATGATCCGTGGGTAAGGAGCTCTTCGCTGAACTGGTGACAACAGCAGTGTGCTCTTGCGGTTTAATAAACCAATATGAAATTCACATTCAACTCTTTACTGTCAGCGGAAACTTGAAGATTCATGTGCTTTGACATGTTACGCCTTGCCGACTGGTAAATAGTTACCGGTGTGCTTGTGCTGTCTTAGGTAGGAAGTGTATTGTTATATATTATATGCATGAATTTCTGACTTAAAAGGGCTAAATTGGTTAGGATAGCTTACGCTGGGATCTCGAGTCAATAACCGGTTGGTATTGGTAATGCAGGCATGGGTGTTCTCTGTGGTCTGCTCGAATTATTGTGTGATAGTCACCCTACAACAAGCCATGAAGGCCCGGAGGGGAATTAGAGGTGTAGCTTTACTCGTTATTTAACTTCGTCACCAGATGTGTTGGGTGGTTAACGCCATGCCCCTGCCTTGTTACCCCCGATATTGTCGCGTTGCAGTTGTGTAAGAGGCTGGGTGGGCCCCAGGGCCGAACTGGACGGGTGCGGAAAATCTCTCCCAGACCGGGATTCGATCCCTCGGACCGTCCAGCCCGTAGCGAGTTGCTGTACCATCTGCTCTATCCCGGGCCACATTATCGTGTGTTATCTACGTGAATTTAGAGTCGTAAAGGGCTCACCAGGTCAGAGTATCGTACACTGGCGAACCCTAACACGGCGATGAGCCGTGGGGTCTCATATTCATGACAGAGTGAGCGAATTTCAGCTTGTTGGGAAGAACTCGCAGTCATGGAGTTTGTTAAACTTTCGGAGTCTGTATTTCACCTAACTGGTATGTAACTTGCACCTCGTTCCTTAGAGTACACACCGTATCTCTGTTACCACGATGTGATTCAAGTATTGTAGCATGGTAAGTAGTTACCGACGTTTCCATGGAATGTTGTGCCTGAATCCTCAGGGTCAGTTGATCAATATGCACCACGATCTTTCGAAACGCCGGTGATGTTTATAAGCCGGCACGACGTAACCATTCAGAATACCTGCATCTTCAGCGATGCTCCTGTGATAATCTCATGTGTCGCATGTCTTAATAGTGTTAAGGAAATAAAAAGTCTTTCTTTTTAAATAATATGCAATACATAAATACAGTGTGTGGGAAAAAATGTATAGTTTTTAATGACAAAGCAGTTGATACATAGGTAAACCGCTGTGCTGGACACTGGAAGAGTTCAGCCAAGCAATCCTGCTAAAGGTCCCCGCTCTCTCCCGTTAGCCAACCGTTACAGTTTGGCTACTGATATTTATTTTATCCTTAACCATAGTTCAGGGCGTTGTTATGGGTCCATCGCGTGAGCAGGGATAGGGATTTTCACATGGTGAGAGTGGTAAGAGCACAGTGGTAATTGTATGTACCACCTGCTTTAACATATAAAAACTCTGATATTTTACCACATAGCACATTTATGTTTCATACTAGTCACAGAATGTGGGCCGGGTGACTCAGTCGGTATAGCGACTGACTACGGGCTGGACGGTACGGGATCGAATCCCGTTGGGGACGAGATTTTCCGCCCGTCCAGACCGGCCCTGGGGCCCACCCAGCTTCCTGTAAAATGGGCACCGGCTCTTTCCCGGCGGTAAAGTGCGGCCGGGGCGTGCTGCTGACCACTCACCCCCTTCTAGTGCCGCGGTCATGGAAGAGTAGAGCTATACCTCTACCCACCCTCTGGGCCACACCGGGCCTGTAA
>Ga0131853_10021746_pt1 | contig 11636 bp, 7 predicted proteins | sample TergutLab28metaG_FD_92764 | JGI IMG/M metagenome (GOLD analysis project Ga0131853, IMG submission 92764) | Labiotermes labralis P1 segment gut microbial communities from Petit-Saut dam, French Guiana - Lab288 P1 (version 2) (version 2) | ecosystem: Host-associated > Arthropoda: Insects >...
GCGGCGCCGCGGGCCTTGCGCGTGTCCAACTCCCGGCGCAGCAGCCGCACGAGCCGGATCTGCCGCTCGCGTTCCGCCGGGCCGATGTGGGCCCCGGTGTGCGGCAGCCCGGTCAGCGGCGCCAGGTCGCCGGCGCCCATGTCGAGGGCGAACAGGTGGCAGCGGTCCGGGGGCTGGGCGCCGGCGACGGCCAGGGCGAGGGCGGCCAGGGCGGTGGACGTGCCCGATCCGCCGCTGCCGTAGACCAGGACGTTGCCCGCGGCGGGATCCCAGCCGACCGCGTACTGCCGCTGCCGGTCGGGGTCGTCGGCCAGGGCGTACGTGGAAAGGCCGGGGACGTCCGTCTGCAGGCCGCGCTCGGCGACCGGCGGCAGGCCGGCCGCGGGGACCACGGCGGGCAGCGGGTCCGGCCACGGCCGGCGCGGCTCGGCGAAGCCGGCCAGTTCCGCCGCCTCACCGGCGGCCGCGACCAGGCGTTGCAGGTCGGTGCGGTCGCCGGACCCGTCCGCGCCCGGTTCGGGGGCCGGCAGGCCGAGCAGGTACGGGAACGCGGTCGCCGGGGCGGTGACGGCCGTCTGCGGAGTGACGCCGGTCGACAGCGCGGTCTGCACCGGGACGACCTCGCGGGCGCTGAGCCGGTAGAACGCCCGGCCCCACTGCCGGCTGCCGATCGCCGCGGCGGCCGGATTGTCGATCACGTCCTGGGAGTCGCTGACGGACTCCAGCCGCAGCGCGATGCGCAGCTTGACGTTGTTCTTGATCGCGTCGTTCACCGAGCCCGCAGGCCGCTGCGTCGCCATGATCAGGTGCACGCCGAGGCTGCGTCCGCGCTGCGCGATGCCGACGAGCGCGTCCACGAAGTCCGGCAGCGCCTTGACCAGCGTGGCGAACTCGTCGATGACGACGGCCAGCCGGGGCATCGGCTCCACGTCGGTTCGCCCGGTGTCGCGCAATCGCTGGTAGTCGCGGACGTGGCTCAGGCCCGTCTCGCGCAACAGCCGTTCGCGGTGGTGCAGTTCGGCCTCCAGGCAGCGCAGGGCGCGCTCGCTGAGCTGCTCGTCGAGATCGGTGACCAGGCCGACGGTGTGCGGCAGGGCGGCGCACTCGTCCAGCGCGCCGCCGCCCTTGTAGTCGACCAGGGCGAAGGTGAGGTGCTCGGGGTCCGCGTCGACCGCCATGCTCGCGATGAGCGTGCGCAGCAGCTCGCTCTTGCCGGAGCCGGTGGTCCCGGCGATCAGCGCGTGCGGGCCGTCGTCGTCCAGGTCGACGGTGAACAGGTCCCGTTCGGTGACGCCCAGCACCGCCCGTACCCGCAACTCCGGCGCCCGCTGCTTCCAGTGGCCGGCCACCGCGGCGCCGTCCACCCGTTCCAGATCCAGCAGCGGGAGCAGCGAGACACGGTCCGGCAGGCCGGCGCCCTCGACGCGCAGTTCGGGGTCCTCGAAGCGGGCCAGCGCCCGGGCGGCCTCCCGGGCCTCGGCCGCCGGCAGGCCGTCGAGCAGCACCCGCTCGACGGTGACGCCCGTCGCCACGTCCCGCACCCGCCCGATGCCTTCGAGCGAGGCGGTGACGACGGAGGTGCACAGCGCGGGCAGCCGGGTGGTCAGCACGAGCGCGCCGCAGCGCAGCGAGGTGCTCGCGATCAGGTCCCGCAGCCGGTTGGGCCGGCCCTCCAGCAACGTGGCGCCGTCCACGACGACCAGCAGCACCGGCCCGGCGGCGCCCGCGTCCCGGGGAGGTGCCGCGCCCAGCAGATGCCGGGCCAGCGCGTCGGCCTGCTCGGGACCCGCCGCCACCAGCCGCGTCGCCCCGGACCGCACGTCGGCCCCGTGCGGCAGCCACTTCGTCCAGTCCCAGTCCGCGAGCCGGTCGGCGTCGGTGAACACCGCCACGGTGACGTCCGCCGGTCCGCTGCCCACCACGGCCTGGCACAGCAGCGACCGGGCGACGGCCAGACATGCCTTCCTGGCGCCCTCGAACCCGACCGCCTCACCGGCCGACACGCCCACCACGACCGGTACTTGGGGCAGCACGGGCCGGCGCGCCAGGACCGCGGCCGCGTCCGGGGCAGGCTCCCCGGAGTCCCGCGCCAGCGGCGGATCCCAGGGCAGGTCCGCGGTGCCGGCCACCAGCTGGAGGAAGTCCTCGGCGGACGGCCGCCGTTCCCACAGCGCCGTCCCCGGGGCCGTCGCCCGGTGGAGCACCTCGGCCGGATCGGGGTGCGCGGCGCGGCGCCCGCGGACCTCCTCGGCGTGCCGGCGCTCCACGGCCTCCTCGAACTCGACCATGGCGGCGGCGTGTTCGCGGCTTCCGCGGCGGGACGCTGACCTGCCGCGCACCCGGTCCTCGACGAAGTTGGCGATGAACATCAGCGGGGTGAGCGCCGCGATCGCCGCGTAGCGCGGGTCGCCGGTCAGCGCGACCGTCGCGCCGGCCATGGCCAGCGGCCCGAGCAGGGCCGCGACGCTGAAGGGGGCCTTGTGCGGGCGCGCCGCGGCCGCGGGAACGGCGATCGGCGCGCCGCCGGCCGAACGCCCGCCCCTCGGCGGCCGGTTGAACGGCAGCAGCCCGCCCGGCCCGGCCTCGCGCACGGCGTTGACCCGCTGCGCCGGGCCGAGCCGGTCCGCGGGCAGCACGCGCAACAGCAACTCCCCGCCGAGGGAGATCAGATCGTCGGCCTGCACCGGCACGGCCCCGCGGGTCCTGACGCCGCCCACGTCCGTGCCGTTCGCCGAGTCGAGGTCGGTGACGGTGACCCGGCCGTCGGGCAGGACGTCGAAGGAGGCGTGCAGCCGTGACACGCCCGACGCGATGACGCGGATGTCCGCCTCCACACCGCGCCCGACGACGGTGCGGCCCGCAGCCAGCGGGACGGCGCGCCCCGCCTCCAGCCCGCCCACCACGCGCAGGACGGCCGCCGGCTTGCGCAGGCCCCCGGCCGCGGGCCGGCCCCCGGCATGCCCGCGCGCCGCGTGCCCGCCGCCCACCCGGCCGTCGGAGCCGGACACCCGCGCACCGTGCACGAGGCCGGACTCGTTCACCACCGTCTCCGGTGGCATCACCCGCCCGTCGACGGCGAGCACCCGGCCCGGCATCCCCACGGCCGACGCCAGGTCGGCGAGGGTGGCGTCCGGCCGGCCGAACCGCACCTCCACATCCCACTCGCGCCCACCGTCGACACACACGATCCGCACCGCGTGCCGCCTCCCAACCGCTCCAGATGACGGGGCGGCCAGTCTTCCGCCGCATCACCGGACCGGTCATCGGCACCGCGTGCACACCGATTGACCCAGAACGCAACTCCCGCTCTCCGCGCCCGGCTTGACGACGGCCCGCGGCCGGGGAATCCCTCGCCCGCGGACCGGCTGCGACCCGCTGCGACCGGCCGCGGCCCGCCGGCTACCGCCGGCGCACGGCGTAGGTCAGGTGCGTCACCCGCTGCGTCGGGTCCGCGCGGACCGGCTCCAGCGCGATCCTGGACGCGTCCACGCCCTCGAACAGGCGGGTGCCGGAGCCGAAGAGCACTGGTGCCACCGCGACCGAGAACTCGTCGACCAGGCCCGCGTTCAGGTACTGCAGGATCGTCTCGCCGCCGCCGGCGATGCGGACGTCGCGGTCGCCGGCGGCCTCGCGGGCCTGTTCCAGGGCGTGCTCGATGCCGTCGGTGACGAAGTGGAACGTGGTGCCGCCGGGCCGCTCCCACGGGTCGCGCTTGCTGTGCGTCACCACGAAGACCGGGGTGTGGAAGGGGGCCTCCTCCGGCCACGACTGCTCGCCGAGGTCGAACATGCGCCTGCCCATGACGCTCGCGCCGGTGCGCTCGAACGTCTCCCGCGCGATGTCGTTGTCCCGGCCCTCCTCGCCGCCCTCGCCCAGCTTCAGGTTCTCCCGGAAGAACCGGAGCGGGAAGATCCACTGCTGCAGCCCCATCCACTGCGCCATCCAGCGCCGGACCTGCGGGTCGTCCTGCTTCCCGGGCGCGAAGACGTCGCCACCGGGCACCGGTTCGGGCGCGACGAACCCGTCCAGCGACATCGACACGCTGAAGAACACCTTGCCGGCCATCAGCCCTCCGCTCCCTTCCGAACGGTCTCGGCGACATAGGCAGCCAGGTTGTCCAGGGTCTGCCGGCCGCCCTCGATCGCGTGGTACTTCTCGACCGCCTCGTCGCGCAGCTCCTTGGTGGGGAACACCGTGCGCATCACGAGCCGGGTCGCCGCGCCCTCCGGCGCGAACGTCAGGACCGACTCGAAGGCGTTCGGGTCGTCGCGGGTCTCGCCGTGCAGCAGCTCGATCCGCTCCGGTGGGGCGATCCGCAGCCAGCGGATCCACTCGGAGTAGTCGGTCCCGTCCGGCCCGTGCAGCACGAAGACCCACTCCCCGCCCTCGCGGAACTCGAAGGACCGCGTGGTGGTGGTGAACCCCTCAGGACCCCACCACCGCGCCAGGTGCCGCACCTCGGTGAACGCCTCGAACACCAGCTCCCGCGCGGCGTCGATGACGCGGGAGACCACGATCTCCCGGTCGGCCGTCGCCGGCTCCGACTGCGCTTGCTGCCTTGCCCCTGCCATCGGTCAGTCCTCCTGGCGTGTCTGCTTGAGGTCCTGCACGTAGGTGTCCAGCCGGTCGAAACTCTCGTTCCAGAACTGCTCGAAGCCGCCGACCCACTCGTGTATCGGCCGCAGCCCGCGGGCGTCCAGGCCGTAGAGGCGCTGCTTGCCGGCCTCGCGGACCCGCACCAGCCCCACCTCGCGGAGCACCCGCAGATGCTTGGACGCCCGCGGCTGGCTCATCCCCAGCTCCTGGGCGAGGTCGTTCACCGGCCACTCACCCGCCCGCAGCAGCGCCAGGATGTCCCGGCGCTGCGGCTCGGCGATCGCGTTGAACGCGTCCGACGTCGTCGCTGCTCGTGCCATGGCTCCATCGTATGCCCATATCGGCATACGTCAAACAGGGCGCGTGACCGGCCACGTCCCGGTGTCCAGGGGAACGGGCAGGGTCAGCCGGCGTCAGGCCCCGGCAGTGGCGGGCGGCCGGAAGTCCCTCGACGACCGTCCCCCTCCTCGATCACCGCCACCTCGCCCGCCGGAACGGTGAACCGGCCCGGCGAGCGGGCGCCCGACAGCAGTTCGGTTCCTGCCGCCTCCACCTGCACGGGCCGGTCGGTGTGGTTGACGGCGAAGTGCCAGGAGCGGCCGTCCGGCCCCGTCCTGCGGGTGATCTCCACGCCGTGGCCGGCCCCTTGAGGCGGGGGCGTGCAGCCGGCCTGTGCGGCCCAACTGGGAAGCAGCCGCAGCAGGGAGGCGCCGTCGGGACGGGTGGCGAGGTAGCGGGCGGTCCCGCGCCGGAGCACGGCCGGGCCGCCGGCCGCGGGACCGTCGTGGAAGCGGGCCTCCACCTCGGTGCCGGCGTCAGGGACGACGCGCTCCGCCCATACGGTGCCGGTCGAGCCGTCGTCCAGGCCGACGGAGGCGCCGGCCGCGAGCGGAAGGTACTCGTCGACCCGCAGGCCCAGCAGGTCCCGCAGGGCGCCGGGGTAGGGCCCGGGGTGCACCCGGTCGTCGGGGTCCACGACGCCGCTGAACGGGCCGACGACCAGGTGCCCGCCGCGTGCCGCGTACTCCTCCAGGGCGCGGGCCGTCGACGTGGACAGCGCGTACAACGAGGGCACCAGCAGGAGCCGTTGCTCGCCGGGGGCCGGGACGATGTCGCAGGGCAGGCCGGCGGTCCACAGCGAGCGGTGCCAGGTGCGGAGCGCGTCGCCGCAGGTCAGGTCCGCACTCGGCCGGTCGGGCAGTTCCAGGGCCCACATGGCCTCGTAGTCCAGGAGCAGGGCGATCTCCGCCGGCGGGCAGGTGCTGCCGGCGACATCGGTGAGCCGGGACACGGAGGCGCCCAGGGTTCGGGCCTCGCGCCAGATCCGGGTGTCCTCGCCGCCGTGCGGGAGCATCGCCGAGTGCCACTTCTCCGGGCCGTACGCGGACTGCCGCCACTGGAAGAACAGCGCCCCGTCGGCGCCGCGGGCGAGATGGGCCAGGGTATTGCGGGCCATCTCGCCGGGGAGCTTGGCGATGTTGCGCGGCTGCCACTGCACCCCGGACGTCGAGTGCTCCATGAGCAGCCAGGGCCGCCCGCCGGCCAGCCCGCGGGTGAGGTCGGCGGCGAAGGCGAGGTCGGCGGCGCGGTTCGGGTCCTCGGCCCCGAGGTAGTGGTCGTTGGAGACGATGTCGACCTCGCGCGCCCAGCGCCAGTAGTCGGACCACCGCAGCGCGCTGGCCATGAAGTTGGTGGTGACCGGGCGGCCGGGGGAGTGGGCGCGCACGATGTCGCGTTCGGCGCGGAAGCAGGCCAGGTGCTCGGCGTCGCTGAAGCGGAAGAAGTCCAGCCACAGGCCGGGGGAGAGGCGGCTGGTGCTGGTGCGCGGCGGAGTCACCTGGCCCCAGTCGCTGTAGCCCATGCCCCAGACGCCGGTGCCCCAGCGGTCGTTGAGGGCGTCCAGGTCGTCGCCGTACACGCTGCGCAGCCAGGCGCGGAACGCGGTCGCGGACGTGTCGCACCAGCAGTGGGCGTTGGCGTTGGCGTACTCGTTGTTGACGTGCCACATCACCACCGCGGGATGCTCGCCGTAGCGCTCGGCGAGCCGGCGGGTGACGAGTGCGGCGCGTTCCCGGTAGGCCGGCGAGGAGGGGCAGTACGCCTGGCGTGAACCGGGCGCCAGCGTCCGCCCGTCGGCGGTCACCGGCAGGGACTCCGGGTGGGCGTGGGAGAACCACAGCGGTGGCGCGGCGGTCGGGGTGGCCAGATCGACGGCGATCCCCGCCTCGTGCAGCAGCTCGACGGCCTCGTCGAGGCCGGAGAAGTCGAAGGCGTCCTGCCGCGGCTCGATCCACGACCAGGCGAAGACGCCGAGCGAGACCAGGTTGACCCCCGCCTCGCGCATCAGCCGGACGTCGTCCTTCCATGTCGCCCTGTCCCACTGCTCGGGGTTGTAGTCGGCGCCATAGGCGGGGCGCGGAACCCGGCCCCAAACGGAATGCGGCTCGTCAGGTCGCGGCATGCGCAGGCTCCTGAATCCTGGAATGCGGTGGGTGAGAGGGAAACGGCAACGGGGGGACGCGGAAAGGGATCCATCCGTGCACGGGGGGAGTTGAGCGGGGCCGGTGGAGGCACCGGGCCGGCCCCGCTCAGGTCGTGGGTGGGACGGGCTTTCCCCAGGTGCTGCGGCACGCGAGGCCGCGACGGCCACCGCATCCGGAGGCACCGGAGGAAGATTCCCAGAGGGAAAGGGAGTTGGGAAGGATTCCGGGACATCCCGGGGGTTCGGATCCGGAAACGGGTCCCGGAGGGGATCCGGAGACGCGTCCGGTATCCGGCAGGAATGGCACGGGAATTGCTGCGCACGCCCTTCGCGATACGGCGCCGAGCGAGGCTGACCGGGGCCTGGCCATGACGACAGGCGCTGAGGGGTGCATCAGCCGGTGCGTCAACCTAGGGCGGATCCCGCCGGGGTGTCAACGTCGCTGAACGGTCGATCCGTTGCGGGTCCGGCGCCGCCCGGCACCGCCTGCGCGGGGCTCGCAGGTGGGGCGCGGTGGCGGCCTCTCGCTGAGCGCCGCGCCTCTTCCGGGTGGCCGGAAAATCTCCCCGACACAGTCTTGACGCGTACTTGCAACGTGCGTACGTTCCCTGGTCATACGTAGAAGCAGAGGCCATGACAGCGCACCGATCTGCGCTCATACGTATGCGCACCCCTTGCCCGCGCCGTGTCGCCACTCACGAGGAGCCAGGAGTCAGCCATGTCCACGAGAAGAGCCTTCATCGCGCGTGCCGCCGCCGTGGCCGTCGCCCTACCGCTGGGAGCGAGTGCCTGCAAGGGGGGCACGGCCGCCTCGGGCGGCGGCAAGGCCACCGGCACGCTCGTCTTCGGGAAGACCGACGGCGGGACGACGTTCATCCGCAACTACAACGTCTTCGGCCCCGCCATCCAGAAGTCGCCCAACGCCGAGATGATCTACGAGCCGCTGGCGCGGGTCGACTACAGCGACGGCGCGAAGGTCAAGCCCTGGCTGGCCAAGAGCCTGGAGTTCGACACGGCGGGCACCACGCTCACCGTGAAGCTGCGGGACGACGTGACGTTCTCCGACGGCAGGCCGATGACCGCCGACGACGTGGTCTTCTCGCTGAACATCCCGCTCAAGGACCCCAGTTTCAACATCGGCGGCACCACGTACGACCGCGTCGCCAAGCAGGACGCGTCCACCGTCACCGTGCACTGGCCGCACCCCGCCTTCAGCGAGCTGAGCCAGCTCGCCTCCATCCAGGTCCCGGTGGTGCCGGCGCGCCTGTGGACGGGCAAGGACCTCAAGAGCTGGACCAACCCCGACCCGGTCGGCACCGGCCCCTTCACCCTCGACCGGTTCGCGCCCCAGCAGATCACCCTGCGCGCCCGGAGCGACTACTGGGGTGGCCGCTTCGCCATGAAGCAGCTCAAGATCATCCCGACCAATGGCGACGCCCTGCGGGCGCAGCTGGTGCGCGGCGACGTGGACTGGGCGCTCGCGGCCTGGGGCAACGGCGAGCAGGAGTACGCCGCGAAGGACCCGCGGCACCACCTGTACCAGAAGTACGCCACCGGCGGCGCCTACTCCCTCTTCTACAACACGGCCCAGGCCCCGTTCGACGACGTCCATGTGCGGCGGGCGCTGGCGATGACGATTCCGCGCAAGGACATCGTCGCCACGCTCCAGCGGCCGGGCACGGAGGCCGGGCCGACGGGACTGGTCGACCAGATCTACCGCGACGTGATCCTTCCCGAGTACCGCGGCAAGGTGCAGCAGGTCGACGCCGAGGGCGCCAGGAAGGAACTGGCGCTCAGCGGCTACGAGGTCCAGGGCGGCAAGCTGGTCAAGGACGGCCGGTCCTTTGCCCCGAAGCTGTCGTTCAACCAGGACTTCGGGTGGGACCCGTACGCGAACATGATGATCCGCAGCTGGCAGCAGACCCTGGGGATCAACGTCAAGCCGGTGGGCGCACCCGGCGCCAACCTCTACGAGCAGCAGCAGACCGGCGCGTTCGACCTCACCATCAGCACCTCCGGCGGGGCCGGGGTCGCCGGCGTCTACAGCGCGCTGAGCAGCCGGGCCTACCGTCCGCTCGGCCAGATGGCCGCCACCAACTTCGGCCGGTGGAAGGACGCGACGACCGACGCCGCGATCGGGAAGCTGCTGTCCTCCGACGACCCGGCCGTCGAGAAGAGCGCCGGCGAGCAGATGCAGCGGGTCGTCGCCGAGCAGGTGCCGTTCAGCCCGATCTACAACAGCTACTGGTTCGTGCTGATCAACGCGCTGCACTGGACGGGCTGGCCAAACCCCGACCACTTCACCTACGTGCCCTTCCCCGGCAACGGTCCCGACGCCACCCTCACCCTGCTGAACCTGAAGCAGGCGGGCAAGTGACCGCGACAGCCGTCTCCGCCGCACCCGCGGCACGCCGGGCCAGGGTTCCTCGCCGCTGGGGGTTCCTGCTGCGCCGGCTGGGGTTCTACCTCGCCGCCACCTGGTCGGCGATCACCCTGAACTTCTTCCTGCCCCGGATGATGCCCGGCGATCCGTCCGCTGCGATCGTCGAGAAGCTCCAGGCCGTCAGCGGCCAGCAGATGTCGCCGAGCGCCATGGAGTCCGTCCAGAAGGTCTTCGGCAACCCCAACGCGGGCATCGGCCGCCAGTACCTCGACTACCTGGGCCAGCTGGCGCACTTCGATCTCGGCATCTCGATCAGCAACTACCCGACTCCGGTCACCAGCCTGCTCCGGCAGAGCCTGCCCTGGACCATGCTGCTGGTCGGCGTCACCACGGTCATCGCGTTCGTGCTGGGCACCGGCATCGGCGCGACGGCCGGCTGGAAGGCGGGCAGCCGGTTCGACGCGGTCGTCAGCCCGCTCACCACGTTCGTCTCGGCGGTCCCCTACTTCTGGATGGCGCTGCTGGGCCTGTGGTTCTTCGCCTTCCAGCTGGACTGGTTCCCGCTGTCCGGCGGCTACAACGCTGACCTGTCGATCGGCTTCTCGCCCTCGTTCCTGCTCAGCGTGCTCCACTACGGGGCGCTGCCCGCGGCGACCATCGTCTTCTCGGCCTTCGGCGGCTGGCTGCTGGGCATGCGCAACATGACCGTCACCACTGTCCGCGAGGACTACGTGCTGCTCGCCCAGGCCAAGGGCCTGTCCGGCCGCCGGGTGATGCTCCGCTACGCCGCCCGCAACGCGGTCCTGCCGAACTTCACCGGCTTCGCCCTGGCGCTCGGCCACGTCGTCGGCGGGGCCCTGCTCACCGAGGTCGTCTTCAACTACCCGGGCATCGGCTACCTGCTCTACACCTCCCTCCAGCAGCGCGACTACCCGGTGATGCAGGGCGTCTTCTTCCTCATCACGCTGACCGTGCTGCTGGCCAACCTGCTGGCCGACTCGGTGTACGTCCTGCTCGACCCGCGCATCAGGGAAGGGGGGTGACGGGAGTTGCGCACCGCGTTCCTCCGCAGCTGGAAAGTCCGTATCGGCGTGGCCATCCTGGCCTTCTTCCTCCTGCTCGCCGTGTTCGGCCCCTGGCTGACGCACAGCGTGCTCGGCCTGGACCCGCGCGCCAACGACACCACCGCCATCTCCCGGTCGCCCGGCGGCGGACATCCGCTCGGCACCAACCAGTTCGGGCAGGACATGCTCGCCCAGGTCGTCGCCGGCGCCCGCGGCTCGATGTACGTCGGCCTGCTCGGGGCGGTGGTCGGCACGGCGATCGCGATCGTGGTCGGGGTACCGGCCGGGTTCTACGGCGGCAAGGTGGACGCCGCCCTGAACTTCCTGACGAACCTCTTCCTCGTCATGCCGACGCTGCCGCTGATCATGATCGTGGCCGGCTACCTGCAGGGCACCGGGCTCACCACCATCGCCCTGATCATCGGCTTCTTCGGCTGGTCGGGCGGGGCGCGCACGCTGCGCGCCCAGGCGATGAGCATTGCGAACCGCGACTTCGTGCGGGCCATGCGGATGCTCGGCGAGCGCGGCCGCCGGCTGGTCTTCGCCGAGGTGCTGCCGCACCTGACCGGCCTCATCGCGTCGATGTTCCTGCACGCGATGATCGGCGCGGTGATGGCCGAGGCGGGCCTGGCGTTCCTCGGCATCTCCGACTCCTCGGCGATCAGCTGGGGGACGATGATCCAGGGCGCGCAGCAGCAGAGCGCGGTCCTGCGCGGCCTGTGGTGGTGGTTCGTGCCGCCCGGCCTGTGCATCGCCCTGATCGGCACCGCGGCGGCCCTGGTCAACTTCGGCATCGACGAGCTGGCCAACCCCAAGCTGCGCGCCGCCCGCCCGGTGCCGGTGCGGCGGGCCAAGCAGCCGGCGCGGGCAGGGGGCGCCGCGTGACGACCGCGTACGCGAAACCCCCGCGATCCGCGACGGCGAACCCTACGCCCCCGCGACCCGCGACGGCGTACCCCGCGCCCCCGCGACCCTTGACCCGTTCCACCACGACCGCCCGGCCCGGAGGGGGAGCCCGATGACCGTCCAGGCAGAGCAGCAGCGCCCGTTGCCGATCCCGGCAGGCCAGGCCGTCCTGGACGTCCGCGGCCTGACGGTCGAGTACGCCACC
>Ga0131853_10021747_pt1 | contig 11635 bp, 5 predicted proteins | sample TergutLab28metaG_FD_92764 | JGI IMG/M metagenome (GOLD analysis project Ga0131853, IMG submission 92764) | Labiotermes labralis P1 segment gut microbial communities from Petit-Saut dam, French Guiana - Lab288 P1 (version 2) (version 2) | ecosystem: Host-associated > Arthropoda: Insects >...
CGGGATACGGATTTCGCGTGTTGCCAGCATATTTGTCGATTCAACCGACAAAAAAGTGCGCTGTGAGCTGGTCTTGACCTCGTAGCTCTGGATAACCATTGTCATTTCCTCCTTGAATTTTGATCCCAGCGCGCACTAGAATCAAAAGCAGCATCCATGCCGATAGTTATTCCATATCAGTATTATCGTAAAAAAATAGTAATACTTTAGTGTTAAATAGCATTCAATTATCGTTTAAGACCAAAATTTTTGACCTTATAGAATCCTATTCATTCGTTATTTATTGTAAATTAAAGATAACCGGACGGCTCTCTACTTTTCAGTTGCAGCTATATGCTCGAACTTATCTTGTACACTCTTGAATACTTCTATAAGTGCCGGGTCGAAGTGGGTGCCGGAGCCTTCTTCTATTATTTTGCAGGCATCTGCATGCGAGATTGCCGGTTTGTAGTGGCGTGCGGAAATTAGTGCGTCATATACATCGGCAATAGCCATCAGGCGACCTTCAAGAGGTATGTTGTTGCCTCTTAATCCTATTGGATATCCGGTTCCGTTCCATTTTTCATGGTGCGTTCCCGTCATGCGGATAGCATGATTATAGAAACTGTCTTCTCCTGTTTTTTTGATTATCCTTTCTATCGCGTCAACACCTGCCGTTACGTGAGTTTTCATAGTTTCATACTCATCTTCGGTTAACTTGCCCGGTTTACCGAGGATTGCGTCAGATACCGCAATTTTTCCAACGTCGTGCAGTTTAGCTGCAGCTAAGATTGAAGATATGTCCCACTCGGATGTTTCGTCAACATATATGCCTTTGTCTTGCATTTCATCCAGCAGGATTTTGATATATCCCTTTGTTCTTACTATATGCCCGCCGGTATAATTATCACGAACCTCCACTAAATCAACAACAGTGTCTAAAACTGCACTGTGTAATTGCAAAATTGTCTCCGCTTCTTTTTTTACTTCCGCTTCCAGGTCTGCCAGATGAGTTTTTAGATATGTCTGGGTTTCAAGCAATTCCTTTTTATGCTTTACAAACAACAATTCTTTTTCGATGCGTTTTAAAAGCAGCGGAGCGGAAAAAGGCTTTGTCACATAGTCAACCGCTCCGAGGTCCAGCCCTTCCAGCTCGCTTTCAGAATCATCTTTTGCTGTAAGGAAAATTACGGGAATACCCTTTAGCTTTTCATCTTCTTTTAGTATCTTTATCGCCTCATACCCGTTCATTTCCGGCATTTCAATGTCTAAAAGTATTAAATCCGGGATGACTTCCTTGAGGGTTTCAAACATATCGTCAGCGGATGCCACGGGGATAACCTGATAAAATGTTTTGAGCATATTTCTGCCCGTTGTCAAATTTGCCACATTATCATCCACCAGAACAATCGTTTTCCGTATATTATTCATTTGGATTACCCTCCTTATTAAACAAAACCTCGAGTTTGTCTCTCATTTGCTTATATTTAAATTGATGTGCGCTTTTATTGAGTTCTTCTACAAGGTCGCCGTCCGAGTCATATTCGTATGCGGTGAGTGCTTCTATTTGCTCGTCTATCACTTCTGTATCAAATCGTTTGCATGCTTCATATAACTTTTTTAGTACGGCTGTGTCCGGCTTTTTCTTTTTGCGCTTCTTTTTGTCCGGCATGATTTCTTCATACAGGCTTTTGATATCGTCTATAAGCTTTTGAACGTGGTCGATAAAGGCAGCGTTGTTTACCTTAACAAATTCAAAATCGCCTTTTTTTGCTGCATCTTCCAGCTCTGCTGCCATATCCCCCGCAATGTCCGCACAAACACCGTAGCTTGAACCTTTTATACCATGAACGGCTATGGCGTATCCGTCTAATGACCTTGCATGTTCAATATCAAACGAAGCAGATGAACCGTCCCCCTGTCCCATTGCATTAAGACCTTCAATAATGACTCCGGTATTTTCCGCGTAGGAACGTAATGAATCTAAATATGTGCCTTCATCTCCGCTAAAGCGTTTTATACCATTAGAGATATCCAATCCGTTGATTTTTGCGCTTTTTAGTTTGCTCTTTTCTGTTTTAGACTCCTTATATGCACCCTCGGAGCTTTGTTGTTCGGATGCATGATGCTGCTCAGACACCGTTTCCTGTGTTTTATCCCGAACCCAGTGCCGAATGACTTCATCAAGGCGGGGAAGCTCAACGGGTTTTGATATAAACGCTTGAAAGCCCTTACTAAGAAACATGCTCTCATTCCCGGCAATAGCATTTGCGGTCAAAGCAATAATCGGGATATTTATTGCGTATTCAGTTCCTATTTCCTCTCGTATAATACGTGTTGCTTCTATCCCGTCTATTCCCGGCATCATATGATCCATAAATATGGCGTTATAACGCACGTTTTCATTTTTAACTGCATCAATCGCCTGCTGACCGCTTAGTACACAATCTATCTGCATACCATACGGCTTCATTAATCCTTTTGCGACATCCAGATTTGTAGGATTATCATCAACAACCAGCACCCTCGCATATGGAAGCTTGATGCGTTTTATTTTTGCGTCACGTGTGCGTTTATCATCTGAGTAATGATGCTGTTTTAAGCTGTTCACTACTTGCTGTCCGATACGAACATCGGAGACAAACTTCTGTAATATCCTTACTGTAAATACGCTTCCCTTGCCATATTCACTCGTGACAGAGATAGTGCCGTTCATCATTTCTACGAGGCTCTTTGTAATGGGAAGCCCCAGGCCGGTGCCTTCTGTTCTGCGGTTTTCTTTTAGGTCTAACTGCGCGTAGTCATCAAATAAACTGCTAATATCTTCAGGACGGATGCCAACACCTGTATCACTGACCTCTATTATAATCCAAATGTTATCCTCTTCCCGCTCACAATGAACACTAAACTCTACCGCACCCTCATTCGTGTACTTGATAGCGTTTGATAGAAGATTGTTCAGTATCTGTTTTACACGGAGTTCATCTCCGATAAGGCGTGAATACAAATCCTCTTTTATTTTCAGCTTTAACTCTATCGGTCTATCAGCGATCCGTAAAACATTTTGCGTAATAGTATCATTAATGAGGCTTGGAACGTCATACTCAACCTCCACAAGTGCCATCCTGCCTGCTTCTATTTTTGAAATATCTAATATGTCGTTTACGATACTAAGCAGCATTTCCCCCGAGTTATATACTTTTTCCAGGTTCGATGACGTTTCATCATCAATCTCGCTGTTTTCCAATGAAAGTCTGGTGAGTCCTATGATAGCGTTGAGCGGTGTTCGCATTTCATGGCTCATGCTTGCTAAAAAGTCGCTCTTGGCGTTGCTGGCATTGTGGAGGTTTTTTGTCATTTCGCGGCGTAATAACGCGCTTGCAATCATCAAGCCGATAGCACGAAGAATGTCTATTTCGTCTTCCGTAAAAGTACGTTCATGCCAACAATCGTCGATAGTTAATAAACCCCAAAAATGATCCTGTAAAAACAAAGGGATTATAGCAACGGCTTTTATTTCATAAACGGCTAAAAAGTCCCGATCCTCTTTTGAAAGAGCTGAAAACGAGGAGTTTATGTATTTTCCGCTGCGGAACATTTTCTCCCATTTTGGTCTTTCTTTATAGGAGAAGCTTGTACCGACAGAGGTTTCCAATTTCTTCTTTCCGAATTCTGAAAGCCATTTATACTGGTGTACGAAGCATAAATCACCGTTTATGACTTCATTTTTCCATATCTGCACCCTATCTACATCAAAATTGGCTCCGACTATACCCATACATTCCAGCAATGAGTCGTCAAACTTATCATCCTCTATCGCTGAGAGAAGGGTGGCGGCTGAACTGTTTCCGGCACTGAGCATTTTGTCGCGGTATTCAATTTCCTTCATCATCCGGTTAAACTCGCGTAAATCACGGTTATAGCCGGCAATAACATACTCATTATCATATTCAACCCGGACAAGTGTAACTTCCGAAGGGATCAATGTGCCGTCCATAGCTTTTAATGTGAAGTTGAAAACACCTCTGCCTTCGGCAAATACTTTTTCAAAAATCCTTATGCCTTCTTCGACAGAGTTGGTGCCGTCCGGTTGAAGCTCGGGATATGTCTCAAAATACCTGTTTTTTGCGTCCTGTTTGTCTTTGAACATAAAGAGCTTGACGGCTTCTTCATTACACTCAAACATCTCATATTTTCCGGCACTTATCCTTCTTATCAAACGACAGGCTTGCGGAGACGTGTCAAGCAGCAGTTTTGTACGGTCGTGTGCATTTTGTAAGAGCTCGGATTGTTTCTTTATCGTTTTGCTCTGTGCCTCAATTTTAATAAACGGTTTAATAACTTTGCCGGAAATCAACACCGAAACCAAAAGACCGACGATTAAGAATGTAACGGCAGCGGTAAGAAGCCCTCTGTTCAAATCCACAAAGGGACTTTCGTTAAGCGGTGCAACTACAGCAATGCGCCAGCCTGCAACAGAGTCTGTCACACGTTTGTATACACAGAATCGCTCCTGATTTTCAAAGCTATAATAACCCGAACCATATTCGGTATCTATCATTTGCTGAAAAAATGTGCCTATTCCCCGCATATCCGGGTCGGTTTTCGCCATTTCAATAAAGTTGCGTTGCTCTGTAACAAACAACGGGTTGGCATCTGCAATAATTGTGCCTTCCGCGTTGATGAGCAGAATATTACCCGTATCCCACAATGTGTGCCGTGACAGCAATTCAGAAAACAGCATGCCGTCGAAGGTTGCAGATAACACGAAATCATCACCCATAGGAACAAATACATTGGCAATAAACTCACCGCCGGCACGGTTATGATACGGAGCCGATACTATGCTTTCACCACCAAAGGCTGAATATATATATAACTCTACAACTCTGAATATATCGTCGGGGACAATGTTTCCCAAATGAAATGTCAAACCTTCTTCGGTGTGTACTCCGTTTCTGTCAAACACAGTCAATGAGATGAACTTCGAAAACTCCGCAAGTTGCTGCGCCATCATGTGAATCATCTCTTCGGCTGTATCTGAATTAACCAATCGCTCGGATATTGTGTTTGCGTCCGATCTTAACAGGTTCATTTGAGTCGCTACTAAGTTATCGGCAATATCAAGTGCGAAAGACAATTGCTGTTCGTTTGCTTCATGGATATTATTGTTAGTAAACAGGTAACTTATAAGGAAATTCACCGAAGTTACCACGAAGAAAATCGCCATTATAATAAATACTGCTTTTTTCCTCATCGGTTTTGCTTCCCTTCGTAGCCCGTCATTCTGCGCGCCAGTCGCAGAATCCATATCGTAACTATGCTATAATTCCAATAGAACATCTACATACCGCAATAGATTCTGCGACTAACGCGCAGAATGACAGGGTTATGAGTATCCCCTGTACTTTTACGTTCCTTACTTCGCGACTTTTACGGTTATGACAAATTTGGAGCCTTTGCCGGGTTCTGATTCTACCCATATCTGACCGCCCATCATTTGCACGATATTTTTGGTGATAAAAAGTCCGGAGCCGATGCCTTCAAACTCTCTGGTATCGTTTTCATCCACCTGTTCAAAGAGAGAAAAGATGCTTTCCTGATGTTCTTTACTGATACCTATGCCATTATCAATGACTTCAAACTGTAGTGTCAGAATCTCGTTTTCGTTTTTCCGGGCTAATACCTTGAGCAGTATTTCTCCCTGCTCTCCCGTAAATTTCACTGCATTGGCCAATAGATGCGAAAGTGCTTTTGAAAGATTTTTCTCGTCACCATACACAGTCTCGGGTACTTCATCATCTATCTCAACCGAAAGCGATTGTTGCTTTTGTTTTTTACACTCATTTGACCGTTTTAATGCTTCACGCACCATAACTCTTACATTAAAATCAGAGCAAACAAGTTTCGTTTTATCATCATTAATATCTGCTATATCAAGCATGCTATCTATGAGACACATCATTTCGCGTGATGCTTTTTCGATTGTTTTCAAGTGACCTTGAATAACACTGACATTATCTTCAATTTGTGCCACACTCGTTGTACCCATTATTGCGTTCATGGGTGTACGCATTTCATGGCTCATACGGGATAAAAACTCTGCTTTTGTCCTGCTTTTGTGCTCGGCAAGTTCCTGAGTGATGATGGTACGCATTTGTTTAATCATTTTGATTTGATTCCGTACACGCAGCCTGACAATCTCATCGTTGAACGGCTTACTGATATAGTCATCGGCACCGAGCGCAAGCCCTTTTGATTCATGTTCGTCACCTGTAAGCCCTGTAATGAAGATGACCGGGATTGCTTTCGTTTTTTCCGAAGTCTTCAGCGTTGCAAGAACCTCATACCCATCCATTCCGGGCATGACGATATCGAGCAGTATCAAGTCGGGTACATACTCATTTACAAGCTTTAGCCCTTTTTCTCCGTCTTTTGCAGTGTATATTTCATAATCTGTGCTTAAAATGCGGTTAAGGTACAGGATATTGGTTTTTTCGTCGTCTATAATCAGTATACTGCTTTTAGATGCGCTTTCCATAATCAACTTCCCTCCACTTTGTTTTTGACATTCTTGAGTATATCCGCTGCTATATCGAAATTAAATTCTTCAATCTGCTCAATGAGTTCTTTGCATCCGGGTATATGTCGAAGCTGATTGATATATTTCAGGCATTCAGGGCTGCCTCGCTCTAATAAAGGCTCCAGGACTGCAAAGAGTGCAACAGCTCTCTCTTTATCAAAATAAACCTCTGCCATGTCGGACTGATCGTCACTTTTTTCAATAAGGTAGGGCTTGAGTTCTTCAAGTGCTATACTAAGCTCTGCTTTAAAGATGTTCATTTGCTTTTCAGAGGGTAACTCTGCGCTTTTTTTAAGAGAAATTTCGACATCGGCAGCAGCTTTCTGGAGTGCAAATCTTCCTATTTGTCCGGCATTGGTTTTTAGTGTATGTGCCAGCCTGTGAGCCAGCACAATATCTCCGGCATTGAAGGTTTCGACGATTTCATCATATCTGTTTTGATTGCCTTTTACGAAATCCGAGATTAACTGGAGTTTAAACTCTTCATCCTCCTGATTGATTTCCGGTTCTTTTATTTCCATATACCTGACCGGCTTAAGATACTTAAGCAGAACGCTCCAAAGCAGTTGTGACGTGAATGGCTTTCCTATATGGTCTTTCATACCGATTTTTTTATATAACTCGACATCTTCAATCATTACATTTGCCGTCATTGCAATAATCGGCGTAGACACACCCATATCAATTATTCTTGGTGTTGCTTCTATTCCATCCATTATCGGCATATGAATATCCATAAGAATCAGGTCAAAGGGCTTAAGCCCGCTTTCTATTCTGCGGCGGACGCTTTCAATACCTTCAAGTCCGTTTTCCACCAGTTCTACATTGAATCCCACTCTTTTCAGGTGCTCTACGATAACACGCTGATTCATATGATTATCTTCCAAAACCAGTACATCACCTTCGAATAACGGTTTTTCGATTGTACTTATGATATTTTCGATTCTTAACGTATCGTCCTCTAAATCCGTTGTAGTAAAGGTTATTTCGCAACTGATTTTGGTGCCGACGTTAGGCTGACTTTCGATATGAAGTTCACTGCCCATTAACTCAACGATATTTTTAGTAATTGTCAAGCCCAGTCCTGTTCCGCCATACTTGCGCGTAGTCCCGGTATCCGCTTGTGTAAATGGTTTGAATACATACTCTATCTGCTCGGCACTCATTCCGATGCCGGTATCTTTTATTTCAAAGCGTAAAGTACACTTATCATCTTTCGGACTGTAATACCCGTCTTCGGATACGATTACGGCAGCCAATTTTACTGTTCCCGATGTAGTGAATTTAATTGCGTTTGAAAGAAGATTAATAAGTACCTGCTTCAGGCGCATCGGGTCACCGATAAGCATCTTCCCGACGAATGGTTCGGCGTAGAAAAACAGATCAATATTTTGCTCAATAGCTCTTGGTGCCATCAAGGTTTTGCATGCAATAAATATTTCATGTAAGTCAAATGGTATTTGCTCCAATTTCATGTTGCCGGATTCAATTTTTGATATATCAAGAATATCGTTGATAAGCTGAAGCAACCATTTTGAGTTGTCAATTATCAGATTCAGGTATTCTTTGGTCCGCTCCTGGATTTCATCATCGCACGCAAGCTCGGAAAACCCTATTATACTGTTCATCGGTGTTCGCATTTCATGGCTCATATTGGCTAAAAATGTCGATTTGGCACGGTTTGAATTTTGTGCGACTTCCTCCATCGCTTTACGCTCCGTTATATCACGGGCGATTCCCATTACCCCGACTACGTTGCCGTTCATCAGTAAAGGGACCTTATTCGTTTCAAAGATCCGTGAAATACCATCGGCACCGGCGACAAACTCCTCATATATAAGCATTTTACGTTCGTTTATTACTTCCCTGTCTTTTTCCCTGCGTTCATCGGACACTTCTTTGGTAACTCCCAAACCATCCATATCATTTTTACCGATTAAGTCATCCTCGGTAATTCTAAAGTAGCGCAGAAGGCTTTTATTGCAATGCGTATAGTTTAAGTCTAAGTCCTTGCAGAAAATGAGGTCGGAAATAGAATCAAACATTGTTTGAAGCATGGAGCTTTCCTTTTCCAGAACCCGAAAAAGACTTTTTATTTCTTCTTCACTTTTGTTGTTAATGTGCGGCATATTTTGCTCCCTCCTGAAATTGTATACATGTTAGATTAAGAAATGAACCGTTTTACCCGTAGGGGCGACCGCCTCCGGTCGCCCGTTGCTTATTGCTGCCCGTCTTGCGGGCGACCGAGGGCGGTCGCCCCTACATACCGAATATCGACCTCACCACGTGAACACCTGCAGCGCCGGCTTGTGCGAGTCCTCTTGTTATTCCTGCTCCGTCGCCTGCGCAATATAGCCCTTTTATGCCTGTCTGTAAATCGTCTGTAAGCTCGGGACGGGCGGAGTAGAACTTCGCTTCCACCCCATAAAAGAGGGTGTGGTCTGCTGCAAATCCCGGCGTTACTTTGTCCAATGCTTTTGTCATTTCTATTAAGCTGATCATAGTATTGTACGGCAGAACAAGTCCTAAATCCCCCGGTACCGCTTCCTTTAACGTCGGTTCAAGAAAACCTTCCGCTATTCGTCTTTCCGTGGAACGTCTTCCACGCATAATGTCTCCGAATTTTTGTATAATCAATCCGCCGCCTGACAGGTCGTTTGCTCTGCAGCATATCTGCCGCGCATACTCGTTTGGTTTATTGAATGGTTGTGTGAAGGTATGAGATACCAGTAAGGCAAAGTTTGTATTGTTTGAGCCCAGACCCTTGTCATAAAAAGCATGCCCGTTTGCCGCTATTACCCCGCTATGATTTTCCACAACAACATATCCTGACGGGTTGGAGCAGAATGTCCGGACAATAGAACCTGTTGAGGATCTGAAAATCAGCTTTGCTTCGTACAGATGATGGTTAATGTCCTTCATGATAACATTGGATGTTTCTGCCCTTACTCCAACATCAACTTGATTGCAGGTCACGGATAAGCCGTGTTTTTCTAAAATAGAGGAAAGCCATACAGAGCCGTCTCTCCCTGGCGCGATAAGGATTTCCTTACCTTGAAACTCCTTGCCGTCTCTTGTTATAACGCCAACAGCTCGCTTCTCTCCGTCTTCTGTCACGGTTAGGATGTCTTCAACATCGGTTTTGAAGTGCATCTCTACTCTCGGTTTTAATGTATCGAAAATATGCTTCATTACATGAAGGTTCATTTCTGTACCGAGGTGGCGCACCTTTGCTCGAAGCAGCTTAAGCCCCGCTCCGTAGACTTTTTGTTCTATAACATCAACTTCAGGGCTATTAGGATTTGTGATATTTGTCGGTGCACCGTTTGCCAGATTTATTTCGTCGACATAGTTAATAAGTCCTAAGAGCTTTGAAGCAGGCATATAATCGCCCAACCATCCGCCGTATTCGGATGTTATGTTAAATTTTCCATCGGAATACGCACCTGCCCCTCCAAAACCACAGGTTACAGAGCATGCGGGTTTACAACCTGCAAAACCGTCCTTACCCTCTGCCATCGGGCAAAGCCTTGCTTTTTTGCTCATAATAGGACATTTCCGGTTGTATATATCAAATCCGCGGTCAATCAATAATATCTTTGCTTTCGGCGCAATCTTCGTCGCTTCCCACGCGGCATAAATCCCGCAAGGTCCGGCTCCGACGATTATAAGGTCGTATATCATCTTCACACATCCTTTTGATATTTATTCACCATAAATTTATCACACTCCGCAGGATAAGTCTAGTATTATGTGGGCAAGACAGAAGAGGACAGGGGGACAGGTTCATTGTCTTGGGCGAACACAAGACAATGAACCTGTCCCCTGTCTTCCAGCCTCTTCCGTCAGTGTTTCATGTCACTTAAAATTTCAGCAGCACGGGTAAAATTAAGTTCTTTTATTTGCTTAATTAACTCTTCGCTTCCGGGTACGCGGCGCAGATCATTTAAATAATCAAAGCTTGATGTACTGCTTCTTTTCAGAAGGGGAGTTAAGGCCTCTAACAAGTCACGGATTGACTTTTCGTCAAGGGGTTCGAGTGCCATCTCATCTGCACTATTTATAAGCTCTTCATATTGCGGCATTAACTCTGAAAGCACTGCTTTTAACTCTACTTCAAGCTTTTCCATTTGCTTCGGTGTAACATCATTTTTTCCGTCCGTAAGAGCATTTTCGATATCAGTGGAAGCTTCCACCAAAAGAGCCTTCCCAAGCTGACCCGCATTACCCTTTAACGTGTGCGCCATTCTATGAGCAGATACAAAATCCCCGGTTTTAACAGCTTCCGTAATTTCAATGTATTTGTTTTTGTTATTTTCAACGAAGCTTACTATCATCTCGTTTTTTAGTTCAACTTCACGTTTGCTGCTTTCGGATGCATTTCCGGTATCTGCCGGAGGATTTGCGGGTTCGGCTTTCTCCAGGAATTTTTGGGGCGGTAACCAGTTTTCTAATATTTGGACAAGCTCACCGGTGTTAACCGGTTTATGTGCGAAATCATTGAACCCGTTTGCTAAAAACATCTCGCGCATACCTTTAACCACACTCGCTGTCCAGGCGATAATCGGAATAAGCTCATATTTTCCGCCCAATGCGCGAATCTGTGCGGTCGTTTCCGTACCATCCATCTCAGGCATCAAGTGATCCATTAATATGATATCATAGTCCTCTTCCTTGATAAGCTCGATAGCCCTCCGTCCTGAATTAGCCGACTGCGCTTTGATACCCAATATATCCATAAAACCACAAACGACTCTGAGGTTAAACTCGTTGTCATCCACAACCAGTACCTTTGCGTCGGGGGCATGGATTTGCGGGGTTTCATTACTGGCTGTCTTTTCTTCAATCCGCTCCTTTTTACCCGGTATAACCGGTATGGTGACCGTAAATACGCTGCCTTTCCCGTAAACACTTTTGCAGTTAATGAAACCGCCCATCATTTCAGCAAATGATTTGCTTATAGAAAGCCCAAGACCTGTCCCGATGATATTGCGGGTTTTCGATTTGTCTGCCTGCTCAAACGCGCTGAAAAGTATTTCCTGATCTTCCTCGCGTATTCCGATACCGGTGTCC
>Ga0131853_10021752_pt1 | contig 11632 bp, 8 predicted proteins | sample TergutLab28metaG_FD_92764 | JGI IMG/M metagenome (GOLD analysis project Ga0131853, IMG submission 92764) | Labiotermes labralis P1 segment gut microbial communities from Petit-Saut dam, French Guiana - Lab288 P1 (version 2) (version 2) | ecosystem: Host-associated > Arthropoda: Insects >...
AACTCGTGAAGCTGAATTTAAGAACATCGACATCAAGTCTATCACGCGTGAAATCGCGAGTTTGATGGACGTTGTGTATTTCTCTGCCCGCAAGTTGGGTGCGGCACGCGGTGGTGGCATATTGTGTAGCGATGAAAAACTCTTCCTGAAAATGCGCGAACTCATTCCGCTATACGAAGGATTCCTTACCTATGGTGGGATGTCTGTGCGTGAAATGGAAGCGCTTACCGTTGGCTTGAATGAAACAATGGATATGGATGTTATCAGCCAAACCCCGATTTTCGTGGAAGCAATGTGCAATGAGCTGATTGCCAAAGGTGTGCCGGTTGTTACCCCGCCGGGTGGCCTTGGCTGCCATGTGGATGCTGCGGCTTTCTGTGCGCACATTCCGCAAGAGGAATACCCCGCGGGTGCGCTTGCGGCGGCGGCATTCATCGCAAGTGGTGTGCGCGGCATGGAGCGTGGCACGATGAGCGAATCGCGCAATGAAGATGGCAGCGACCGACTGGCCGAAATGGAATTACTGCGCTTGGCATTCCCCAAGCGTGTGTTTACGCTTTCGCAGGTGAAATATACGGCGGACAGGCTTGCGTGGCTCTATGAAAACCGCAAGCTCATTGGTGGCTTGAAATTCGTGGAAGAGCCCAGTGTGTTGCGCTTCTTCTTTGGGCGGCTGGCTCCCCTTGGCAACTGGCCTGAGGAACTCGCCAAAGCGTTCAGAAAAGATTTCGGAGAGAGCTTGTAAAGCCAGGATTTGTCTGAAATAGCGCCACGCTGAATTTTTAAACAAGGCCCGGTTACCGAAACGGAACTTTATGGAGAAACGGTAATGCACAGCACCAAAGACCAAATACTCGCCCTGCTGGAAACCCGGCGGGGCAGCTATATTTCCGGCCAAGCCATTGCCGCGCAGCTGAATATCAGTCGCAACGCTGTTTGGAAGGCCATCAAAACGCTACAACAGGAAGGTCATTCCATAACAGCAGGCACAAACAAAGGCTATTCGCTTTGTGAGCATAGCGACGCGCTTTCGGCCAGCGCAATGCAGGCGCTTGCGCCGCAGGCTACATTTCGCATTTATCCCAGCGTGGAAAGCACAAACAAAACCGCAAAAGAGCTTGCCCTGGCGGGAGCGGAACACGGCACCGTTATTGTCGCAAATAAGCAAACTGCCGGGCGCGGACGCTACGACCGCGGGTTTTGCTCACCGGCGGGGCAGGTATATTTCAGCATCGTCCTGCACCCGCAAGCGCTTTGGCTCAACACGCCCACACTGATTACGTCATTTGCAGCCGTTGCGGTGTGTGAAGCGATTGAAATGCTATGCAACAAACGGCCGCAAATTAAGTGGGTCAACGATGTTTTCCTGGGAAAAAAGAAGATCTGCGGTATTCTCACCGAAGCGGTGACAGACTTTGAAAGTGGACAGATCGGCTGGATTGTGGTGGGCATTGGCGTGAATTTCACGGCAGAGTTTCCACAAGCGTTGCAGGAAATTGCGACGAGCATCTTTGCCGGCGAAGCACCTGTCACTACGCGCAATTGCCTGATTGCCGAAATCGTGAACCGTATGCTTGTGTTTCGCGATGAAACAGCATTGCTGCGTGAATACAAACAGCGACTGATGATGTTGGGCAGGCAAGTACAGGTGCGCGGGGCAGGGGAGCCTTATACCGCAATTGCGCTTGATATTGACGCCGCTGCGCGTTTGATTGTGCGCACGGAAACCGGTGAGGTGCAGGTATTGTCGTCTGGCGAAGTCTCTATTGTCACCTGAAAAAAAAATAAAGTTGACAATAGTTGCCTCCTGTGCTATAATAGCGACAGGAGGTGGTTTTTTATGAGAACCAAGCAAAGACAGGCAATGTTGGACATGTGCCTGATTGCGCTGTTTACTGCGCTGATGGCAGTGTGCGCGCAAATTGCGGTGCCGTTGCCAGGTGGGGTGCCTTTTACGTTGCAAACATGGGCAATTGCGCTCGCCGGTGTGGTGTTGGGGCCAAAAAACGGTACGATCGCAACACTGGTTTACATAGCTCTCGGCGCCATGGGTGCGCCGGTGTTCGCCAATTGGAGCGGTGGCTTTGCCATTATAGTTGGTCGAACAGGTGGGTTTATTATGTCTTTTCCGCTGATTGCTTTATTGGCCGGGTTTGGCGCGCGCATGGGCAAACGCGAAATAGTGAAGGTTATCTGGCTGATTGTTGGGCTGACTCTTGGCACGGCGCTGAATTTATTTGTGGGCATGGTTTATTTTGACTTTGTAATGCAGGTTGGCTGGCAAGCGGCGTTTGGATTTTCGGTCGCGCCATTTTTGGTGTCGAGCGTGTTACGCATTGTTTTTGTAGCGGTTTTGGGCAAAAGCATTTGCTATGCGCTGGATAAAACGGGGTTGCGCCTATGAAATTGCGACCACACCATTTGCTGTGTACACAAGGCTACAGCGGCCGTGGCTACAGTCCGGAGTTTATTTTCAACATGAATGCTATCACAAAACGCTTGCGCAGCGAAGAAGATATTATCATTGAGCTTGTGTTTTCAACTGATGACATCTGTGCCAAGTGTCCGAAAATGCTTAGGGAAAACCTGTGTGAAAGCCAAGGTCATGTGAAATTGCTGGATCAAAAGATGGTTGATAGCTTTGGCCTGAAGGAAAAACATTATGCCTATCAGGAACTGGTTGCGCAAATTAACAGCAAAATGACAGAAGCGATGATAGACTACATTTGTAGCGAATGCCAATGGTACTCCGTTAGTGCCTGCAAAAAGAATATAGTAAATGCATAGGACTTTTGGCCTTTGGTAAGTATTGTTGCAATGCCATATTCTGTGCACATATTATTGGCCCCCGTTGCAGCTATAGCTACAACGGGGGCTTGTTAATTTACTGGTTCGGCGTGTTATGCCATTTTGATGATTAGCTCTCCGCCTTTTACAGGCTGTTTTTCCGAAACGAGGACTTTTTCGATCACGCCGTCCACTTTCGCGGTCACGGTGGTTTCCATTTTCATGGCTTCAATTACGGCAAGTATGTCGTTTTGCTTCACTTTGTCGCCTTGCTTCACCATCAGCTTGCTCACCATGCCAGGGATAGAAGCGCCAATTTCCATAGGATCTTCGGCATTGGCCATCACCACAGTTGCAGTTGTGGCCTGAGCAGTGTCTTGCACGGCGATTTCGCGGCGGTTGCCGTTAAGTTCGAATACAATGTGGCGCAGGCCGTCGATATCCGGCTCACCAATGCTAACAAGCTTAATCATCAGTGTTTTGCCGTCTTCAATATCTATGCGCGTGGTTTGGCCGGGCGCCATGCCATTAAAGAACACCGGGCTGTCCATGGCCGAAAGGTCGGCGTACTCTTGCTGGTGTGCGAAGTAATCCTTAAGCACCTTGGGGTAGAGACAATACGACACAATATCTTGCATGCTTGGATTTTTGCAGAATGATTGCATTTCAGCTTTCACTGCGTCAAAATCCACCGGCGGCAGTGCCTCGCCTGGGCGGCCTGTGATGGCTTTTTTGCCTTTGAGCACCACTTCCTGAATGTCTTTCGGGAATCCGCCCTGCGGTTGGCCCATCATGCCTGAGAAATAGCTCACCACAGAATCGGGGAACGCTAGGGACTTGCCTTTTTCCACAATATTTTCAGATGTTACGTCGTTTTGTACCATAAGAATGGCCAAGTCACCCACCATTTTCGACGATGGCGTGACTTTCACAATGTCGCCCAGCATGTCGTTGGCTTGTTTATAGCGGTCTTTCACTTCTTCAAAGCGGTCGCCAAGGCCAATGCTTTCCACCTGCGCTTTCAGATTTGTGTATTGCCCGCCGGGAATTTCATATTTGTAAATATCTGTAGCCGGCGAGCTGAGACCCTCTTCATAGTTTGAATAGTAGTTGCGTACATGCTCCCAATATTGCGAGATGGGCAACAGGGCATCGTCGTGCATGCCGGTGTCGCGCGCGGTGCCTTCAAGGGCGGTTACGATTGCGTTGAGCGAAGGCTGGCTGGTCAGTGAAGACAAGCTGCTAATCGCTGTGTCAACAATGTCAACGCCCGCTTCGGCGGCCTTGAGAATGGTGGCCACGCCGTTGCCGCTGGTGTCGTGCGTGTGCAAGTGAATGGGCAGGCCAATTTCGCTCTTCAGCGCTTTTACAAGCTGCTCGGCTGCGTAGGGCTTGAGTAGGCCGGACATATCTTTGATGCCCAAAATGTGCACGCCGCGCTTTTCGAGCTCTTTTGCCATGTTCACATAGTATTTTAGGTCATATTTTTCGCGCGTGAGGTCGGAGATATCACCGGTATAGCAAATATAGCCCTCGCACAACTTACCCGCCTTGAGCACTTCTTCAATCGAAAGTTCCATGTTGGGTAGCCAGTTGAGTGAGTCAAATACGCGGAAAACGTCAACGCCGGCCACTGCAGCTTGTTGAATAAACTGGCGAATCAGGTTGTCGGGGTAGCTGGTGTAGCCCACAGCATTTGCCCCGCGCAGTAGCATCATGAACAACACATTCGGAATTTTCTTGCGCAAAATGCTCAGACGCTCCCATGGAGATTCATGCAGGAACCTGTAAGCTACGTCGAATGTCGCGCCGCCCCACATCTCAAACGCGAAAGCGTTCGGCATAGCGTGGGCCATGTAGTCTGCAATGGCAGCCATGTCTTTGGTGCGCACGCGTGTGGCTAGCAGGGACTGGTGCGCGTCGCGCAGCGTGGTGTCGGAAATCAACAGCTCTTTTGTGTTGAGGCAATGGGCTTTCACAGCGTCCGCGCCTTTGCTGTCCAGCAGTTGCTTCAGGCCGGCTTTGGGCTCGCCCGAAACTGGCGGCACGGGCGCCGCCGTGAATTCCCGCGGGGTCAATTTTTTTCCGTTGACGACTGTATCGCTGATATATTTGAGCACTTTCGTCGCGCGGTCTTGCGGGGCAGGGAATTCAAACAGCTCGGGTGTGTCGTCAATGAACGTGGCATGGCAGTCGCTGGCCAGGTATTTCGGGTGTTTGAGAATATTTTCAAGAAAGCGGATGTTGGTTTTCACACCGCGGATACGCATTTCCATTAGCGCACGCAGGGCTTTGCGGGTCGCGCCGTCAAATGTGCGGTCATATGTTATAACTTTAACCAGCAAGCTATCGTAGTAAGGCAAAATTTCCGCACCGGTGTAAGTATTGCCCGCATCTAGCCGCACGCCGTGGCCGCCGCCGGAACGGTAAACGGTGATTTTGCCAATGTCGGGGCTGAAATTATTTTGCGGGTCTTCTGTGGTCACGCGGCATTGAATTGCCACGCCGCGCATTTGGATGTCGTTTTGGCTGGGAATGTCGATCTCGGGGCTGCTGAATGCATGGCCTTCAGCGACCAAAATTTGCGTCTGCACGATGTCGATGCCCGTGATTGTTTCGCTGATGGTGTGCTCCACTTGAATGCGTGGGTTCACTTCGATGAAATAGTGATTGCCTTCGTTGTCTACGAGGAACTCAACTGTCCCGGCGTTCACATAGTCAACCGATTTTGCGATTCTTACCGCCGCATCATACAAGCGGTCTTTGATTGCCTGGTCAAGCCCCACAGCGGGCGCGATTTCCACCACTTTTTGGTAACGCCGCTGGAGCGAACAATCACGTTCGTACAGATGATAGACTGTGCCATGCTTATCTGCCAGTATTTGGATTTCAATGTGTTTAGGGTGCACCAGGAATTTTTCCATGAAAATGTCGCCGTTGCCAAAAGACTTCAGCGCCTCGCTTTGCACCAGCGGAAAGGCGTCGCGCAGCTCTTGTGCGTTTTCCACGCGCCGCATGCCTTTGCCGCCGCCGCCCGCTGAGGCTTTGAGCAACACGGGGTATTTGTATTTCTCTGCGAGTGCGATGGCTTCATCAACGTCTGCAAGCGGGGCTTCACCACCAGGAATCGTTGGTACGCTAGCAGCTTTGGCGATTTCCTTTGCGGCAAGTTTGTCGCCCATTTTCGCCAATACATGGCTTGGGGGGCCGATGAAGATGATGCCGTTTTCTTCACAGGCTTTGGCAAAGTTCACGTTTTCGCTCAAAAAGCCATAGCCGGGGTGAATGGCGTCAACGTTCTTTTCTTTGGCAAGTTTGATAATTGCCGGAATGTCTAAATACGCACCCAGTGGGGTTTGATCTTCGCCGATGAGGTAAGCTTCGTCCGCTTTTGTGCGAAACGAGTTGTAAGTATCTTCTTTGGAATAAATGGCCACGGTGTTAATGCCGAGTTCCGTGCAGGCACGAAATACGCGAATCGCAATTTCACCACGGTTGGCCACAAGCACTTTTTGGATTTTTCTCATGTTCGCCTCCTTGAAGTTTCATAATATTCGTATCATTATACCACAAAACGCCTTGAAATGCAAGCAAAATCTTTGTGGCTTGCAAATTTGCTTTTTGGGGAAAATCATGGTAAAATTGATGAAGGAGGGACTTTCATATGAAAATGTTATATATTCGCCATGGGCAGACCGACTGGAATGCAAAGCGGCTTATCCAAGGTCGCACGGATATTCCGTTGAACAACATTGGACGCGAACAGGCTAAAGCGCAGGCGGTTATATTAGCCGAGCAGTCTATTGATGTTGTTTATTGTTCTCCCCTGCAACGTGCGCGTGAAACTGCTGAAATTATTAACCAAAAACTAAACCTGCCATTACAAATCGACAACAGGTTGATTGAACGTAACTATGGATTTTGCGAGGGCAAGCCCTTGGCGGGGCAGCTCAATGAGGCTAAATTTACGCAAAATGGCGCGGAGTTATTGCTTGACCTGCGCGCGCGTGTTAGCAACTTTTTACATGAAATCGCAAAAAAACACGACAGCCAAACTGTACTGGTGGTCGCTCATGGCGGAATAGGGCGCATGGTGCAAGAGTGCTATTGCGGCAAATCAAAGCGCTTGGAGCACTGTGTGGTTTTATGTTTTAGTGGCCCGCCTAAGCAATGGATTATCGATCGCTTTGAAGAAGGCGTTGCAATACTTGAGCGTGAAGACGAAAGTTTCGAGCAAGTGCCTCGTGCGCAATTGCCCCAAAGCGCTTGCGAAGGCAGTGTACTCGTACGCCTTGATGGTGCGTGGCAGTTGGACTTAAAAGCAGAACAAGCGCGGCGGACAAATTTGTTTGCGAAGCAGGAAGGTCTGTTTTCATCTGAATAGGTAAAAGAACCTGCCGTTATCGAGTATCAGTGGCCAGCCGCCTGCGCCATTACCAAGTGGCCCCGTGCCGGTTCTTACCATCACAAGGTTTGTTTCCGGGTAAACAGAAATTAACTGTCCCGCAAAGCCTTGTGCGCGCGACGACGGTCCCGCTCTTTTATATAAAAAATTAAAATTGCCCCACCATAAAAGATTATAGGGCAGCAGACCGAATATTGCAAATTCGTTGCCGTCCCAGGTTTGGGCAGCCCAATCTTCAGGTAGAATGCGCTCGCCATCCCACATTCCGTCTTGCAGGTAAAGTTGACCGTAGCGCAGCATGTCGTACACGTTCATATAAAGACCCATGCCGCCTGCCACCCGGCCATCTTGTGTGAAAATCCGCCAGTGAGCGCTAGTCATGCCTAGTGGTTCAAAAATGCGCGTGCGGATGTATGCATAGTAACAATGCCCACTTGCGCGTTCGACAATGGCAACCAGAATTTGTATGCCTGCGCCGCCATCGTAGATAAAGCGCTCGCCAGGCGGGTGCCGCTGTGGGGTTTCAAAGGCCGCAAGACCGGAATCTATTTCGCAAAGCATGAAATCCAGTGAATCTCGTTGCGCAATCCACGGTAGGCCTGCGCGCATGGTCAACAAGTGCGCAATGGTCATATCGCGCTTGGATTCCTGACCTTCTGCGATAGTTGCGTCGGGGAAAAAGTCAATCACCTTTTGGCTGATGCAATTAATGTAGCCATCTTGAATGGCCGCGCCGATCATTGTAGCGACAAAAGATTTTGTTGTGGAATTCATTGGGTGCAAAGTGGCTTCATCAAAGCCATTGCGGTATTGCTCATGCACCAATGCGCCGTTGTAAAGCAACAAAAAACTGGTTTCAATCAAGCCTAAAACAGCCAGATTGACCGGAAGATGTTGTAACCGCACCCGGTTTGGTAAAAGCCAGCCAGGTCGTTCGCTGTGCGGGAATTGTGCCGCCGCAGGCACAAGCAAAGTCAACACTAAAGTTACAACCAATGCGATGCTCAAAATGTGTTTTGTGGCTTTCATTGCGGCGAATCCCTTCTTGGCGAATCTTCAGTTATATTGTAACATTAAGTAAGTTGTTTTGCAAGTGTTTTGCACTGCAATGCACAAATTTAACACAATTTTAATATAGTAAAATATTAATCTTGGCAATGTAGAACAACGATTTGCGCACCCAAAAAGAGTGCGCAATTTCCGCTGCAGGTAACCTAGCCTCGATCCTGTGGCCAATTTGGCTTCATAGCGATTGCTGGCCTGCTAGCAAATGCGTTCAAGCGCTCATTGATTAGAAGTTTTCTTAAAGCCGCTAAAAATGCATCTACATCGTCATCGTTGTTGTATATCCCAAAGCTTACGCGAACCATCCCTTGCGGAGCCACGCAGCTTTCAATGCCGCAGTCTTCAGGTGCCATCGTGAGCCTGCGAACATATGGGTGTGCACAAAATGCTGCATGCCGCACCGCAATGGCGGCATGTCCTGCCAAAAAATTGGCAACAGCTTCCGGTTTTATTCCGCGAACATTGAATGTCACAATACCGACCCGGTCAGCGATATTCTCGTTGTCGCCATACAAAACAACATTTGGGAGCTGCTGTAGCGTATGGATTGTTTTGCGCAGTAACCGCTGCTCGTGTGCAGCAATATAGTCAAAACCGATTTGCTTGAGTAACTCTATGGATTTTAGCATTCCAACCACTCCAGGATAGTTGGGCGAACCGGCTTCGTAAAGATCCGGAACTGTTAAATAGCGCACCTGTTCGTCGCACACAGCTTCCACCATGCCACCGCCATAAAACTGCGGAATATGCGCGTCCAAGACTTCTTTTAGTCCAACGACTGCCCCGCCCCCAAAGGGTGAGTACATTTTGTGGGCTGAGAAAACAAAGAAATCAATGTTTTCATCCGGACTTTGCCCCAGCATACAAAACTGACGATGTGCTACAATTTGTGCGCCGTCAACAATGATTTTCGCTCCGTGTCTGTGTGCCAGTTTTGCAATTTGATGCAAATCGTTGACGTAGCCTGTTACGTTTGATGCAGCGGTGACAGTTACATATTTAATTTTTCCGCGTTGCTGTATCAAATGGCGCTCCAAGTTTACTATGCAAAGGCGACCGTCCGCTTTTATTTCGGCATAAAGGGTTTTCGCGCGTTGACGCCAAGGCAAATCATTGGCGTGATGTTCCATTCGTGTGGTTAGAACGATGTCTTCGTCACTTTCGATTAGTGCAGAAGCCAGTTTATTCATCCCATCTGTTGTGCTGTTGACATAAAAAACGGAATAAATGTTGCTATTAGCTCCTACGAAGTCCTTCACAATATCACGCCCCTGCGCATAAATTTTGGTTGAATGCTCCGATTTTTGTCCTTTGCCGCGCCCAATAGAGCCATATTGTAACATTTGACACTCAATTTCTTTCACGACGGCCTGAAATGGCGGCGTTGTAGCGGCGTTGTCCAAGTTTATGGCAGGCACCATTGTGCCATTATCCAGCGCAACAAGCTGGTTGAGTCCATACATCATATTTCGAATGCAGTTATTTTGATTGTTTTCCATTGTCGTTTCTCCCTTCTCTAGTAGCATTATATGCTTGACCAGGCTGAAAGGGTATCTTTACTTTTCCTGTAAAACCTGCTATACTGTTCATTATGAAAGTAACCTTAGTTGCAATCAACACAAAATATGTGCATTCCTCACTTGCAGTCTGGTATCTCGCAAGTGGGATTGCTGCCCATTGCCAGCAGAAACATGAAGTCGAAATCATAGAAGCCACCATCAACCAAAGCGGTGCGCAAATCGCAGAGTGTATTATTGCGCAAAAGCCTGATGTTGTTGGTATTTCAGCTTATATCTGGAATGCTGGAATGCTACCTGAGATAATTGCGCTGCTGCGCAATTATCTGCCTAGTGTTATAATTGTGCTTGGTGGGCCCGAAGTTGCGCATAACGCGCAATATTGGTTGGATAACGGCGCGAATCATGTTATTCACGGTCCAGGCGAGCACAGCTTTGCTGAATTTCTGGATGCTTTGGTGCAAGACGATGCCCCGGTTATAAGATCCGCCAAATATTTTAATCCGTATAGCGAAGACTATTTCAAAGCCCTTAGCGGTAGAATCGCCTATATAGAAACTTCGCGCGGTTGCCCATTCGCCTGTTCCTATTGTCTGTCGGGCGAAAGTGAACTTGCGTTTGTTCCTTTGCATTTGGCGAAAGAGCAAATCAAAAAACTTGCATTTTCAGGCACAAGAACCTTAAAATTTGTGGATCGTACGTTTAATTGTGATATCCAAAGGGCCTGCGATATTTGGGAATATGTGTTAAGCTTTGAAAGCGAGTGTTGTTTCCATTTTGAGGTTGCGGCTGATTTGTTCGACGAGAGAAGCTTGGCGCTTTTGAGCCGTGCCGCACCAGGACGGATTCAACTGGAAATTGGCTTGCAAAGTTTTTATGAACCCACGCTTTCTGCTGTGTTGCGAAAAACAGACCTTGAAAAGGCTGAAAAAAACATTCGACGTATTATAGCACCGGGCAACATACATGTTCATGTGGACTTAATTGCTGGTTTGCCTTATGAGAACCTCGCCGCATTTGAGCAAAGTTTTGGCCGCGCGTACGCATTGGGAGCGCATAAGCTTCAGCTTGGGTTTCTAAAGGTATTGCATGGCAGCAGGCTCCGAAGCGAAGCGCAAATGCTCGGGCTGGTTTATCAAAAAATGCCTCCTTATGAAATCATCTGTAGTCCATGGATGAGTGAAAGTGACCTGAATCTACTGAAAATTGCTGAAAATGCCTTGCAGCACACCTATAATCAAGGCAGGTTTTTATCTGCCCTGGAGTATGTGCTAACGGTCTCACAACTGCCAGCGCTAACTTTGTTCTATGGAATTGGAAAAGCCGTGTTTCATGAGGCGACTTCTTTGGATAGTTATGCCGCACAATTGTATCAATATTTTCGGACATTGCCAAATGTGAAAGAGGAAAAATTGAAAGACAATATGTTGTGTGATTTGCTACAAATGACAAAAGGAAAAAGCATGCCAGACGTTTTGAAGAACTACCACAAAAAACGAAAACAAGTGGCAGAGCTCGCCAGCAAAATGCTTGCACGCCCTATTTGTGCTAATGAGGCGGCAATGCTCACTAATGGCCAAGGCGTTTATGTTGACAGCCAAGAGCAAGATCCTGTTACGGGGTTATATCCGCTCTATTTTTTGGAGTTGCGGTAAACTATGCAACACATCAAACAAAGAAAAAGCCCCTTGCGTCGCAAAACGCATGGGGCTTTATGCATTAAATTTTGAGCGTGCTATCTTTCTAGAAGAACCACATCCAGATCCAGCCGAAGCCGAGGAAGAAGAGAATCCAGTTTAAGAGGTTTGATTCAAATCTTGTGGAGAAGATGAAACATGGTTGCGGAGCGTCTTCGAGG
>Ga0131853_10021753_pt1 | contig 11632 bp, 9 predicted proteins | sample TergutLab28metaG_FD_92764 | JGI IMG/M metagenome (GOLD analysis project Ga0131853, IMG submission 92764) | Labiotermes labralis P1 segment gut microbial communities from Petit-Saut dam, French Guiana - Lab288 P1 (version 2) (version 2) | ecosystem: Host-associated > Arthropoda: Insects >...
GGACCCGTTGCGCTGACCACGTGACACCCCTCTATCCGCAAAAGTTGGCACTAACTTCGCCGACCGGCGGCGGCCGCTCTGTCGGTATAGTTCGCGTGCGGACTAAGGCCACAGACTTTAGTTGTAGTGGTGCTAAACAAAACCCTGGCGGCAACATAATTAAAGATGGTCGCTAGGTGGTAACAGTTGTGGCACGATGGCTAGTATGGGGAATACAAAATCTCGTCTCGTAATACAAATGACTCCGTAAGGCGCGGACTTTGTGGAATGGTAGTGGGACAGCAGCACAATTAAAACTGAACTGTTCTCATTAGAACCTGAATAAATGCAATGTAAACTTATATTGTGACAGACTCCCGATTATACACGTAAATTAACATGAACGCTCTTTCTACCTGCCACAATCCATAACGCTGCGTAAATTACATACCTTTGACGACGTTCACAGACGCAATTTACAGGTGAAGGATGAATCGTTTGTTTTAAAAATTTATTACGAAAATGAAAGAAATTTAATTACCTCAGAAAGTCAGCTCTGATGCCGAGGTTACAAGATAAACAAATCAACTGGGCTCAATATACCGACTGAATGCGAAGACAGGAACTTCCAAAAGCATTCCAGAAGTATTTAAAAACTGCATGGGTTGACGAGATATATGAGATGATAGCAGTAGAAGTAAATGGCAAGGACCCAAAAATTACGTGGGAAATTGTAGGCATCTACAGAGCTCCGAACGAGGACAGGCGGCTGTTAGAAAAATTGGCAGACTGGGCCGGATATGGGTAGCATCATTGGAGGTGATATAAACTTACTTTATGCGGATTGGAATGGTCACGCGGGTAAATCTATGGGAAGCCAGGTATTTTTCAAAAGACTGGTATGGCAAAACGGTTACTCACAGGTAGCAAATAGCCCGACCTGGGGGGGTGCTTTGCCTGACGTTTACCATGTCCGGCCCGAAAATGCGTTCACCTCTTGCAGTAATGTTCAGGGGATCCATCATTGCGGGGCACTGTTTGATGTAAAATGGCGAGAAAAATGCCGTGAGCATCAAGTGGAAAGATTAGTTTCTCTCTACCATAAAACAAACGTCCTAGGTCTACAAAGTTTTCTCAGGGATAAATTAACATCATGTGCAAATAATGGGCGTGGAGGAAATTTGGGAACTTTTAAGGAGTCTTCGAAAGTATTGATAGTTTTGTCGCACATAAAATTCCGAGAAAAAATCCTGACCCTGAAGTGAAACGGCTTAAGGCAAAGGTCAGAATAATATATAACAAAAGAACATTTGTAGTGCGATATCAAGTGGAACACAAAACTCTCTAAAGAATTGCTGAAAGCCAAAGAACTGCACAGGAAACATTTTTGCGGTCAGTACTACGAAATGAGGGCAAATGCTGGTCTGAGTCCTACAAGTATGTGAAAAGGAGGAAAGGAAATAGGAAAACTATTCATGCGATCAAAGACCACAGCGGAACGATCATTACGGACTCTACTGAAAAAGCTAACATCTGAAATTCCTATTATTCCATAAGTCTTTTGCTGCGATCATTGCATCCCGAAAATACAATTAGCCAACTCGGGTGAAACCTTTATTAATAACACTAAAATGATTAGAAAAAGGTTAGCAAAAATCGGGAAAAACAAATCAGTAAGGTCACATGGAGTTCATGGCGAAATTCTGAAACTGGGCGGGGAAGCCATGACTCATTTCCTAGCTAGACTACGGGAAATATTAAACACTGGTACCATCCCAAGTGACTGGATAAAGCCATAGTGATTCCTATTTACAATGGGGGTGATCGATCGGCAGTCACAAACTACAGACCCACAAGTTTAACCTCTGTGGCCGGCAAGCAACTGAAACACGTTATAGCACTGTATTTGAGGCAGGTTTGGGTTAAGAATGATTGGTTATACGAGGGACAACAACATAGGTTTAGACAGAGATACTCTTGTGAGTCATAACAGTGTGCCAGGATACAGCGGACTCTTTGGACGGGGGGGTCGGAATAGATGCGATTATAATAGATTTTTCCAAACCTTTCGATTTAGTTCCTCGTGATAGGCTGCTTACGAAACTGGTGGCCTCGGGTGGGGATTCGAGGGTAGTTGTTTGGGTAAGGGAATTCCTTGTAGGTCGTACACACAGGGTCAGAGTAGGAAGGCAACTATCCAAGAAAGTCAAAGCAACCTCAGGTGTGTCGCAAGGGAGCGTTTTGGGCCCACTACTGTTTCCAGTGTACGTAAATGATATTTGGAAGAACATCAATTCGAGTATTAAACTCTTTGCTGACGACTGTATAATATAGGAGGGGGTGATGGTAACTCTTTAGCCCGACCCACTTCCCGATGTCGTAGGACGGAATCGATAGTGTCGTTGGAAATAGGGGTCTGTTCATGTGCCGAATTGCAAGTCTTTTCTTCTAACAGAGACTGAAAGTAAGCATGTCAGCCGACGCGCGCGACTTCAACAACATGGAGACGCGAGCTGTCATCAAGTTTTTTTTTTCCCCTGCAAGGCAAGGCGCCAAAGGAAATTCACGCCATTCTGATAGAAACAGTAGGGGAACATGCACCACTGTATGCCACCGTCAAAAACTGGGTGGTCCAGTTTAAACGTGGTGATTTTTCCACCTGTGATGCGCCTCGTACTCGACGACCCAAAACAGTGACCACCCCAGAGATTATTTATCAAATTCGCGAGCTAATCTTGGAAGACCGCCGGATTTCGGCTAAATCAATAGCTGAGCAACTGGGCATCTCACGTGAGCGAGTTGGGTCCATCATTCATGAAGATTTGGACATGCGGAAGCTCTCCGCGAAGTGGGTCCCGAAATGCTTGAACGCGGATCAAAACGTCAACGGTGCCTGTCGTCTGAGCAACTTCTGGAATTTTTTGGCGCAATCCAAATGATTTTCTGTCGCGAATGGTGACCATGGACGAAACCTTGTTATATCACTATGACCCGGAGACAAAGCAACAATCAATGGAGTGGCGGCTTAGCGGCTCACCCCGCCCCAAAAAATTCCGAGTGCAAAACTCCGCTGGAAAAGTTCTCGCCTCAATTTTTTTGGGATCAAGACGGCATCCTCCTCATTGATTACCCTCCAAAGAGTGAAACTATCAACGCCGAGTATTACTCATCTTTGCTGGTGCAACTGAACTACATTTTGAAGGAAAATCGCCGCGGGAAAGACACCCAGGGGGTCTTGTTCTTGCACGACAATGCCCCGGCTCACCGGGCACTTGCAACCCAGAAGAAACTGGCCCATCTGGGCTTCCAATGTCTTGATCACCCACCCTGTTCTCCGAATCTGGCCCCGTCGGACTACCACCTGTTCCTTGGACTGAAAAAAACAATTGAAATGTCGCCATTTTTTGTCAGACGCGGAGGGCATTGCTAGTCCTAGAAGTAGCATTGAGTAGTCACAAAAATTGTAATAAAATAAAAGCAAAGTCAGTTATAAATCAATTTTGTCCTGACCTACCTGGGTGCAAAGGAGATCCACCTCGAAGTGGTGCACCCTGGGCAACGTTCTTTACTGCTAAGTGATCTACAATCCTGGAATAGTATTCCTTTGTAAACAGGACCATTAAAAACTGGAACCAACTACCTGCAAAAGCGTTATGGTCTTTCCTTTGTAAACCTAAAATTTTTAGAGACGAAAGCAACTATAAACGGGGTGAAGCGAATGGAATTGAAGTGTGGCGAAAATCGTCTAAAAGTGAAGTGAAGTGAAGTGAAGAGTGGTGTGAGGTGAAAAGGAGCGGTAGGAAATTTAAGTGGGGCTAAGCCAAATGAGAGGGCAGTGAAGTGTAGTTGGGGGAAGTTTAAATGGGAAGTGAAGTGTCGACAAGTGTAGTGAAGTGGGGGTGAAGTGTAGTTGCGTGAAGTGTAATGAAGTGGAGTGAAGGTCTTAGTAACAGGGTGTCTATCATTATTAGAAACACATAGATATAAAGTTTGCTGCTTATATGGTTGTTGCGTTTATCACATTCTTGCATATTCTTTTGGTTCTATTTTGTCCGTGAATCTTCATTTTCCACACATTTTTCACTTGACCAAACTCCATCCCTCTCCAGCACAACATTTCAGAACTCTGGTGTTTCTGATCTAGTTTCCAAAGTGTCGAAGTTTCAGACGATCGAGTAACGAGTTATAATATAACTACAAAACCGTCCCGTAAGCTTAAGGCCTGCGTATAGGCACAGCTATGAGTCAATCCAGTACGACTATACGAAGAAAGGCCACGCCTTTTATAGACACCGATGTTTCATTCGACCTTGTTCACTTTAACATATGCTGTGCGAGATGCATCCAGTCTACATTTTTAGATCCCAGCATTTTCCTATTTAACAGATCCTTACGTATATAAATCCGCTGTTTGAACTGCTTGTTATGTAGAATCAAACGGTGCATGATTGGAGAATGAGGGCCGTGGAAGTGGGTTTTACGAAGGTACTATCCAGCAGTCGGCCTTAAGACTGAATAAAACCGTGAAAAACCGCGGCCAGTCCGAGATATGAATCACGTATTTCCCGAACACGAAGTAGGAGTGCTGAAAGCTCAACAGATTTGCGATCGCCGAGGAAAACCAAGAAAATCGAATCAGCATGGTCATCTTTCCAAGATTCGAACTATCCCATACACAAGTAGTACCACCTCAAGGTCGGTTTGCTTAGATGAAAAGGAAATGAACCGTAAAAGGATCATATACAAGTGTGTGTGTGTGTGTGTGTGTTTGTGTGATTTAGAAGCTCAAATGTAGGCTTACTTTTAGAAAACTGTACATCTGGAACAAGAAACCTTCCAGACCTGTCCCTTGGACTAAAAGCACGCTTCACTTTCTTGTGGAGTGCCATCAATCCAAACTTTTGAACTGGGTCCTATTAAAACGAAAATTCATTGGGCTCCAGAGTCCAGACACGCCGTGACCGGATGGTGACCGTGCACAATAAAGTAGACACATGTTCTCGTGACTCGAGCACAGACGCTAGTTCAAACAGATTCAGTAGACGGGCAAATCTGCACTTTGCAAGCTTCGCAGGATTGTCCTGACAGCAAGTCTACACATTCCTTTTATCGCCACAATGAATGCTACACAAACATCGCTGCTGAAATGTCTACAGCCCTTTTCTGTTTGGTAAAGTCGCCCACGCAAACAGACACAATTAACGCAAATAATGAGGAGAAAGGGTATCGCTCTACGCATACTCAACGTCGGCATCCGATGGGAGTATTGGTCAGCTTCACGGCCCCAGGAAAGCCTCCCCTTCGCGCAGAAGCTTGCTTGTACCCAGAGCCGATATTGACGCTTTGATGCACAGAAAAATTCTCTTACCCCCACCGGGGATCGAATCCCGAGCACTCGGTCGTCCAGTCCCTAGGGCTCAAATGAAGTATCTGGTACAGAAAGGTCACGCACTGATGTGAGAAATGAGTTATTTAAATAAGGAACGCAGTTTTCCCACATCTTGGAGCTACTTCAAATTTTTTGACATGCTACAAGTTCCATACACGAGCCACAAATATTTGTCGCCACCGCACAAAATTCGTTCGCCACGGCGACCGGGATTTGTGCACCCCTGATTTATTGGACCAACCTCATCTGAACAGAACTGACAATATATTCCCATCTCCAAGAAACCACAAGGTGTCTGCTACCAAGACCCATCTTGTAAGACTTGGGAAAAAAACCATCCCTGTTCATTCAAATAAGGAAAAGAGCCCACACCAAAAACGCTGGTTAAGTTTAAAGCGAGTGGTATACAGCTACCACTGCGCTTGCGCCATTATGAGATAACGGTTTATGAAACTATAGTTCCAGTCGGTTCGTCAAAGCAACGCGTTAACGTGATTACGATTCCTTGGCCGCTCATAACCGTATACTTCCTTGTTTCACTCCTCTTCATTACAACACAGTAAGTGCGCTTGCATCCCCTCCATATATGAATGTCTCCGTATTCATCTTCCTGCCTGCTACAATATTCAAACACAGACGGCTGTGTAGTCACAATGCACCGCCTACACATTGCAAGCACATAAATAAAACAGAATGGCCAACTCCCCTGAGCTGCACAACAATGCCACAGATAAAAGACAAGCCTAGGAACTAAGACAAATACGTACAAAGAATGTTAATGGCACGATATTCAAACTTCGGTTCAACACAGTACCGACACACAGGTCTGACACTACTCATAGCCTGACACAGAAACGTTTGATTCCCATACATGTTGTTTTAAAGTACAATCAATCCCATGTCTAATCAGTTGCATCGTTATGCTTTTAATACCGACATCTACCGGCTGACGTATCCGCTGTTGCTGCTATTCTTGCTCAGACAGTTCTGTATCTTACAGAGGAGGGAGGCCTACGCACTTTCACGAAGATATCCGGGGCAACGATTGCTGGTCTGACCCTGCGGAATGTGTCACACGTGTTGACGACTAATCTCGGCCTTGTTTAAGTCTGTCCTCACTGCGAGAATGAGTCACGATAGTGCAACATGTCGGCACGACACGCGACACGCACAATACCAAACAGACACCATGCATGAAGGGCCACGTGAAATGAACGGTCTAAGGATCTGAACTGTCCCCTCTCTGGCCCCAGGGTATTTCCTGTTATATAACCCTGGCACTGTGCTGCGTGCGTGGCGTAGATTTGAGGTTCTGGTTCGTGCATGAATACGAATGGTGGCGTTTTAAGAAGAAAGGTCACTTGGCCGGTTTTAGAGGGTTTACAAGTATGACGTAAACATGCTTGTAGAAGCGTACAAGCATTACGACTGGTTCAACGCTTACGCCGTGTTTTGCAGGGTAATATGACGACAGCCTGCAGCAGTACAGTAAACCCTCGGTGGTTCAGATGTTCCGGTCAATTTCGAACCTACAATAATCCGCTCACCTCCTGGGTGATCGGTCAATGTGCTGCACCACCCGAGGAAAACCTGAGTGGATCCTTGCTCTGAGGCGCGTTGAGTTGCATGAAGAGGAAAAAGGCAGCTGGTCCGTGTACCTCCTCCACAAAGAACGTTTCGTACAGTATTTACGCTTTACCTAGTTACACTTTAGTTTTGCGTGACGTGTTGTGGGTTACCCAAACAAGCTTCCCCTCGCTGGCCCTCAGGTCAGATTCCCGGGTACGGATAACCGAGGGACTACCGTACATCGAAATGCAAATTGAAAATGACTTTACCCTTTGCAAGGCACCGAATAATAACGCACGAATGTTGTAACATAATTTTAACTTTAATCATAATACGAAGCAAACTAAGATGGGAAGATGGTGTGATGGAAGATGCCAGGAAGTTGGGGGGGGGGGGGGGGGGAAAAGGCGGAAGGAAAAAGGGAGGGGGGGAAAGGGAAGGGCGGTGAAAAAAAGGGGGAGAAAAGAAGGGGGGGGGGGGGGGGGGGGGGAAGTGCGGGGGGGGGGGGGGGGGGGGGTAATGCTGCAAGGAATAGGGACAGCTGGCAGAAGGAAGGCCTTGGCTCAAAAGGGGCTGTTGTGCCAATGATGATGATGATGATGATACGAAGCTGAAATACACAAAATATACAAGGAGCACTGCACAAATTTCTTATTGTGATTGAGGAACTGGATGTATGGTATCGTCAGTGGCATTCGTGCGTGCGTATGTATGTATTACGTATGTATACCCTATATATATATATATATATACACACAAACAGAACTACATGCCAACAAAGTGTTATAAAATATTCCTTCACGAAAGACTACGAAGTGTCTATATTATTCTACGTAATAATGGCACTGGTGTTCCAGCACGCTGACTGTTTGATTCGCATGTAGACCCACATCTATCATCTCTGTCAATTTCAGTTTCTGGCTTGTAATAAAAAGCTCTGCGTCCAAAATGGATACCATGCAGCGAAAAAATCTGCATCCGTACAAAATTAATTTCGATAGGACACACATAGTACTTTTAACAACTTTTAACATAATCATTCTTCTTCTTGTTACTGGGCCTCTCATTCTTCTTGCGTCTACGGATTAGGTAATTTAATGCCCAAACCGACCCCAAAATTCCCTTTCCAACGACTTTTGTTTCAGAAATAATTAAGTACCGTAACACTGCGTCAATAAATGGAAATTTACCGGTAATTTAAAAAAGGAGATGCTTAAATTTAATTCAAGTTTTGGACGGGCAGATTCCACTCTCATTCGCAGGCTGACAGGCCATTTAATGGCGTATTACCAACTGCAGAGTTGTTTACAAAGATAACTGGTACACAAAGAACATGATAATTAAATATGAGAACATTGCATAATTAAAGTGAAATCCTAATCAGCATGGACACTGACCGCCCGCAGTCGCTGGGTAACAATTTCTTCACTGGCGCGTGTAATTCTACAAAAAACCCGGCACTTCTTGTACTGTACACGGGGAAAAAAAGACTAAGTCACAGGTTCACGTGGAAATGCTTCTACACAAATTTCTCGCCGACGGCAGTTCTGTCAGCCGCGGAATTCAAGTGTCTATGGGCTTCCATTTTTACCTAGTTCGAACAGTGGTATTTGGATCTATGTATCCCCAGCTATTAAAATCTGTAGACCTACACAAAGGGCTTCGGCATAACAAATCCTCCTTCGCTTGGGGCACGCTATAATGGAAGCAGAAACCAGTCATTAACATTTTGATGGGTCTTACTATAATCACTTCTTATATTTTGTGTAGAACGCAATTATGCACATTTTCTTTGTTCAGTGAAGCTAAAAGTACATCTGTCCCTGCGTACGCCATGAGGGCTTATAGGGGTGCAGAAAAATAGCTCCACCCATTAAACCACGACAATAGATAAAGGAGAGTGGTCAGGTTCACACCCCGTCGCTATACGCCCGGGGAAACAGCCCTCATATCCACTGACCTGGACTCTGGCTGGGCCCTACAGCCGGTCTGGAAGTTCTGAAGCAGGGAAAACTCCCCTATTTCTGCAGCGATCGAACCACAAATCCTCGGTCGTCCAGCCGGTAGGCCGGTCGGTGTTGAGACTACACAGTACCTACTCCCTTTCCAACTGACGGCCAAGGAGTCCGTCCGTTGGCATTGAGCCCTCGATGAGACCCATGACCAGATATCGTAAATTACATCCGAACCTTTCAGTGGTGTCGTACAGCGCCCGCTATGACACGAGGGCAGGTCTGTCTTCTTTGTCTTTGTCAAATACAGATATTTAACATACTTGCACTTAGGAACAGTAAACACAACGAATTATTATTTAAACTGTAATTACATGCAAGCTGTACACAAACGGTCCCTATCAGCGCATGTTCAGTACAACATATCATGCCTTATCTCACTGAGCCTTTGCCACAATGACAGCTTAGTCACTTTAAGGGTGGTAAGCTTCTTTCAATACCGCAAAGTTTAGCCGTGCATTATCTGTATTAGTCATCCAATGTTGCGAAAACTTTTATCTTCATACTGTGTGTGTATGCCGCCTGCTTTTCTGCCCCCTTTTATGAAATCATACCCGCATGGAATTTCGAAAGCTATACGCAAATGTCGGATCGGTGGGCGCCTTGGAAAGCTGCCAATCATTCGAAGAACCTTGTATAGGAGCTGCGATTTCAAAAGGTAGGTGTCTGTCGCAAATTCCTAGGCGGGGCAGGTATAAACCTTTATCAACTCCTCTTTGTTCAGGAACAGAATAAGTAAACACGGTTTGCCTTCAAAGAGTATTAATGCCACGTGAGGCCTCAACGAGGCCTTATTTGTACCTGAAACCACAGTGCTCTCCGGCAGCGCAATTCCCCTGCTGATGTAGGATTGCATGTAAGTCTGCAGTGAACTGGGCACTTTCTTTAAAGCCATACCAAGACTTGCGAATAAATGAGTAACGCTGCCTTGACATGTGTCCTAGCATTGTATTTTAGCGCATGATTCTCACCAGTCACTGGGCTAAAACGAAGTGAAAGACTACATCACAACTTTCTCCTCTAACCTACATAATTCCACTGAATGAAGGCAAAGGTCACGACATGAAGTAAACCACTAGACACAGCAACTTATCTAATGAAGGAAGTCAATCCAGAAAATTAAATGGCCGCTCGCCTTTTCAATGGGCCAATAAACTGTCAACTATAGCAGTGGTAACTTACGGCAAGGGTGTATCACCTTCATTTTCTGCTCACGGTATGGTGTTTATGGGTTTCTAAAATCGCTGTCTGTACGCTTATAAAAATGCTGGAATTGCCGCCATGGTTCGCAGTGAGCCCATGTTCGAAACTCACTCCTGGTTGCGCAACTATGACCTGTCCTCACTTTACACTTCCTGCCACAGAAATGGGCGCTGTTAATTGATTACGGTAAGCGGAAAAGGAAGAAAAGGTTCAGATACGATGTTTAGCTTAAAAAAAAACCGAAAGTACGGATTCCTTCGTCAAGTAAGTAAATCGTACACTAAGTGCTGTAGAACGGACGACACTTGCGGAACTATATGAGGTTACCATCAGAACCACAGTACACAGAAGGACGTTATAGCACTAAAGAGATGTATTTTAGAGCAACGTGCGGCTAGGGGGAGGCAGTGCTGGTGTGTCTGTGCTGTGTGAATTTGACATGTACGTTTTTTTGACGCGTTCGCAAAACTGAGAAAAGCGACTATCACCTTCCTCATATTTGTCAGTCCGTCCGCGTGCAACAAGTCGGCTCCCGCTGGACGGATTTTCATGAAATCTGTTAATTCAGTATTTTTCGAAAACCTGTCGAGAAAACTCACATGTAACTAAAATCAACACGCACTTTACACAACGACCGATACACATTTTTTATAACATCTCGCGCACTTCTTCTGAGAATGAGAAATGTTGCAGAAGTTGCAAAGAAAATCAAAACATACATTTTATGCTCAAGAACTTTTTCTTTTTCGAAAATCATGCCGTGGAAAAATAGTGTGGAGCCAAACAGGCCACAGATGACAATACGGCGTATGCACTTTGCATGCTGGATACCTAAGGCTACAAACACACAATCAGAATATCTAATACTTATTGCTTTTCCACTGCAACAATGGTTGCATGAATGCACCTCAATGTTACGTTATACGTCCTCGTATATTGCCTGTCTTGTGGAATCGCCCCTCGGCAATGAAAAGAGCATAATAGCCCGCAGAACTACACGCCATTATGGCCAATTGCCTACACAGACAGACAGAGGAACTCACCGTTTTCCGTCACGTCAGTACCTTACGTTCCAACGTTAACTGGCTAATATTTATTGGCGAATACACAACATACACACATAAATAAGTACTTACATGCCTACATAGATTCACACGTACACACTCAGGCATATACATACATATATATATATACAGGGTGTCCCAGGAGGAAAGGACCTAACTTCGGGAGAGTGTTCCTTAGGTCAAACTATACCGATATAACCCAAAACACCTATATCCTAAGAACAATGTTTACGGAGATATTGGCCAGAGAAAAGTGTGGACGTCTTGGTGTTTGCGTACTGTAGCCCGTCCGTGACGTGACCAGTCATATGCACTTGACCTTCAACGCGCGAATCAGTACCCATATGGTGTGCGAGGGAATAAGTTGATTGCGTTTGAGGTGCTAATATACGTTTTGTGTTTGTGATTGCAAGACA
>Ga0131853_10021755_pt1 | contig 11631 bp, 11 predicted proteins | sample TergutLab28metaG_FD_92764 | JGI IMG/M metagenome (GOLD analysis project Ga0131853, IMG submission 92764) | Labiotermes labralis P1 segment gut microbial communities from Petit-Saut dam, French Guiana - Lab288 P1 (version 2) (version 2) | ecosystem: Host-associated > Arthropoda: Insects >...
ACTCTCGTTTAGCTGAGTATATGCTTTGCGAGCTTCTTCATATTTTGATTTTAAATCCTCAAAGCGCTTTAGCATTTCCGGAGAGCTTCCTACTTTTATTAAAGTCTTTGTCGCCATGGGTGAGCCTATCGTCTTGGCGATAATTTCATTACCTGCAAACACACGGCCGCCCACGATGTTGTTATTCTCCCCATCCATCAGAACTGAGCCGTCGCAATTAATCTGGCAATGCATCAATGAGCCGGATACTATGTTGCCGCGTGATACGAGGTTTGCGTTTTGCGCAAACTTGGTGAAAATATCGCCGCCTGTAATCACAGCCTTATCTAAGCCCTGCACGCCTCCGTACAGATGAACGCTGCCCGTCGCCGTCACAGTCGCCGCTTCAACAACGCCTTTTATTTCAATATTGCCGATGGCATTTATGGAAAACCCCGAAACGACATTGCCCGCCACCAAAACAGAACCTTCAAATTCAATATTGCCTGTCTCATAGCCCACATCGCCCTTAACATCCAGAACGTTGGTGACACTGATTTTGCCGTTGGTATACACCAGCTGCCCCGGCACTTCCGCAATCACTTCCGTCTCATCATCATTTATGGAGCATCCTTTGCCTATGCTGAATTTGGGTGCAGGCTTGCCGGGCTTATGCGGCATAGGGCGGCTGAATACGTTAATTCCCGGCTCCCCGGGGATGAAGTCCGTCCTTTGCGCCAGCACTTGCCCCTGCTTTACGGATTGAAAGTAATCCATTTGCCTGTAATCCACAGTACCGTCTTTTTTTATTTGAGGCCGGTTCTGGCCGGAAGTGTCAAAATTATATATAAGCTCGCCATTGACACCGTCAACAGGAGCTTGACCTTTGGCTACAGTAACTTTATCATCGTAATTTTTATCAGCACCCTCAGCCGCAAGCCGCTTAATTTCATCTTCAAGGATACCAAAAGTGACACCATGATTTTTGATGCTGTTAAGAATTTCATCAGCCGTCATGCATTTACCGCCAAATTCAGGCTGGGAAAACCTTGCGTAAATCTCCATCCTGTCTTTATCAGCTTCCAAAATGCATGACTCGCCGCGTGCGCTAATTACACTAACGCTTGATATTTTCTTTTCGATATAGGTCTCTTCAGATTTAAATATAGCATTTATGTCTTCAAAATCCACGCCGCTTACACGGTATCTTTCAATCATTTCAAGCAATTCTTTTCGTGTTATTTTAGGTTCAACGGAATTATCTATTATTGCGTAAATTCCGTCGCCGCGAGCTTCAATACGCAACCTTTCGTTAGACATAAATGCACACCCCCCTACAGTAAACACTTTGCATTTGTAATTTTATAAACTAGAGTATTGAGCGGTACTTACCTAATTTTGATCTTAAGCGCAACATAGCTTTTGAGTGTATCTGAGATACACGGGATTCTGTCACGCCTATTATTTTGGATATCTCTTTCAGCGTCAACTCCTCATAATAGTATAAGGCTACTACGAGCTTTTCTTTTTCTGTCAGGCCTTGTATTGCGCTTGCCAGCATTTCTTGCATTTGCTTGCGCTCCAGCATAGCTTCGGGGCTTTGATCTGTGCTGTTGTCTGCCAGGGAGATATCGTGGTTTGTGTCCAGATATTCATTTAAAGAGATTAGAGATGTTAGAGATGATTTTTTAAGCAGGTCTTCCATTTCGTCAACGTCGATGCCCAGCTTTACCGCAAGCTCCTCGTCGCTTGGCTCGCGCCCAAGCTCGCCGGCAAGCTCGCTGTAAGCCGTCTCAAGCTGCTTATTTTTCTGGCGCAACGAGCGAGGCACCCAATCCAAGGCGCGCAAGGAATCAATTACCGCGCCGCGAATACGCAGGCTTGCGTATGTCTCGAATTTTACGCCTTTTGTATCATCAAACTTATCAATGGCATCAATTAAGCCAAAAATGCCGTAGCTGATTAAGTCCTCAGTGTCGGCATGACTGCCGATATGCATACCCAGCCGTCCCACGACATATTTAATCATAGGCGCATAATGCGTTATCAGCTGTTCTTTTGCCGCAGCATCACGGTTTTTTCTGAAGCTCTGCCATGCTTTTTCGATATTAACTTTGCTGTCCAATGTAGATCACGTCCTAGTCCTAGTCATCGTCATCATTAGCATTTGTGGCCTGTAAACTTTGCACCGCCTGATGAAACACCTCATCGTCCATATCCCCAAATTCTCTGAAAAAATCTCTGTCCGATTCAATATCATCTTCGTTATGCAAAGCAAACTCTTCCTCAAAATTGCCATCTTCTTCATTCTCTTCTTTAGTTTCGGCATCATCGGCTTGCTCTGTTATTTCGTCAACCGCAAACACCGTCTTGCGTAAATAAAGTTTAATGCCGGCCCCAAGCACAAAGAAGACAATCAAAGTGATAATCAAACGTGTAAATATATCTCCCGGCTCTGCTCCAATTATTATCCCCACAACTACCTCAATCAACCCGGCGAAAAGGCTTAAAAAAATCGGGAATTTCTCAAAGAACATTTTATTCAATCCTTTCCACTATTTTTGGCTGTATTCATAAGGCGCAAGCGAGGTGTTAGCCACTACAGGATTACAAAATCTTATTACCCTTACCGACGGTTTTTATAACCAGCCGCCCGTCATCGGAATGCAGCTCAATGGTACGCCCGTAGCTATCTCCTGTATCTTCGGCAACTATCGGAATTCCCGCTTGACGCAGACATTTTTTTGCCGCTTCGACGTTACGGTCGCCAATGCGCATACTGGGGTTTGCCGCATTAAGCGCAAACATCTGCGCGCCGCCCGCGAGCTTTGCTTTCAGTCTGGATTTGTTAGCGCCCAACCGCACCATGTCATTTATCATTCGTATCAAGGCTGTATCTACAAACTTTGCTATGTTGGAATTATTTGAAATTTCGCTGGAATCAGGAAGCATACAATGCGCCATGCCTGCAACTTTTGTAACAGGATCCCAAAGCGTGATGCCTACGCACGATCCCAGCCCCAGCGTCGTCAGCGCGCCCGGGCTCTGTACCGAATTAAGGTCTGCCATGCCTACCATGACCATTTTCGCGCTCATATCACATTACCCCTAAAGCACCCAATATCACCCCAAAGGACTCAAAATCAGGCACCAACATAAAATATCCGGACGCATCAACACTATCCGTCTCAAACATCGTATCAATAAACAAAACGCTATCCGCCATTTTACCAAATTCAATCGCGGGCACCGATAAGATAGCCGTTGCCATATCCATAGCCAAGACAGGCGGAGCAGGGATTACTTGTTTGCTCGTAAATGAAGATAGGGCATTAAGGTATGATGTGCATAAAATATTGCCGATTTCCCTCAGGGCATCCATGCCCATTTCTGACAGCTCTCCGTCTTCTCCGGCAATACCGGGAATCATGTCATCAACGAGCTTCTGCGCCGCGTCAGGCTTTAGCAAAAACATCATGATACCATTAACATCCCCAGAAATGCCTACTAAAATCCCGACGACAAGAGCTTCATCGCCGCCCAAAATGCTGCCTATTTCTTGAAATGGCAAGAGCTTAACAGTAGGAACAGTCATGCCTACTCTTTTGCTTATGAGCTTCTCCAAAGCACCCGCGGCATGAGCAACGCCGATATTACCAATCTCTCTTAACACTTCGTAGTGCATATCATTTAATTTATCCATATTTCCTTGCATCGTAAGCCCTCCTCTTGATGATAATTGCTTTAATTAGTTTTACTCTTGAATGCCTACATGGTCTTCCTTGCTTTGTTTGCGCTGCTCTTTGAATACGAAATTTACAATTTCCTCTTGCTCCGCAGGGCTCACATCAAAGAACTCGGTGCGATATTGGAATTTAAAATTAAATTTTGGCGAATACTGCTTGCCCAAAATGCGCCCATTAATCATCATCCATTTGTTATCCACCATAAGAATGCAGCAGATTGTCTTATCTTCTGCAATATCCTGATTAGATATGAAGCGCAAGCCGCCGCCGCTGATATCACGGATTATTCCGTCATGCAGCTCGGAATAATCTATATCAGGCAGAGCCGAGCTGCCCTCCGGATCAGGGTTAACCACAGAAAACTTCATCGCCATAAACGTCGAAAATCTAAAGAAGCCTCTGCGCTGCACCTTCTCCGCAATCTCGCCCAGCTTAAGGGCTACATAATTATCCTCTCCCTCTCGCATATATCCTGAGATGGATGCAGTAAATTTAAACATACCCAACGGCGTGTATATTATTAATGAATACTCCTTATCATCATCCAATTTTACAATACGCCCACGCAAAATAGGGACATACATCAACACCACTTTTTGATCATAATCCAAGATATCCGCTACTTGGGTTATGTAGGTTCTGCCGGCCTTTCCTGAGCGAATTATCGTGATATCTACGCGATCGCCGATTCCTATGTTTCCAAATGACATATATTTCTCCTCCATTCCGTGGATGCATACTGCTTCCATTTATATTATCCGAAAATTCCGGCTAATTTCTTCATAAAGCCTTTCATGCCCGCGCTTTTCTCCGGCGGCAGAGGGCGGTTAAGCAGTTTGTTCCCGATTTTGATAATTTCTTTTGTAAAATTCGAATCCGGGTATGAAAGCATTGCGGGGTTTTGTTGTTTTACTGCCCGCACCAAATCCGAATCATATGGGATGGAGCCCAAGTAGTTTAGCTTAACACTCAAAAACCCTTCAGCCACCCTATGCAAGTTTTTATATATGCTCTCGCCTTCTTTTGTATCCTCGGTGCGATTGATTACTATTTTGAACTGCGGTAGCTCCGATGGGTTGATTGCGGATTCATGAGCCGTCTTGATTAATGAATAGGCATCCGTGATGGATGTCGGCTCGGGAGCGCATATTATTATCGTCTCCCTGCTGGCTTTTACAAAATTTATTACAGATTCCGATATGCCGGCACCCGTATCTATGAGAATGATATCCGCCATAGAATCCAAAGTTGTCAGGCCTTCCATGATGTGCCGCAGTTGCTGGCCGCTTAGGTTCGCAAGCTCCTTCAACCCGTTGCCTCCGGATATAAACCTCACCCCGCATGGGGCTTCGGATATAACATCCTCTATTTTCCGATTCCCGTTAAGCACGTCTATCAGGCTGTATTTCGGCGCACATCCCAGCAGTATTTCAATATTTGCAAGCCCGAAGTCCGCATCAATCACAATCACTTCATGCCCCGCGTTTTTGAAGAAAATGGCGAGGTTCGTGGCAAAATTCGTCTTACCGACGCCGCCTTTGCCGCTTGAGATTGTGATCACCCTCGAATTCAGCCTTGGCGAATTTGAGCGATTAAAATTGTCCAAGAGGTTACGCAGGCTGTTTGCTTGATCCGTAAGACTCATGCTCATGCTTCCAGTTCCTCTCCCAATCCCAATAGCTGCATAGCGACTTCATTCGGCTCAACCTTCTTGATATCATCAGGCACATTTTGGCCAAATGTGATGTAGCTCAGCTTTTTCCCTGTCTGATGGCAAATATTTAATACCGCCCCCATTTGCAAAGTCTCATCCAGCTTTGTAAAAATTATGCCAAAATCGCACAAGCCCGAGAATGTATTTACAATATCCAACATGTCTTCAAACTTTGTCGTCAGGCTCAGCACCAGGTATTTCTCCATATCGGGCATGACTTCAAGCATTTCTTGCAACTCAGACAGATGCTTGCTGTTTTTGTGAGAGCGCCCCGCTGTGTCTATCAGCACCACATCCCGCATTGCCAAGTCTTTAAGATGCTTTTGCAGATCCTCAGGGCGATATACCACTTGCACATCTATCCCGAAAATATCGCCGTAAGTGCGAAGCTGCTCAACCGCCGCAATGCGATAAGTGTCCGCCGTGATTAGCCCTACATCCAGATTGTCTTTAAGGATGAATTCAGCCGTGAGCTTGGCAATTGTCGTTGTCTTGCCAACGCCCGTTGGGCCTATAAACGCGATTTTGCGCGGATGCGAAGCTGCTTGCGTGGGCAAGCTACCCCCGATTATGTTAATGATGCTATTATACACTATTTTTACAAGAAAGTTAATATCTAAATTTTCATCGCTTTCAAGATTATCTAAATCTCCTAAGATCTCATCCGCAATACCGGAGGTCACACCATTTTCAACCAGCGTATCATAAAAAACCTGCACAAGATTATTTTGATATTTACGAGCCGCATCGCTACGATGACGCGACACACTAAGCTGCTCCTGCGCACGGGCAAGCATATCCCCTGTGGTATAAAGCATATCTTGCAGCATCTTAATCTTGTCATCCTGAGCCGCAATCTTAACATCCTTAGTGGCAGCCTCAAACTTATGCACATCATTATTACCACTAACCTTAGTCTTTTCTGCCCGCTCAATTTTATCAAAATTCTGGCTTTTAACTTCCGGCTTCACATCCCTTGCCTCTTGCACCGCAGGTACATCCTCATATGCCGCAGTTACTTCAACAACAACTTTTCTGAACATAGCAAAAAACCCTGTGGGCTGGACTTTTTTGATGTTAATCACCAAAGCGTCCGGCCCAAGCTCGTCTTTTACTTTTTCAATTGCCGCCGACTCGGTATGTGCGGTAAATTTCTTGATTTTCACGGTTGTGTGTCCTTTCGGTTCTTCTTAATAGCCACGGATTGGCTCCGTGCTTACTGTCGACAGGCCCTAGGCCATATTCACCATACCAACAGACTGTATCTCAGCAGCAGCCTCCAGCTCATTGTAACTCAACACCACTAAATCAGGCGCAATCGGCTCAACCAGCCGCTTAAAATACGCGCGCACAATCGGTGATGTCAAAATAATCGGCTGACGCCCCATTGATGTGAGCTTCGTGATTTCTGAATTTAATTTATCAAACACCTTCTGCGTGACTTGCGGGTCAAGAGCCAGGAAGCTGCCTTGCTCCGTCTGCTGCACACTGCCCATGATTTGCTGCTCAAGCTGCGGGTCTAATGTTATTACCATATTCACGCCCTGGCTGAAATATTTCTTGCTGATCGCGCGCTTTAGAGCTTGGCGTACATATTCCGTGAGCATGTCGGCATCGCGTGTCATTTGAGAGTAGTCCGCCAGAGTTTCCAAAATCGTCACCAAATCTCGGATGGATATGCCTTCGCGCAAGAGATTACACAGCACTTTTTGCACATCCCCGATATTCATCAGCTTAGGCACAAGCTCGTCAAGCAGCACTGCATTTGCGTCACGCACATTGTTGATCAAGCCTTGCACATCCTGCCTTGTGAGCAGCTCGTGCAGGTGATTTTTAATGACTTCGGTAAGGTGTGTCGCTATAATAGCCGGTGGGTCAACCACTGTATACCCCAATGCCTCGGCGCGTTCGCGCTGGGCTTCCGATATCCAGAGCGCAGGCAGGCCCAAATATGGCTCGACAGTCTCAATACCGTCAATTTCTTCTTCGACAAAGCCGGGGTTCATGGCCATGTAGTGATCAAACATAATGTCACCACCCGCGACATCCACGCCTTTTATGGCGATGCGATATTCACTGGGCGCGAGCTTGAAATCATCACGAAGACGGATATACGGCACAACCGCGCCCAATTCCAACGCGACCTGGCGGCGTATCATAACAACTCTATCCAGCAAATCGCCGCCCTGGGAAGATTCCACCAACGGCACTATGCCGTATCCGAAATAAAGCACGATAGGATCTACATTTAAAAGGGATACCACGTTTTCGGGGCGGCGGATTTCATCAACATCCGCATCCGTAGCGTCCATATTAATTTCCTGCTCAATGGCGGCAATGCGGCGTTTTTCTGACATCCTCGTCCCTAAAAACACGAGCAATATTCCAAACGGCACAAAGAAATACCAGGGTAAATTGCCAAAAATACCCAAAAAGGCCATTGTGCCTCCCGCAATATACAGCACAATACTCTGGCTGAATAGCTGCTTGGTAAGCAGATGGCTTATGCCCTCATCCGAGGCGGTTTTTGTAACGATAATCCCCGTCGCGACAGAGATAAGCAACGCAGGAATCTGGCCGACAAGCCCATCCCCGATCGCCATAAGCGAGAATACCTGAAAAGCCTCTCCTGCCGGCATAGATTCACCTGTGGCAAGCCCTGTCATTCCCATAACAGTCCCGCCGATAAGGTTGATCAGGGTAATCAAAATCGCCGCAATAGCGTTATTTTTAACGTATTTGGCGGCACCGTCCATTGCGCCGTGAAAGCTGGATTCATCCGTGATTTTTTTGCGCCTCGCCTTGGCCTCCTCATCTGTGATAGCCCCCGCGTTCAAATCCGCGTCGACGGCCATCTGCTTACCCGGCATAGCATCCAGCGTAAATCGCGCGGATACTTCTGCCGTGCGCTCAGAGCCTTTCGTGATAACCAGAAAGTTCACAATAACAATAACGGCAAATATGATAATTGCCAAAACTATATTGCCACGGGCAACAAACATACCAAAAGTCTCAATTACATGCCCCGCAAAACCCTCTCCTAAAATCAGGCGTACCGTCGAAACATTTAACACGAGACCGAAGATTGTTGAAATAATCAGAATCGTAGGAAAGCTGGACATCTCCATCGGCTCTTTTGCATAAAGCGCGTTAAGCAGCACGATCATCGAAAATCCAATATTCAGCATGATTAGAAAATCTATTAAAGCAAAAGGCACAGGCAGAATTAGTACGATAATCATCGCAATAATGCCAACACCCAGTATAGACTCTTTTGCTAGTTTCATGCTTCACCTCACGTGTTCATTTGATTATGCTGTCACCGCATTCTTTAACTTATAAACATAAGCTAATACCTCGGCAACGGCCTGATACAGTTGCGGTGGAATTTCTTGGCCTACTTCGACAGTCGCGTAAAGCGTGCGCGCAAGAGGTTTATCCTCCACGATGATTATTTCGGCATCTTTGGCGATTTCCTTTATTCTCTGCGCTAAGTGATCCGCGCCTTTCGCCAGCACAAACGGGGCTTCGCCGCGCTCTCTGTCATATTTAAGCGCGATGGCGTAATGCGTCGGGTTTGTAATGACGACATCCGCCGTCGGCACATCTCCCATCATGCGGCGCATACTTGCCTCGCGCATTCTTTGGCGTATTTTCGATTTGATGAGGGGATCGCCCTCCATCTGCTTGTATTCCTCTTTAACTTCATGCTTGCTCATACGTAGCTGCTTTTCGTGCTTGCGACGGTTGAAAGTATAGTCCACCGCAGCTATAAAAATATATACAATGCCTACCATCAGCCCGATGTTAAGAAATAATCCGCCAACATAAGCGGCGGCGGCGGCAAGCTCCATATCGCCTAATATTAATAGCATATCTCTTTCGTTCCATACCAGGTTGTATACAACAAGCAGGATTATAGCAAATTTGCCGACTGCCTTAAAGAGCTCCAGGAATATCTTTAATGAAAATATCTTCTTTATACCCTTTTTGGGGCTGAGATTGGCGAGTTTTGGCTTTAACGGCTTGCCCGTAGGTTTCCATCCAACTTGCACTACATTTATAAATATCCCGACAGCCATCACCGTCACGCCAAGCGGCAGCATTATTAAAATCACTTGCCCAAACATGCTCCAGATATATGTGGACATAAATTCAACGCTGGCAAACTCCACAGCTTGGTCGAGCGCGGTGAAATTCATGTGCATTACGCCCATTAAGTTACGCATCATCATCGGAGCAAAAATTCGCAGAGCTACAAAGGCCACTATCAGCAAAAACGCCGTGCCAATCTCTTGCGATTGCGCTACCTGCCCTTCTTCACGGGCTTTTTCGCGCTTTTTAGGTGTAGCCTTTTCGGTTTTCTCTCCACCGGAATTATTAAAAAATTCCAGATTCATCGGAATCAGCCGCATGTTATAAAGCTCTTGACTTTTCATCATGGCATCATCCTTCGCATTGCTTCCATAATAAAGACGTTTATGTTGTCAACAACATTCCAGAATCTCGGAGCTAACAGTGGCATCGTGAGATACACAAGTATCGTACCCAAAAATACTTTCAACGGCAGACCGACTATAAACACGTTCATCTGCGGCACGGCTTTGACCAGTATCCCGAGAACTACATCAACGATAATCAGCGTTCCGACAATCGGCAGCGCTATGCGTACCCCCGTCACAAAATAGACAACGATTATTTCAACCAGCACACGCACTAAATCCGCGTTATCAATAATTTGAGCAGCTCCAATGTCAATTATTCCAAAACTTTCAAATACAATCCATATTATATGATTTAACACACCCGTGGCTATAAAAAAAACACATACAATTAAAAAGTATAGATTGCCCGTAACCGGGGCTTGCGTCTGCCCGAGCGGGTCATGTACGCTTACCATCGAAAATCCCATTTGATAGTCAACCAATTGCCCCACAAAATGAAAAAGCGAGAACATCATCATTACAACAAAACCAATGATCAAGCCAATCATAAACTCGGATGCAAGTAGCATCCCAAAGCCCATTATGCTGAAATGATAGCTTGGCAGAGAGATTGCGTTCGTAGTAAAGGCCAGCATGGCTATGCCCAAAGCCAGCCCTATTCTTGCCATCACCGGCATATTTTGGCCACTCACGACAGGTAATACCGTAAAAAACCCCATCACACGCACAAAAACCACCAAGAAAACATCTACATTGGCAAATAGTGTAAGAAATAAAATTGCACCTTCATAATTCATGAGTGTTACCTCACGAACGCGGGAATGGTATTAAATATTTCCAAAAAGAAACCTTGTAAATTATTTAACATCCACGGCCCAAAAAAAACCAGAGCTAAGAAAACAGCTAAGATTTTAGGAACAAAGGCTAACGTCTGCTCTTGGATTGATGTGATTGTCTGAAAAAGGCTTACAAGCACACCGACCGTCAGGCCCATTAATAAAGGAGGTGCTGCGACGGTGATGACAGTCCAGATGCCTCTTTGCATGATGAATAGTACGTTTTCTTGCGTCAATACCTTTGCCTCCTTCTTTTGTGCATATCATTTTCAAGACGCTCACAAAAACGGCGGTGATATAAATGTTGCTATTACACCCTCAATAAGCAGCCGCCATCCGTCTACCAGCACAAACAACAGCACTTTAAAAGGCAGCGATATCATCGCGGGAGGCAACATCATCATACCCATGGCCATCAATACCGAAGCAACGACCATATCAATCACGATAAAAGGAATATAAATTAAAACGCCGATCCAAAATCCTGTAGTCAGCTCGGTCAGAATGAATGCGGGGATGATTACGTAACTTGGCAAATCTTCGACATTATAGCCCGTAAAATCCTGGCCGGATAACCCGGCAAAAAAATTCACATTAGCGGGCGATGCATGTCTTATCATGAAGCCGCGCAGCGTATCCATAGTAAGATCCACAGCTTCGGCTTGGGTGATTTCTCCGGCGGCCAAAGGCGTAAAGGCATATTCCATGATTCGGGTGATTTCAGGGTTCATTATAAATAGCGTCAGCATAAGAGCCAAGCCTATAAGCACTTGATTTGGCGGCATTTGCTGCGTACCCAAAGCCGAGCGCGCAAATGAAAAAACGATGACGATTCGGGTAAAGCCCGTCATCACTACCAGCAACGAAGGCAGAAGTGCTATAAATACCGACAAGAACAAAATCTGCAAAGA
>Ga0131853_10021757_pt1 | contig 11631 bp, 9 predicted proteins | sample TergutLab28metaG_FD_92764 | JGI IMG/M metagenome (GOLD analysis project Ga0131853, IMG submission 92764) | Labiotermes labralis P1 segment gut microbial communities from Petit-Saut dam, French Guiana - Lab288 P1 (version 2) (version 2) | ecosystem: Host-associated > Arthropoda: Insects >...
GCAGCCATCATCTTGTGACATGGCAATAGCATCTCCTTTCTCTAGTTTTCTTAGTTTTTCAGGCATATTCTTTCTGTTGAACCTCACTGTCCCCAAAACATTCATGTCTGCCTCTCAAATATGAACTTCAGGAAAAGTGCCAGATGATGGCCGTACAGGGCAAAGGATTTAACACATTTTTGACAAACACATAATTTTTGTGAAAGGTTAAGTTGTGATTGGTCTTTACTCTAACCCACACAAAGTGATGCAAGACTCAAATGTAGCTGTACAGGCAGCAGACAGCACATAACTACCTGACATCAGGATTCAACAACATTCTTTTGAAATGTGCACAGTAAAACTGTATGGACACTCCACTGATACTGCATTGCACATTGATACTAGAACCAATACAAAATACTGGAAAGTAAGGCAATTAACTGACTGTGGGTAGCAAGAACTGCAGCATAATTTGTTACTGCCTGACACATTTTTAAAAATAATATCAGATCCAATCTGCATGGCTACTGCAAGAACATGTCAGCAGGACTGCCATTATTGTTCTCTGCTTCAGCTCTCAGTAGCAAATACAATAATTATGTTCTCAGCTCATTTGAAGTAACATTCATGGCTAATATTTTAGTTTCAATGTGTGAACTATAACATTCACAGAAAGCATTGTGCTCTGAAACAGTTTTCAACTTTATGCACCTACAAATACTATGATAATGAGACAACATGTCAACTCTTACCATTGTAACAAATGCAAAGCTCCAGACAAACAGGAATGCAAATCAACCAATCTCAGCAGTTCCATGTGTGCAAAACCACACACAAAAATATACATCAACAACCACCACCACAAAAATCATCTCAAAATGTGGCTCACCTCAGGCTCACACTCCTGTGATTCACAAACTTCATCAGTTTTCACGCCAATCACATCCTCTTGATTATGCATGCTCACATCTCTTTCTACTTACATGGTATCAATCCTCGTTTTAAAATTACAGACGCAAATCAATACCAACACACAACACAACCCTATGCACATACAAATCACACCAATACACATCACATTCCACACTGGAACTTATAATATTCTAATCTCATGAGAAAACTGCTTAACCAAGAACATCTTAAGGGAGTTTCCCAGTACACACTGGTTCAGGAGATGTTCCATACATAAAAACTATTATGTAATTAACATTAAATCAGATGTCATTAGAACTTATTTCAACCTTCAATAGGTGCATTAAATTCCATTTTACTGGGCACAGAACACAGATATTATGGTGAAGCCGGTTCTCAGGCATAAACCCCATGTATTGTGGCTCCTGTAGTGGGACCAGATGATAACAGTGGGCCAACTGCTGCTGTGTTACGGCCATATGGTGCGGGTGGAACAGAACAGAACGGTTCAGCAAGGCAACATATGCATCAACAGAACGGTTCAGCAAGGCAACATATGCATCAACATAACTTCAGCAAGGCAACATATGCATCAACATAACTTCAGCAACGCAACATACGCATCAACATAACTTCAGCAAGGCAACATATGCATCAACATAACTTCAGCAAGGCAACATATGCATCAACATAACAGAAGCCTTTTTGAATATCCAGTGTAATTACACGTACTGTACATTTAACTTAACAAACTTTACATTCTACAGAACATGCTAAGATCTACAGTGACAGGTGGACTGGCACTTTGCTACTTAACTGCACACAGTTCATACAGTATATGGACAGCTGACACACAGGCAATAAAAAAGTTCCTTTTCAACTCAATACAACACCAATTAACATTGGACATAACACGGAAAGCTTAGCTGTGAAGTGTAGCAACTTCAACATTTAAGCAAGCTGATGTTTGAAATGTTCATTTTCTGAAAAACAGTTCTGTGACCTACAATCCACATCACTGTAAATTCTCATTTGTAGCATAATTATTGTGATTAAAAAAGTGTCCAATGCTCTCTTCTCAGTATAAGCTGGTTTTAACACAAGGCAGTATCTTCAGTATGTCCCAGGCTGGTGTTTAGCCACTGTGTTAACTGCATGCTGCACAAAATCTATCCGGCAACAAGAAGTTGTGGGCAGCCAACAAAAATGGTCCTCCAGCCTGGCGAGCGGCTAACACTCCTTACCGTAAAAACTTAACATGCTATGGAATAGAACAGACAGACTGAGACCCGGACCGCTTGAATGGCTATTCAAAATCAATGATGATACCGGTCTAGATAAAGGATCACAGTACACAAAACAAATTCTAGCAGAACTGATTCAACCTGGAGGTAGGACAATATGTTATGAGATCTTTGAACTTATTAATTCTCTTTGGAATAGCGAGGAAAAGCCTCAACAGTAGAAAGAATTGATCAGCGTCCCTATCTTACAAGAGGAGTGATGGCCAGGGTGTAGTCATTACTAAGGGATCAAAGTTATCAACTACCTACAAAATCTTATCCAACATCCTTCTCTCAAGTCTAATTCCATACACAGATGACATTACTCAGGATTATTTGTGTTGAAACTGACATTACAGTTCAACTGCTTATCATATATTGTGCCTTCATCAAATACTTGAGAAAAAATGAGAATGGGGTTTCAAATAAAAGCCTATGATTCAGTAGAATGGTGATTTAGTATCATATTGTGATTGGGTTCAGTATCCATACACAATTACTTCAGTTAATAAAGTATGTTAAAATAAAACCTACAGTAAAACATGGACATGCAAACCTTTGTCAACATGTTCCCTATTAAGAATGGTGTAAAAGAAGATGCTTTATTATCACTGCTTTTCAACTTGGCTTTAGAATAAGACATTAGGAAGGCCAGAGAAAATCACAAGTTGTTAAAATTCAACGGCACACATCAGGTTATTATTTATGCTGATGATGTTAATTTACGGAGTCAAACCATACACACCATAAGTTTCATTAGTCCACTGTAAGGAGACTGGTCTGGAAGTAAATGAAAATATGTTTCTGTTCCATGAACAGCATGCAGCACAAAATCACAATACATAAACACATGTAATAAATCATGTGGCAAAGTTCAAATATTTGTGAATAACCATAACATATCAAAATACGCTCAGAAATAAAACAACAGCAACAGAATGCACATGGGGAATGCCTCCTACCATTTGGTCCAGAATCATCTGCCAAACAGTTTGCTACAAAAAATGTAAAGATAAAAATCACACAACTATAGCCTTGCATGTTGTTTTATATGGGTGTGAAACCTGGTCTCACAAGGAGGGAGGAACATAGGCCGAGGGTGTTCAAGATTAGGGTGCTGAGAATGATATCTGGGGCTAAAACGGAAAGGTAACAGGGGAATGAAGAAGACTATATTATGAGCAGGTTCATAATCTCTACTCTTCACAAAATATTGTTTGAGGAATCAAACAAACGATGAGATATGAGGGGTATGTAGCATGCATGGGGAAATGAAATAAGCATTGCTTTTGTTCAGGAAACCAGAATGGAAAGATCATTTGTAAGACTCAGGTATGAAGGGTGGAAAACATTAAAACTAATCTTAAAGAAACAGGATGACAGATATGGATTGGACTGATCTGGCTCAGGACAGGGACATGTGGCAGGCTATTGCAAACATGGTGAAACTTTAGGTTTGATAAAATGTGTAAGAGTTTTTCGTTAGCCTAGGAACTATTACCTTCTCAAGAAGGACTCTACTCCATGCAGTTAAGCAGTCAGTCAGTCAGTTGGCTACCTATCGTTAGATATTTAGTTTCTTTTCCTTGTATTCACTGAAGAAGTCTTGTTCTTGTGCACACACAAGCACACAACACTCACCATGCTTTCCTCCATAATGCAAAATTTTGCTTCAAATCTCTGTAACACAATTCTGGAACTCTTACTGCCAGGAGATGTTGAATCCTCAGTAAATGTAAAAAAAGTGGCTGACAATAACCTGACAGAGTTCAAGACTTTTGATAAATGTATTTGAAATACGTGTCATTCCATATGAGCCATTTGTATTAGTTCATAACGACTAATTCCATTCTGAATGCTACACAAATGACAAAGGCAGCAACCAAACATGTGAAAATAATACGGATATACACTACCTTAAAATTCATGTGCGTAATTGAATACGATCGCAGACCTCACAGTGAGAGACAAACAGAATGAAATGAACATGAGGTGACAAACTGCAACCAACTGCAGTACGTGCAGTACAACACCACTTTACAAGCAGGATAAGCCAGCTACGGATTCCTGATTCATAGATCTTCATAATTTTCTTAGAAAATACGTGAAGGGATGCAAGCTACAATATTACGCTCCATCAGAGGTGTACAACGCTTTGCTGGAAACCGCCTGCACTTATTGCAATCTGATCGAAACATTATACAGAGTAATTTAATTAAAATACATAACTTTAGTGTTCACAATTCGTAACGTTTGAATGGATTCATACAAAAGGGGTACTGAAAATTTACGAAATGCTAAGAAAGAAAGCCACGAGCTCCCTTCGCGTGAACAATTTGTACTAACTTCACCATTAAAGCTGTGATATATGGATTTTAGTACAAAATTTCTAACCTATATACGACGATAATTGCTGAGTTATACGCAGTGTTCATAGCCAGTGAACTCCAACACTGCAATTTCCACACTCGAACATTACTTACCTGACATAAACCAGTGTCACACGAACACTTACCAATCGAACTTTGAAAACTTCTTGATTTCTTACAAATTCGCCAGCTCGCAGGAACATTTCGACTGGATATAGTGCACCCTGGATTGTTACTACTATTTCCGTGTCCAACCAAATCCGTAACACAGCGTCGCATATTTCCCTGTGCTTCCATACGACCATCGAAAATATACAAAGGGCAGGTGCAACTAGCACCTAAGTACATGTTGTACTTATAATCCTTTTTAATAAATCCCCCTGAGAATGGCACCTTGGTGCCGAAATATGTAGGAATTGGTACCTAATATCAAGTATGTTTTATTATCTAATTTGTTGTATTTTAATTAGTGCATCTTTTGGTTAAATTTTGGAAAATGGATTGTGTCTACCTGCATCTAACTCCATTCCCAGCCCCATCTTCATGCGATGCCCCAGTTTTTGCCAAGTGTGTTACAATTGCCTTCCACAGTGCAGTAAATGAGACGATTTGAACCCACATAATTATACTGATGGGTACTTGATTAGAAGTCCTGAAGGATGTCATAATTACATAAATTACCATTTTTTGTCACAAACATGTGGCATATAAGTGAACTGATATCATAAGTGAGCAGACACTATACTTATCAGAAGCGTCTGATACAACAATATACAATACAGACCCACTGAAGATGTAGGTCATGGGCAACACAGTTTCTCACTCTTTTCCCTAGCATGGTCCAAATAGTGTACCAAAGCAATTTTGAAAACCTATTAGTTGTTTGTTAATGGAGACATACATACTTTATTAATGAATCTGGTAAAAAAGAAATGCTAACAGCAGCAACACCACAGCTTAGATGTGAATTTTATTTCTTGTTCAATTTTTTCTGTTACTGTCATAATATTTTTATTGCACATGATGTATAGGCAAGCAGGCAGGCAAAATTATGCTTATGTTCATACATTCTTCATTCTGTGTACTGAATTTCTTGCCTGCATGCATACAAAATTTTGCCACAGTTGCACACACAACACAAAAGCTAAAGCAGACTGCTGTTAGTATTCTGCTCATTTACTGTACTGTGGTGGGCAAGTATTGCCAAGGTACCCAAGAATCTGTATGAGCCTTAAGAAATTTGATAATGAAACCATGGCTTTACTTTCCACTTGTGCCACAACAGTGTACTGCAAATGATTAATACAACCAGCATCACCACTTCCACAGTAATTACGATGGGCAGAGGCAGTCTGCCATATTTTGAAAGCCAAAAATAATTCTACCCATTCAATAAAGCCTCGCCACTTACTGGTTCACTCACATCTACCACAGAAGTCTTTTGTTATTAAGTACATAAATTCTATTTTTGGGTCCAGACATTTCAGTGAACATTCACATGCATGTGTTAGAAACTTCTGCTCCACTCTGCAGGACACATATTTTCCAAGTGCATTTTCTGTGATTTAGTGTAGCTGATCGGCCATGATGTCCATTGACTGCAGAAGCACACCCATTTTTTCAAGCTTAATTACACTGAAGGACAGACATTTTTTCTTTGTAATTTATCTAGTATCCCCAATAAGGAAAAGTGTTAAAAATAATCCACGTAAATCTTGATGAGGTCTGTATTAATTTTTCATACAATAAGGCCTTGTTCACAAGTTCCGGTTGTCGACCGGCCGGCAGGATCCGATTAGAGCCGGACAAAGTAGTGGAACACAAGAAAGCATAGGCGTATTCACACAACCCGGTCGTTTGGCCGGCCGGCAATTTACAGGCCGGCTGCCGGGTAGCGCCCGGATCTAACCACTACTATGCCCGGTCGCCGGCCGGTCGAGGAGTCAACAGTAATGTATGTTTTGCTTATAGACACGTTCACACACTCCGGTTTTTACCCGGCTGTATCCGAGCGATAACTTTCCACTGCAGTGAAAGTAGATTACTGAAACACTAGTCTTCCAGCGGTGAAGATGGGCGATTTTGATTTCGGCATTGATTTGTTAATATCTCTGGTGGAAGCCAGTCCCGTGTTGTGGGACAAGACGGGTGATATTTGTAAAGACAGAAACGAAACGAAAAAGGCATGCAGAGAAGTTTGTATTTGTCTTCAAGAAGACTTCGAAGCTCTAGGGGATGGAAAATAAGTTTTTGTCGAGTATTGCCATCATTTATTGAACACAGCTGATTGAAATTCATACAAACATTTTTTTTTTACTTTATGTACTCCACTGTTCGTATTTTTGACATTTGCCACGAAGCAGCTCCAGCATCTGTTAGACAATAATCAGCTACTTTATTCCTTATATTGCTCGCCGTTAACCCCAAACGTACTGGCTGTCCTTCAGGTACATCTTTAATACCAGTCCCTTTCAAAGCGTCTTCAAACTTATAACCATCTCTCTCAAGAACAAAACTGTGCAGAACAACACTGGCCTTAACAATGACGACTGCAAAGTCAGGACTGACATTAAGCTATTGCTGGAAAATTCTCCATTTATTGCTCAAAGTACCAAAAGCACATTCCACACACCTTCGTGCTGTGCACAACAGACAGCTGTACATTCTTTTTTAATGCCCAGGTTAGGTCCACCAAAAGGTCGAAATGTGTTTCTGTTTAGCGCAAATCCCTCATCTCCTACAAAGAAGTGTGGCACATTTGGACCTTCTGTTCCTGAAAGAGTCTCTCACTGGGTAATTTCAGCACATTTGTCTGAACTGATGTCCATAGCATAGATCGTTTAAAAACTGTACAATCACAGTCTTTTCCGTAACTACCAATGTCAGCGTACACAAAGCGGCAGTTAGTGTCTGCTACGGCCACTAATACCACAAAAAAAAATATCGTTGTAATTATAGAAAATCTGGCCACCGTGTTCCGGTTTGATTAGTGCAATATGTTTCCCATCGACGGCCCCTAAGCACTGCGGGAAATTAACTCTTCTTTCAAACTCCAAAGCAGTCAATTCCTACTGCTCTTTTATAGGCTTGGAAATACGTTCTGGACGCATGACAGACCAATTATTGAGACATACTGCTCTGACTATATTTCTTGCTGTTGAGATTCCAATCCGGTAAGAGAAATTTAAGTCATGAAAACTGCATCTACTCGCTAGATATCTAAAAAAAAAAAAAGGAATCCTGTAATTAATAACTCTCTTGGTCACTTGTACTATTATTATAACACACTCCAGTTCCTAACCTCTAATTTTATTTATATAATTTTGCGGTTTAGATAAAGAAGCAATAAAAAGGTAGAAAAACATCCGAGACTGCTATGTAAAGTCAGTAAGAAACACAAACAAACAACTAAGTTCGGTGCGGGGTCTTCAAAAGCTAGAAAATATGTGTACAGTGATCAACTTGGATTCCTATCCAAACCGATCAATGAAAGGCAAACATCCGACAATTTATTGGTGGATAATATGGAGGAGTCTCGGGTTACTAAGTTGAACAAAATAGAGAGCATATGAATAATTTCTCCCAAGAAAATTCTTTCCTATTATTTAATCATCAAAGTTTTCCTTTAAAGCACACACAAACGTTACTTACTGTTTGCAACAGCCAAAATTTCTACAGGCTGAATGCAGTTCCTCATATTAGTGTTATGACACTGAAGACTGTCCTCCAATCGGCGATGCATCTCTTCGAAAGATGAAACTAACATTCGAAAATAATTTAAAAGCTTGTTTCCATCATCTCGTAGTTCATCAAGATGGCGTCAGGTAATTCACATTCCATTAAAGTGCCGGTTAATTTACTCTGTTCCCGCTGTAAAGGTCACTTGACCGTTGAAAAGACCATTGGTAATAGTTTCCAAAATAACTCAACACGTCAAGAATTAGTGAAATTACATGAAGACTTGCTGGAATTAAAGTTCTAAAAGTGGTGAAAACGTGCTCGGTGAAAGATGCCATACTGGACGAAATCAACTTAATCTCCGCCAAGATCGACAGTCTGCATGTCCCTACAACTACAAATCTAGATAAAGAGCCGCTATGGACAGATGTAGTTAAGAGAAAGAAGAAAAATTCACCTACGCAACATCGAGGCCCTTACAACGCACCCACGATTAACAACCGATATAACTTGCTCCCCCGCAGTGAAAAGTGTAAGGTTAGTGAAACAACTTTGTTGAATGTAGTGCAACAGATACGTGTTACAAAATCGTTCAACAAAAAAAGGAACAAAATTATAATCCTGGGAGATAGCCACGCAAGAGGATGCGCCAGTGAAGTGCAACATAACCTAGACAACACCTTTGAAATCCACGGGACCGTAAAACCAGGAGCTAACCTAGAAGGAATAGTCTCCCCAACTGATGCAACTGCTGATCTCACAAAGAAGGACGTAGTAGTAATATGGGGAGGAACCCGGGATATAGGAAGAAACGAATCGGAAAAGGCGCTGAAACAGGTAAGAAACTTCGTCCAAAATCTGAACCAGACGAATGTGATAGTAATGAGTGCTCCGTACAGACATGACCTTGACTCGGATTCATGTGTCAACAGAGAGGTAACAATGTATAATAGAAAATTAAAGAAACAATTAAAGGTTTTTGACAACACACAGATTATAGAAGTAGATCCACAAAGAGACTTATACACACGCCATGGCCTGCACATGAACCAAAACAGAAAAGAACATATGGTCAAAAAAATTGTACTGACAGTCAAATCAATGCTACATAAGAAAAAACTGATCCAATTGTAATGTCTGGGAACACTCACATAGACGTAGATTGTAGGATGGAAACTAATCCAAAACATGGCACCATGGAACCTAATAATACCCCCTAATACTGTGTTAAAGGATTTTTTATGGTAGGCTACCCGATCACTCACACAAGGTCGACCCTAGAGGAAACACACACAAAGCACCTAAATACCGCACCCTTAAAAGTAAGACACCAAAACAGAGCAAACAAAACAATAAAGGTCAACTTAGGATTTTCAGATAGTGATTGTGATCAAGTATTAAGAATTTACCGTAAAAATATTTGTGGTCTGGGATTGAAAACAAATGACTTATTAATTTCTCTATATCCAAACTTACCACATATACTATGTATAACAGAACACCACTTAAGATAGTCTCAAGTACAGCTAATAACAATAGACAATTATGTTCTTGGTGCAGAATTTAGTAGACAGTCCTTCCTCAAAAGGGGGGGGGGGTCTGCATATTTATACAAAAAAAATACAATTTTTAATAATTAACGTAGAAAAGTTTTGTAAAGATAAAGAGCTAGAGGCATGTGCTGTAAAATTAGACTTATTATCTTATAAAATTTCTGTTATTACTGTTTACAGATCACCCACTGGTAACTTTCAGTATTTTATAAATGAACTAGACAATATAATCAACAAAATTTATAAATCTGGGGATCAACTTATAATTTGTGGTGACTTATAAACTCTCTCACCGAATCTAATGAAAAACAAGGACTGAATAACATCCTAAGCACATACAATCTTGTAAGTGTAATTAACTTTCCCACAAGAATTAAAAACAATTCAGGTACTACAATTGGTAATATCTTCCTTGATACAACTACTTTGGGTAAGCACACAGTTTGCCCAGTGATAAATGGGCTTTCAGATCATGATGCCCAGATGTTAGAATTACGTGTTGGGAAATTAAATAATAATAAACTTAAACACAAATCCTTATCTATAAGAAAAATTGACTTTAATACAACCGCTGAATTTACAGATAAACCGAGCAATGAACTCTGGCAAAGTGTTTTTGAACATAATAACGACGACGCCAATAACTTTTTCAACTCTTTTTTAAACATATATTTACAGATTTTTTATTCTTGCTTCCCCAAAATATCAGTAAACAGGTCATCATCAACCAACCAATGGATAACTAAAGGTGTTATTAACTCCTGCAAACGAAAAAATTATCTATTCTTGCTAACTAGGAATAATAATGATTTACAATTAAAAGAACACTATAAGAGATATAGCAAGGTTTTATCACAGGTAGTAAGAACTGCTAAAATATTGCACCACAATAATCAAATAGCTCAATTGAAAAATACTATCGAAACAACATGGAATATCATAAAAAATGAAACTGTAAGAAATAATACAGTGTACAACAACATAAATTCTCGACTCTCAGACAGAGAACAAAACGAAAAGAGTCAATGCAGAAATTTTTAATAAATACTTTATAACGGTAGCAAAGAATATTTCTTGCAGGATCAAGGAAAGTAATAAACGAAACTTAAGCTATACTAAAGACTCGTCGTCTTACTTATCACGGGTATTTAATCAACCATTTCCCAATCTTGTTTTTCAAAATACATCTACCGGTGAAATTGAAAAAAATCATTCACTCCCTCCCATGGAAAAACTCATGTGGGTATGATGAAATTTCAACTAGGATACTTAAAGCCAGTGCGCAGTTCATTAGTTCTCCCTTGCGTCGGTTTATTAACACATCTTTAAACTCAAGCGTTTTTCCAACTAGATTGAAATATTCTGTTATAATTCCACTACATAAAAAGGGTAACAAAAACAGTGTGTCTAATTACAGACCAATTTCTTTACCAACATCGTTCTCAAAAGTTTTTGAAAGAGTCATATATAATAGATTGATAACACACTTTACATTAAATAAAATTTTTACAGAGTCATTTTGGTTTTAGAAAGAAGCTTTCAACGGACAATGCCTCTTATAAACTAATTAATGACATTCTAACAGCCTTAAATAATAAGCAATTTGTCAGAGGTATATTTTTTGACTTGGAAAAGGCTTTTGACTGTGTCAACCATGATATTCTATTGGCAAAGATGGAACATTATGGGGTAAGGGGTGTGATGTATACTTTAATTAAATCCTATCTAGAAGACAGATTCCAGAGAGTGAAATTTAATAACAAACTTTCCAACTGGGACAAAATCAATATAGGTGTCCCGCAAGGATCGGTTTTGGGACCACTTTTGTTTTTGATTTATGTAAATGACCTACCA
>Ga0131853_10021758_pt1 | contig 11630 bp, 6 predicted proteins | sample TergutLab28metaG_FD_92764 | JGI IMG/M metagenome (GOLD analysis project Ga0131853, IMG submission 92764) | Labiotermes labralis P1 segment gut microbial communities from Petit-Saut dam, French Guiana - Lab288 P1 (version 2) (version 2) | ecosystem: Host-associated > Arthropoda: Insects >...
ATAGGAGGAGAAGGGGGGAGAGGGGGGGAAGGAGGAGGTTGAGGGGGGGGGGGAGGGAGGGGGGGGGGGGAAGTGGTGGTTTTTGGGGGGGGGGGGGGGGGGGGGGTGTTCTAGCATCTGCCTGGAGAGGCTGATGGGGCCGACCGAAATATTTCAGTCAAGAGTAAGTAACCGGTCTCTAGGTCCAGATTCTATCCCGGACCTTCCCGAAAACTTTATAGGAGTGCTAATCAACTGCTGCATTCTTAATAAATAACTGTGTATTTACCATACACTACCGATTTCACTGGAACACTCATTCCGTATGAATGAATGATTGATCGGTTAATGGCTAGGTACACTCTTCTCTCGCAGTAGATGGCGATTTGGCGGAGGAAACGGGAGATTCCGAAGAAGGCTTGTCTTGTGTACAGCTTCTGCTACACACGAGGCCGTGGTTCTGTCAAGGCCGCTTGCGTTGACGAGATGCTGTTAGCGGAAGTAAACCCACTCATTTTTAGGATCCACCGTTAGACAAATGTCGCAGAGGAAATTAATTAAATCCTTATTAATGAACAGGTTCCAGTACTTCGCGAAGTGAAGCACACCCCACTGTATATCTGCATTTTCGGCAGTACAAATGCATATCATAAGATAGGTTAACATGCAAGAAACTCTAAAACGAACATTTATTCTCGTACGTAATATGGGCGAAATTGTTAAGTTTAACTAACACGTGCACATCCCAGGCCAATTTTAATTCTGATCAGGCTCAGAGAACACCGGTTACTCTATAATTATGAAATATGGTTCTTCTTTGTTACTTTTCCTATTTATGTCGTCGTATATGTTTTTCAATTTGTATACACGTCAATAATTGTCCGTGTTTGAATTTGTCCTTATGGTTTTGGTGGCTGTGGGAATGAGGTATGATTTTGTATTGTTACGTATCTAGGCGATCTGTTGTACCTATGTACGCACGCGCCAAGAGTCTATTTATAAAGCTGTGTTGTTTTCGGTGAATTACATGTAAAGGTACCAAGTACTGCCCGTGCTACATAAATGCAATTATACCATTCCCACTTTCCGACTGTTTCTATGACGCCAAATCTTCGGAACGTGTAACATTTCCTTCGTGCGAAAGAATTCCAAGGTCACATTTCCAGGCAAGTGTACTCGATAACATCGATCATATCCGGGGGTTTCAGTGATATTTGAACTTCGGATGCCCATTGCTTCAATTACGGTCTTAATGTTAATTTAATGAAAATTCTGTGTTGCTGGAATAGAAGGGCGGGATTCGTTTCTTGAGCATAATAAGTCTCAACGCCCTCTCAATGATCCTTGTTGCGTGTAGAACATTGTGTATATACAAACATGCAAGAACTACTGTAAGGTCTAAAATGCAGTTCCCCTTACATTAACTTTCACCCTTATTGAGAAGCACATACGGTCGATTCTTCAGCATCTTGGCAACCTTCCCAAACCGCCTGGTAGTGTGCAGTTTTTGTACTAAATCCTTCGTGGCAGTTGACGCTACAAGATACGGTTGGATCGTCCTGAACGCTGCTCGTGCGCATGAGCGCTGAATGTATAGCTTGTTCATGTAAAAGACAGCATTCAACAATATATTTCTATTTGTTGGCTGCGTGGGGACTTCCTGTTTCTTAATCAAACCTATTCAGCTGTAGCACCTTTTGTGAGGGTGTGCTACGTCTCTACACTCTTGCGTAACAAGTGTAATTTAATTAGGCACACCGTAACGTTAGAGTGGGCAGAAAAAAGATAGGCGCGGACAGATTTCCGTCATACCCGTTCTGTTGTCGGGCAGGAGTATCTACCGTAGAAATAGGATGAAGTTATAATTGAACCGGAAGCCAATTTTGCAGGTGCGGCTAAGAGAGAGTATACTGGGTTATTTTCTGAAAATGTTTCAGGTATTTGACCGTAGACCTGAAAGTGGCCTGTTTGTAAGTGATAAACGTATTAGTACCATGCCAAGTTGATTTCTCCAATGAAGACTTTTCTTCTAATGTTATCAATTTCAACAACAATGGTTAGCCATTTTGGCATTCAGGCCCTTCTTGCCATATTAGTCGTCAGGTGCTTTCTTTGAAAGAGCCCTTACATGTCATGTGCAACAAATATTTTAAGGTTAGTCGAATAAAATTAAGTACAACAATGTTTACATTTGGGGTTATATAAAAAGGAAGGAAATCAATAAGACAGGAGGTTATGTTAGTGTATTGATTTTTATCCTTAATTGCTACCATATTAAACACCTCAATTTTAAGGACACGGCAATTAAAAAAAATCCTTTTTGAGTCACAACGAAACAACAAGTAACCAGGAGCTAGTATCTACTTCTGGAGTCATATTTGGCAATATGTTCTCGAAATGAATATATATAAGCATGCATTCATGGAAGACCTTGGAAATGTATGTTCTAGCCTCACTGCGAGGTACACAAAATTTCTTGTGACGTCATCACAACTATTGCGTAGTCTTTTTGTTGTAGCCACATGGCACGCTGTGATTGGTTAGTGTCTAGCTATGACCGCCATTTGACGAGAATGACTCACAGGTGGAGAAAAACGGGTATTGAGAAAATGGATGCCCTGTATGCGAGGCTAGGTGGGGCATTTCCCTTTGGCTTTCAAATCGAAGGGAAGAAATGTGTGACGTTCTGTACATGTATGTAAAAAAGTGGGAATACTATACGTACGATAACTTTATTCAGTGTTGTGTTATCGTGTAAAAATTAAACAAAATGTTTCGTAATAGAGTAGTAGCAGCTGTTTTATACTATTACTGTTTGTAAATGCACAGTCGCTCTCCACTTTTCAATTGTTACATGGCTGAAGCAACGTGAAAGTACGTATAATGGCGTTACCCTCGGTTGCCGCCTTACCAACCAGTGCGAAGCCTACAACAACATTACCAGGTATGATTACTTAAAGAATACATATTTTGAAAGTTGTAAACAGAAACGGTATGTTAGAGCGTAGAGGTGTATACTAAGTACATATGACAAAATCAATGAAGTGTTGATATGCGAAGGCAGTTTGTACACAGTACGATTGCTTGGTCGTGGAGGCCTGTCGCCGCGAAAGATTTTGCTTTTCAGAGACGAGTGTCATTGTTTCAAGGTTACGGACGTTTATGCACACTTCGCTTTTTGGGATATGGTAATAAGTTTATACATATTGCGAAAACGAGGGCGTAAAAACATTGACCCCATTATTGTATTACTGTGTCACAAAAATGGCAACATCTGTCAAATTGAAAAAATACCCTGTGTTAAGAGAAATGTGATACATTCTGTAGTGTGATTAGGTGTATTTTACGGAGTTTATAAGGCAGGATCTGAGTGCAATTTAAAGTGCTTTATTCATTTTTTATTAGAATTTTGCTGGTTTCTTTCTACAAAGAAGTGTCTGCAACTGGATGATAGAAGTGAAAAGACTGCAGGTTACATTGTGACTTGGGATGTGATATTTTAGGCAGCTTTCATGACCACATTTATGTAATGGACATGTGTTGGAACTATGTATAAATTATGGGACTTATGAATTGCTTATTTTGTTTAGCCCTTGGGAACGTGACAATTAAACAAGAGAGGCCAGATGAGGCAGAAATCCGAGAATTGGCAGCAAAAATGGTGGAAGCAAATAAGGCGAAGATGGCTTCCAATGCAGCCCGCCCTGTTGGACAGGGTGGCCAATTGCAGCAACACATTGTGCAACCTGGACAACCCGGGATAATGCATTACCTTCAGCGTGGATCAAATGGTCAGATGAAACAAAGTAGCGAGAAGGATAAGAAACCTGGGACAGGGGGTGAATCGGACAAAAAGCCACCATGTGACGAAGATAGTGTGAGGGGCAGGTTTGGTTGGGTAACACTAGGTAAATGTCATATTCCTTTTATCTTCCGCTATGGTGAGAAGTACTGTGCAGTGCGGATGGTAGAAATGAAACTTCTTAATAAGTACCTGAGTTATCTACATTCAGACATTTATAGCTGCACATGTATCCGTAGTTATTATATTACAGACCCTGAAGCAAGGCTTTTGAATGAGGTAAATATAAGACATTGTGAAAATCAATTTGGCCGTGACCCATTTACGTCCAAGGACTTGGTTGTGCGCTTGCAGGATGCAGGAGAGTTTTATAACTTTCTGGATGTCTGTTACAACAAACTACTCCTAAGCTCAAGCAATCCCAAGGACAAATGTGGTTTTATCCGTATTAATGGTGAATCTGTGGTTCCATACACTGTGCGAGATGGATTCAAGTATGTCCCGCTTTTCTATTTTGAAGGCGAGACAGATAACTTGAAACTAAAAGCAGAGAAGCTGGAGGGCTGGGACCTGGCATATCTGAAGTTTTGTTGTAAAGTGCAAGGAATTCGTAATGAACTGTTTGCCAGTGAGACGTGTTCAGTTATAAGTCTGAGTGATATTAAGAGTTACTTTCCACCAGGGACAGTATTTGAAGATTACTGGCCAAGTAAAGTAGTAGATTCACAGCTTCTGCTTGCAAGCAATAAAGGTAGTACACCCGTGACAAGTGCAGGAATGTGGACTAAGCAGCCTGGTTTGCCACCAGTGCAGCAGCAGCAGCAGCAGCAGCAGCATTCTGTCATTGCAAATACCACTCTTCACCATCAGGTGGCATCCAGTAATAAAGTAGTGACTACTCTCTCCCAACCTACCACACAGCAACGGACAACTACCCTGCCCTCTGCCACTGTGGCACCTCCAGTTAATTTGAGTGCAGCAGCTGTTCAGGCAGTGTGTAATGGTTGGGCAGGTCTTGTTGGTGGACAGCCAACATTTCAGCCAGGAATGGTTCCACAGCCAGGACAGGTTATTCGGATGTCACAACCAGCCATCTCGATGCATAATGTAAGTTACCTCTTTTGACTGAGCTGCATTATAATGTAAGTGGACTGACAAATTTGGACTTTGTAGACTATTATAATGTTTTCAAAGGCAGAAAATCTGAAGGCAAGAGGCCTCTTGACAACAGGCATAAATGTGAAAATAATATTGAAAGTGGATGTCTGGAACTAGTGTGGAAGGTATGGACTGTATTAGTTTGACTCAGGATTGGGAACATAGGGATGGGCTGTTGTATGGGATGTTCATGAGTAATGGAATGACAGTGTTAACAATTGCTTAACTTTAAAGTGACTATAATAGATGGGAAGTGTGCTGCTGAAGGCCACAGGTCGTCTGTCAAGTTGATGTTAAGACTGGGTGATTGGGGGATGTTCTTTTACAACCCTGTGGGATAGTTACAACCCTTTAGCTGGTGTGTTGTGTCCACCTGAGCAAAAAGGTAATTTTCATTGAATTCTGATGGCAGAAGTTTAAAGAAAAGTGAGTAGAACTCCCTCCCCAGTATGCTTCACCACAATGAAACTCACATATTTTGAAAGCTTCCGGTACCTTTTGTGACAATATTATTGCAGTTACTGTAAAATAGTAGCTGGTACCAGAATGATATCTTGTGGGTGAGCAATTTTTCCTCACGCGTATTTCAGGAGTGATTAGCTTATCTGTACGCATCCCCCAGTGGATCCTACAATTGTAGATATTAGAATGACTCTTGATGTAGATATATTAATTTTGATCAAGTACAAAAGTTGTATTATATGCAGAGGCAATTGAGAATCAGTATGCTGTATATCATCAACTCTCAGAGATTTTTGCTCATGATTCATATTCCATAGATGATATGTTGACCTTTTGATACTACTGACCATCTTGCCAAATTTCTGCAGATTTATAGCATAGTATGTAAATAGTTGGGGTTATTTTTGGCATTTATGAGCCATCACACTGCTCTTGCAACCTGGGGTTTGAGAATACTCTGTATGTGTATTTAATATTTTAATTAGCACAGCTAGTTAAAACAATTATGAGGGTAAGTCAAATGAAAAATTGAAAGTGTGGAAAAGACTGAGACCCTGCTGTGTTCAGCTGTAGGCACAGCAAGTTATCAGCGTTGATTAGAAGTGTGTATTGTGTATGGTAGATTTGAAGTGTGGGCTTACTGAGTCACCTAGGTGTGAAGGTGGCATCCCTGTTGGAAGCATACACAAAGGAGGAATGTTCCGTGATATGTTTCTTGGTTTGCAAGGCCAGCAGACCCATTGAAATCCATTGCGGCATGGTTGTAGTACCGTAACACATGCTTATCTCCACAGCAGATGCACAAGGGGAGTGGGAAGTTTAAAAATGGGGTGTGCAGTGTGAGCTGACACCACTGGACAGAGCCCAAGCCTGCAGAGTCACAATGCTGTAGGCAGGTGTGGAGGCTGAACCTGTCAAAAGAGAAAACTGTTGTGTTGAGGTGATAGCAGTGGCTGGCATATTGAACAGACATGATTCACCGGCCATATCCACGGTGTGTTGCAGTTCCACAATAAGTCCACAAGGTGGGTGCCTAAGGAAGTGGTTCCTGTTTTGGAGAAAAGATGTGTGGGCACCTTCCAGAAACTTTTGTGACTGTACAGAATGGAAGATGATGCATTGCTACAAGCTGCGAGAACTGTATGAAAACATGGAAGGTTAACAAGGAGCATTACGAAAGATTTTCAGTTTTCCTTTTCGTATTTTGGTGATGTACTGCAACAGAGTATGAGAGGCTGACAAAAAGCACCTCACCAGCACTGAGATTGAACATACAATACATTTGACACTCTCAACAAATATTTCACCCATCTGGGTAGATGATGAAGGAGCATTTTGTAAGATATGTGAAACATTGAGCAGCAGATGCTAAGCCTTCAAATGAGGGACCAATAGTTCTTTTACTAGACAACCATGATTTGCACTTGTCCTTGCAAGCATTAGACTAGTGCAAGCAGAATGGCGTGAGTGTTCTCACCTTCCCTCCACATTGCAGCCATAAACGCCAGCCTCTTGACAAGTGCTTCAGTGGATTGCTTCCAACATATGTGAACCATGCTTATCATGCCCACATAACTGTCCAGGCAGGGCACTGACAATATATGACATTCCTTGTGCCCACACATCTTTGTATCTGACTCCTTTTATCGCAGATATCAAATCACGTTTCCATCTGGAAATTGTCCCTTCAGTGAGGATATTTTTCAAAATAAAAAATTTACAGAAGCTTGGGTTCCAGATGGAGCTGCTCCTTAGCAACAGCGAACTTTCGGTGATTTTGATGATTCTCCCAAATGATCATCAACACATCCTGCAGCCACAGAGGATGTTCGAAAACCTTGCTAAACTGTATGCAAAAAGAGAAAGGATGTACACAAGAGCAAAGTGTGTGACTGATACCCCTGTCAAAAATAAGTTGACACCTGGTACAACATTGAGGCATGGAGCATACTGGGAAAGAACTTTGCTAAGAGGATAAGAAAGAGAAGCATACCACATGTCTGTAGAGAGATTCACAAAATCTGAGCGCAAAAATTCAAAACCTCCAAAACTGCAGGCAACACTGACGAAGACTGATGATACTTCCCGCTTTTGCCGTCTTGGTGCATCCAGAGAACTGTGGATTTAGTGCACAGATTGCCAAGTTGTGGTCAGTGAGGAATGCCCTGATGGCAGTCCCAACTGTGTTTGCTTAATTTTCCAGTCTGCTGGGAAAGGAACACTTTATTAGGATGACAATATATGTTGCTGGTAGTAGGCTAGTGTCATATGGACTTACCTTTCCTTTTAATCTCCTTTTTCAATTCAAGTAAATGTGTTGAATTTCGTGCCCATTTTTTTATTGTTCCTAAAATATTTTATCACCGTAATAACACATTGTTGTGCATAACCTGTGTCTGACACTTTTGTTTTAGAAAACTTTATATTAATTTTTATGTTTTAGACCTTAAAAAGTTGGCATCTTCATTTTCCACGTAGCTTTGCCATATGCCAATGCAGTGATTTTGCTGTTAATGTGACTTTTTAGGAATGTAGTTTTGTAGCACTTTAAATCATCAACATTTGTAATTGGTTGGTATTATTTCTTTTTTTCAGTGTAGGACACAAGGGCAAAATCACCTTAGGGTGAGGCAGAATAGTTTATGTATTTCTGTGAATATTGAGTTGCCTGAGGGTCATAAGGTTTGAGATGAAGTGTATAAACACATGTTTTGATTGCGAGTGAGTAATACCGGTATGCAGTAACAGTTTGAACGGTGATAACAGCATGTTGGTCTGTGCTGCTGGACTGGTTCCATGTCACATTTGGATTAGTCTAGTACATAGTTTTCTGAAATGTCATTGGAAGGGCCCAAACATGCAAAATTGGTATGCCATGGCATCACTTTTTATGCAGCGCATGCAATGTTTTGGTTACATATTGCATGTTGGCTGTCCATACTACTCCTTTGATAGTTCCATCAGTTCTACAACATATTTACTGTGTGATATGGCCAGGAAATGCCATTAAATTCTCAGCTGTATGACATTCCTGCAGAAACTTTAAAACTGTAAATAGGAAACCAATGGGCCAAGATGGCTCAGTCAGTATAGTGACTCACTGTGCACTGGATGGTCTGGGAATCTACACCCATCCAGACAGATCCTGGGGCCCACACAGGCTACTGTATAATGGGTACTGGATTTCTTTCATTGGGGGTAAAGCAGCTGGGACATAGAATTTACCCTATAACTCCCTCTAGTGCCAAGGTTGAAGAAAGATTAGAACTATACCTGTACTCCCCTTCTGGGCCCTCATAGCCTGTTACAGGGTGAATGGGAAACCATGTTTGAATTGACTGGCAGCACCATCACCTTTCTATAAATGTAACATTCTCTGGGGGGGGCATGGGAGTGAGTTTGTCAAGACGTATGCAGAGAATATGTATTATAATCAGCTTGGTCACTATTAACTGCACAAGAATGTCTCTTTGCATGCTCTCTCTCCCTTTTTCTCTCTCACTTTCGCATTGATTTGAGATTTGGACTAGTGTGTAAATTTTAACTTCATTCTGCAGCTAGAGTGTACTGTTTTCAGCACAGGCTGATTGCATGACATTCTTAGGGGATGTGAGGTTTTCACATTGCTGAAGTTGGGGATTCAAGCCATCTGGGATGTGAAACTTGCTTTACTGAATTAGTTGTTTTCAACCTTCCATTGAAATAAGCATCACTTACCCAGTGACATAGCATTACATCCCAGAAGATCCAAATCTTTATTATTCTTTGGCGTAGCTTTTTTTCCTCCTCCCAATTTGATGGTTTCAGATTTGGGACAAGTACGTAGAAAGGACTGTAAGACTTGTTCATACAGTTCCATCAACTTTTTGCACAGAAGCATGTTTACTGTGTTCACCTGCACCCTGTGTACTCTTTTTCAAAATGTTGGCGTTGGAGAAATATTTTTTCATCAAAATCAGATATACATTTGTACAGTTCTTATGTTTTGACCATATGTCATATTTGTCCTCTTGATTGCATGCTGTAGAACTGTGTAAAGTCAGACAGTTTTGTGCTTGCTGCTGGAATGTCCTTGCTTATTACCTTGCAAAATAACTTAACATCAGACAGAAATTGTTTACTGTATAAGGTGTGAGCTTCTTTCAGAGTCATCATTTTTTTTTTTAATTTTGTAAGTTTGTACTTCACACACTGTATAACAAACACAAAACACTTCAGGCCAGGGCCATGCTACTAAATGTCCTCAGTAGCAGCTGGGTTAAATGATGAACATGCTTCTTACTGTTTGGTCCATGAGCAATGTCAAGTTCTATGAGAACTTTGTGACATTTCCTTTGGCTTTACGGGAGTAGTTGCTGCACATTTTCACTGCTTGCTTCAGTGTGATTGGTGATTTGTAAGGGTGTTTGTTGCTTCTGCCTCACTAGGTTTGTTTATTATCCTCATGTGAGCTTGTTGACTTGTTTATATAACATGTCTGATTTCATATTTTATATTTTCTTTGAAGTGTAAGATGAACAGGAGTCAAACTGCAGTGCTTCTTGTTTTCATTACCCTCTGCCACTCCATTTCCTCAGCTCCCTTTGCTTAGCTAACAAGCAGTGCCATCATTCTCACTTTCAGTTTACTGGTGAGAAGTCCATGAATTGTGACAGGACTAACACCTCTTCCAGCATTGTAGTTTTGTTATAACCATTATCTTTACCAATCATATTCACATAGTTGTATTCTGGTGTGTGTGTGTGTATATCATCTGTAATTCACCATTCAGGTTATGTTGGTTATTTTATGTGGTGTTAATTTACTGGTTCTGCCCTGATATCTGACTGCAGTGTATGCTTGTAAAGCATAGATACCATGCTATTCTCAGAGCATTTATGCTTTAATCACGTCAGACCCTTTTGTTTGGTTTTGCTCTTGATGAAGATTGGGAAGTGCCTCAAGCACTTCAAAACCTTGTACTAACCCTGTAATATCTACTGATTAACCCACATTTACTGAATAGCAAATACATTTGCTGAATATTTGTGATGGTGTGGTTTTGTTGTCTTTTGAAATATCATGTGATATATTGGGTACATCAGAGCTTTGGCCTCCTATTCAGTGGTACCAAGGGGTGAAGTGGCTGGGGTGTGAAGGTGACCACTTACATCCTATTTGCAAGGTTAAGTATGTGTGGGGCTATAAATCATCCACGTGCCTTTATAACATGCATGGGTACAACTTTCCCTTTGCCTTTACATGGGAAACTTACCCATTGTCTGTCCTCAGATGTTAGTACACTTTCAAAAAAATTCTTTATTCAACTTTCAGATTGGTTTCAAAAAACGATGTTTTGTTTTAAAAGTTGTGTAGGAAAATTTTGTAAAAATTTCATGTTTAGTTTTAAAATTTTCTCAAGTGGTTGACTTTTGGTATGCATTCACTCTGTTTACATGTTAGGCAAACAATTTCTTTAAATGTGGTGGGTACAGACCTTAATGTCAGCTGCATTGTATTGAACTAAGATGTATGGACTCTAGTTCATGGCAATTTGGGGTAGTGATGACTGCCAGTTTGTGTGCAATCAAGTGAAATATTCTGGGTGTGGACTGATGTGTGGATTTGGATGAAGGTGTCCCTGTATAATTCACCTTACTAGATGTTATGACCCAAAAGTTTCATTGTAAGATGTTAATACTTGTCAGTCTGTCATCATCATGCAGTAACTAAATGCCAGCAGCTCAAACAACAGAAGGATTGGAAATAAATATTGTTACTGGCACTAGTTCCACATACAATGTCAACTGGAAGTTATTCTTATAAAGATGTGGTCTGTGAAAATCAAGAAAGAAAGACAACAGTGTGTATGTGGTTAGGGACCATCAGTGATGCCATTAATGGTGTTGCAATGTAGCGTAATAGTAATATGCGGTGTCTAGGAGTCACCTCCAAATTCAAGATGCCATAAGGGTTATGTGGCCTATTCTGTACTGGGGACCCACAGTTTTAGGGTTGCCTGTGTGAAGTGATACACATTTTTGTAAGAAAAGAAACTGTGATAATTATGCCAGAAATTGTGATAATTATGCCAGAAATATTAGGTGCCACTTAATTTTATCAGCATTTACTTCCAGTCCAATCTCCCTAGTAGCAGCTACTAAAGCTTCTGCATTTTCCTTTAGAGTATGTATGCTTCCTGCCAGTATATTAACATCGTCGGCATAAGCCAGCAGCTGATGTGTACCAT
>Ga0131853_10021759_pt1 | contig 11630 bp, 9 predicted proteins | sample TergutLab28metaG_FD_92764 | JGI IMG/M metagenome (GOLD analysis project Ga0131853, IMG submission 92764) | Labiotermes labralis P1 segment gut microbial communities from Petit-Saut dam, French Guiana - Lab288 P1 (version 2) (version 2) | ecosystem: Host-associated > Arthropoda: Insects >...
AATGAGTCAATTGAAAAAAGACTAATCAGGCAGGAACACTTTTGTGTTCCTGTTTTTCGGGGTGAATGCGCATGACAGAAGTGAAATACAAGCGAGTAGTATTGAAATTAAGTGGAGAAGCTTTAGCAGGCGATAAAGGGATGGGAATTGATCCACCTGTTATTTATTCGATTGCACAGCAAATTAAAGAAGTAGTTGATTTAGGTGTTCAAGTAGCGATAGTTGTTGGTGGCGGTAATATTTGGCGTGGAAAAATTGGCAGTGAGCTCGGCATGGATCGTGCTACATCTGATTACATGGGAATGTTGAGTACTTGTATGAATGCTTTGGCATTGCAAGATGGGTTAGAAAACATTGGTGTTGCCAGTAGGGTGATGACATCAATTGAAATGAGGCAAGTTGCTGAGCTATACATCAGACGTCGTGCAGTTAGACATCTGGAAAAGGATAGAGTCGTAATTTTTGCTGCTGGCAGCGGTAATCCTTACTTTTCTACAGATACAACAGCAGCACTTAGAGCAGCAGAAATTGAAGCCGAAGTCATTTTGATGGCAAAAAATAATGTTGACGGCGTTTATAGTGCTGACCCGAAAAAAGATGCACATGCTGTTAAATTTGATGAATTAACGTACTTACAAATTATTCAAGATGACTTGAACGTAATGGATTCAACAGCTTCTACATTATCAATGGATAACAATATTCCGTTAATTGTATTCTCATTAAATGAGGCTGGAAATATAAAAAAGGTTGTCAGTGGTGAAAAAGTTGGTACAATAATATCAACGAAATAGGTTTTGCATTTTGGAGAAAACGGGCAAAAATGAGCAGTGGATTCTAGCCAAGCAGCTTTGCTACTTGGAGAATCTGTGCAGGGGCTCTGTTAGCCAAATCAAAGATTTGGACAGTCGCCGCCGTAAAAGCTACGCAATAAACTAAAATTATTTTGCGAATCAGGATTCGCGGGTGCAGTGGATTCTAGTCAAATCGGGTGCAGGGGTTTCTAGTCAAATCAAAGATTTGAAGAAACTTTGCAGGGACAATGTTAGCTAAATCGGAGATTTAGAACATTCTCGCCAGATTTGAAGAAGCTGTGCAGGGAGAATATTAGCTAAATCAAAGATTTAGAATATTCTCACCAAAATTTCATCTTATTGCTACGCTTTTAAACGCTTATTTTTGCACCTTACAAGTTAGAGAGGAATTTTATAATGGGAAATGAAGTGATTAAGCAAGCAAGCGAGAGAATGGATAAAGCAATTAGTTCTTATTCCAGAGAGTTAGCAAGTATTCGGGCAGGTCGTGCAAGTGCTGCAATTTTGGATCGAGTAACAATTGATTATTACGGTGCACCAACACCGGTTAATCAATTAGCAAGCGTTTCGATTCCGGAAGCTAGAATGATTGTAGTTCAACCATATGATCAGTCATCATTAGGTGATATTGAAAAGGCAATTTTAAAATCAGACTTGGGCATTAATCCAACTAATGATGGTTCTGTTATTCGTTTAGTAATACCAGCTTTAACAGAAGAAAGACGAAAAGAAATCGCAAAACAAGTTAAGAAATCGGCTGAAGAGGCGAAGGTTGCGATTCGAAATATTCGTCGTGATGGCAATGACGAATTGAAGAAGCTTGAGAAAAATGGCGAAATCTCTGAAGATGCCCTGAAAGGCTTTGGCAATGATATTCAAAAAGTAACAGATGAGCATATCACGAAAGTAGATGCGCTTGCAAAAGATAAAGAGAAGGAAATAATGGAAATCTAGAGATAAGCGGTGTGATACAAAGTCTAGAAAATACACTACATTTTCTGGACTTTGTCATCTCTTGGCACTGCTTCCTGAAGTTTTTACTTTTCTTAAGGAATTAAAAGAAAAAAATGTCAGTAAAGTCGCTATTTTAAATAAAAACCGACAATTTTTTTGTCTTCAAGCAATATTTTTCCCATTTTTAAGGGATTTAAATGGAAAAATCAAGTTTAAATAACCAGTAAAATCTTCTTTTTATTGATTTATTGACAAAATAATGTCAGTAAAGCCGCTATTTTAACAAAAAGCTGACAGTTTATTAAACCAACTGTCATGAGTCATTGATTAAGTAATTCCTGATAGTTTTTCAGGATACTCTCTCCATCATTTGTTTTTGATAACGCACAAGTAATAGATCTAGTTCTTGGCTAACCTTCACTGTTTCATTTGCTACAAGTCCATAAGTTTCACTTGTTTCTACTAAATGCTTTTTCATCAAATCAATTTCTTCTAGTAAATTTTGTTTAATTTCGATAGTCATGATTATTCTCCATTCATTTTATTTTAATACTCTTTCTAAAGAGAGTTGGATGAATATCTTAGCATGCTATTGTCAGAAAACAAAATATTTTGCTCATTCATTTTTAAAAAAGTTGAAAACTAGTATTTTGTACATTAGTTTGCTGTAGGATTATTGCTTTTCTGCTAATAATTTAGCTTTTTGTGTATTGGCAAAGTGCATTTTGGCATAGTCGTTTAATGTTTCTATACCTTGTTCCATCATGATTTTTGCCGCAAATTGATCGACAGTGTGGCTTGCTCCTTTTGGGATGGCGTGACCTAATTTTTCACTCATTATATCCATTTCTTTAATGAAAGCAGTGCGAGCAATGATTGATGCAGCTGCAACTGATAGAGAGAAGCTTTCTGCTTTTGTTTTAAAATATGTAGGAATAGATCGGTTCGGCTTGCCATTAATGTATTTAAAGTAAGTATTAGGACTGCAAAACTGATCAATTAGTACAGCATCAGGCGTAACTGGTGCTATGCGCTCTAAAAGTTTAGTAATGGCTTGTTCGTGCAAACGAGCTTTTAATTCACCTTGATTTTTGCCGCCTTGCTGCAATTCATTGTACTGTCGATTTCTTAATACTAATAAACTAAATGGAATGAAGTTCATGAGTTCTTCAGCAATGTCTAAAATTTCTTGATCGGATAGTAATTTTGAATCCTTGACACCAAGGTTTTGACATTTTAGCCTGTTTTCAGGTGCTACATAGGCAGCAACAACTGTAATTGGTCCAAAATAATCCCCAGTGCCTGTTTCATCTGATCCAATTAATGATAAGGCAGTCACGTTTGCAGGTGGCTCATAGTTGTGGCTACTGTTTTGGCTGTTTTCCTTACTTACAACTAATTGTTCTTCACCACCCCAAATACTTGCTTCATATTCAGCATTTGCCCCTTGAAACATCACTTTGCCGGATTTTTGATAAGCCGTAATGGTAACGTTATCTAGTTTAGCAAGGAAAACTGCTCCTGGTGGAGCAGATGTGATGGACCAATCTTGATAAAATTGCTTCATTTTAGCAATGACTGTTGGTGGAAAAGTTTTTATTATATTATTTTTTGTCATTATATTGCTCCTCTTATTCCCAATAGGCTGTTTTTTTGTTATGATGGTGTTCGAGGTGAATCATGTGAACAAGAAAAACAGTCTTGATATTACGATCTATGGTCAACAATACACGATTGTTGGCACAGAATCAACAGAACATATTTCCCTTGTTGCAAATTCAGTTGATGAGCGGATGAAAGCGATTCATCGTGACGATCGTTCATTAGATGAAGCAAAAGTTGCTGTTTTGGCAGCTGTTAACATTATGCATGAAAACATCGTAATGTTGGAAAAAATTAAAGAGTTAGAGGATGCTAGTAGCGTTCGAATCGGGCAAAAATGAGCAAAAGCTACGCAATAAACTAAAATTATTTTGCGAATCAGGATTCGCAAAAAATTTCATCTTATTGCTACGCTTTTAAACGCTCATTTTTGCACCTTAGTGTGAGGTAAAAAATGTTATCATTATTTATTATATTCCTATTAGGAATCGGTGTAATTATTGGTTTACGCAGAGGGTTGATCTTACAACTCGTTCATTTGTTTGGCTTTTTTATTGCTTTTATTATCGCAAGTGTATCCTATAAAGCACTTGCTGCAAAATTGCCAATGTGGATTGCTTATCCACAATTTGATAGTACATTAACACTTGATTTATTATTTGATACTCGTGTGATTGAAAAAGGTTTTTATAATGCAATTGCTTTTGTGTTGATTTTTATTATCGCAAAAGTTACATTGCAAATTGTTGCTTCGCTATTCGATTTTTTAGCCTCTCTGCCTGTTTTGAAGCAATTTAACAAATACCTAGGTGCTTTTCTAGGTTTTTCAGAGATCTATATTATTGTGTTACTGTTGTTAACGATTGCGGCAACTGTTCAAGTTGTTACGGTGCAACACATGATTCAAGACTCATTTGTTGCGAAGCAAATGATTACGAATACACCTATTTTAAGCGAGATACTGAGGTCAATGTGGTTTTAATGCTTTCTCTCTTGTAGGCAATTCGCCTAGGCTAGAGAAGAAGCTTTTCATCAGGAGATGTTGTCATGTTTAAAAAGGTACTACACACATTAGAATTTGATAAAATTACGCTTCAATTAGCTGATTATGCTTCATCTGAGTTGGCTGCTAAAATGTGTCGGGAATTGTTGCCGATTACTGATTTAGTAGCTGCAAATTTTGCACAGCAAGAAACTGATGAGGCAGTTACTGTTTACCGATTAGCAGGAGATGTCCCGCTTATCGGTATTTATTCGATTTGCCCGCATTTAAAGCGCGCTGAAATTGGTGGGATGCTAAATCCTATTGAATTGAAGGAAATTGGTAGTGTTTTAGCAGCTGCAAAGCGATTAAAACGTTTTTTTACTACGTTTGCTGAAAATAAAACTACTGTGCCAATCCTAGAGTCTTATGCAGCAGCTTTACTCGAGCCACCTGAATTATTAAAACAAATTCAAAATGCAATTGATGATAATGGTGAAGTATTAGATAGTGCGAGTGATACTTTACGACAGTTGCGCCAAAAGTTGCGAAATAATGAAGCACGCGTACGCGAGAAATTGGAGCAAATGATTCGCTCTGCAAATGTCCAAAAAAAGCTATCGGATAGTTTGATCACAATTCGTAATGATCGCTTAGTGATTCCTGTAAAGCAGGAACACCGGGGGTATTTTGGTGGAACAATTCATGATCAATCTGCTTCAGGTCAGACTTTATTTATTGAGCCACAAGGAATTGTTGAGTTAAATAATGGTTTGCAAAACGCAAAAGTACAAATCCAGTTAGAAATTGAGAAGATACTTTATCAATTGTCAGCTGCCGTTGCTGAGCATCAAGATACACTTTTAGTGAATATGGAGTTTTTAACTAAAATTGATTTTAGTTGTGCAAAGGCGAAGTTGGCTAAAGCGATTAAAGGGTCTAAACCCGCATTAAACGATCAAGGGATTATTAAGCTGAAAGGTGCGCGGCACCCATCTATTCCGCTAGAAGAAGTGGTTGCTAATGATATTGCCATTGGTGAAGATTATCGGGTGGTTGTGATTACCGGTCCTAATACAGGTGGTAAAACCGTAGCATTGAAAACACTTGGTTTATGCACTTTGATGGCAATGGCAGGTTTGCAAATTTCTGCTTTAGATGGTTCAGAAGTTGCAGTATTTCAAAAAGTGTTCGCAGATATTGGTGATGAGCAATCAATTGAGCAAAGCCTCAGTACTTTTTCTTCGCATATGGTGAACATTGTTGACATTTTACGCGAATTAGATCATGAATCACTTGTGCTTTATGATGAGCTTGGAGCAGGAACTGATCCCGGGGAAGGGGCAGCACTAGCAGTTGCAATTTTGGATGAGTCAAAAAGCCGTGGTGCAATTGTGGCAGCGACAACCCATTATCCTGAGTTAAAAGCTTATGGTTATAATCGTGAACAAGTGATGAACGCCAGTGTGGAGTTTGATGTAGAATCGCTTAGCCCAACTTTTAAGTTACTTATTGGTGTTCCCGGAAAGAGTAATGCTTTTGATATTTCGCGTAAATTAGGTTTAGATGAACAACTGATTGCAAGTGCTAGAGGTATGATTGGCACGGACACGAACCACGTGGAAAATATGATCGTTGCTTTGGAAAAAGCACGTAATTTAGCGGAGAAAGACCGTGATGAAGCGGGTGAATATTTAACTAGTGCCGAGGAATTACAGCAAACATTGCGGCTTGAATTAGAGCAAATGCAAGCAGAAAAATATCAATATTTACAAGAAGCACGTGCTGAAGCAGAAAAAATTGTGAATCGAGCAAAACGTGAAACAGACGATATTATTCGTGAATTACGAAGTAATATAGTAAAATCTAAATCAAAGCAGCAAACGGATGAGCAAATTTTTACAGAAGCAAAAAGTAAATTAGGACAAGCACTGCCAAAAGGTACGGTTAAAAAGCCAATCACTCAGAAAAAGCGTGTTCAATTTGCTGTTGGTGATGATGTAAAAGTATTATCTTTTAATCAAAAAGGGAGCATTCTTGCTGCAGCAGGTAGTAATGAATGGCTTGTTCAATTAGGAATTGTGAAAATGAAAGTACAAGCGGATGATATGGTAAAATTAAACGAGAAAAAGAAACCGGAAATGCATCGAGCAGTTGCAACTGTACAGGGGGCTGATAACCGTAGTTCTTTTGAACTGGATCTTCGTGGAGAACGTTATGAAGACGCACTCTATCGAGTGGAAAAGTTTGTTGATGATGCCATTTTAAATAGCTATCCGATGATTTCGATTATTCATGGGCATGGTACAGGTGCGCTTAGACAAGGGGTACGACAGTATTTACAGAAGCACCGTGCGGTTAAAAGCATTCGCTTTGGTGGACAAGGTGAAGGTGGTATGGGTGTTACGATTGCTGAGTTAAAATAGAACAGCAGAGTCTAAATTAAAGAGTAGGGGAAAGTTAATGCGTTTTAAATCATTTGATTATACTTTGATTGTTGTGCCGTTGTTGTTGGCCATATTTGGAGTGGTCATGATCTATAGTGCTAGTATCTATAGTTCAGTTGAGCTTTATGGTGTGAAAAGCGAACACTTCTTTAGTAGGCAGTTAATTTCTTTAACTATTGGTGTATTTGCGTTTGCTTTTTTTGCCAATTTTAACTATAAGCACTATAAGTCAAATATACTGCAAATTCCTATGGTTATTGGGATGATTCTTGTTTTGATAGCTGTAGAGCAGTTTGGTACTGTTGTAAATGGTTCTGTACGCTGGTTTAAGTTAGGATCTTTTACTGTGCAACCGACAGAATTTGTTAAACTGGGGCTAATTCTGTATATGGCTTCTGTGTTTCATAAAAAGCAACGCTATATTGATGAAATTAATCGTGCGCTAATGCCACCTGTTATTGTACTATTGTGCTGTGTTCTTCTTATTATGAGACAGCCCGATTGGGGAACAGCAGGTATTATGCTGGTTGCTAGCTTTTTTGTTATTTTGAGTTCGGGTATGAATTGGCGGAAAATTTCTTTGCTGCTTGCGATTTTGATGGTTTGTATTATGACGTTTGCAACGCTCGCCATTAAGTATCCTGATACAATTTTTTCAGAAGGAAAAACTAAGCGTTTTATTGGCTTTTTACAGCCTTTTGAAACTGAGCAGCAGGAAGGCTATCATGTAGTTGGTTCATTAATTGCCATTGGATCGGGAAAAATGACCGGCACTGGTTTTGCGCAAAGTACACAGAAGTATGGTTATCTTCCAGAAGTGCATACGGATTCAATTATTGCGATTATTGCTGAGGAATTTGGTTTCATTGGTGTTGCAGGTGTGTTAGCTTGTTTAGGATTTATTGTTTTGAAAGGGATATTAATTGCGACTCGGTGTAAAGATCCTTTTGGCAGCATGCTTGCCATTGGCATTTCGAGTACAATAGGGTTTCAGGCATTTGTCAATTTAGGTGGAATGACCAGTATGTTACCGATTACTGGTGTTACACTACCATTAGTAAGCTATGGTGGAACATCGCTCATACTAACCTTTATATCCATTGGTATTTTGGTGAATATTTCAATGCAGACAGAAGGAAAACGATTGATGGCGGAAGCTTCATAGAACCCGTGAAAAATGAACTTTTCATGGAAAAATTTGATTTTAGCAGTATTTATTAAAACAGTATGATATAATTAGCTTCTAATGTTATATTAATTCTGATTTTAGCAGGAGTGTGATTTATTATGAAGAAAATTTCGAAGCTTCTTGCGGCAAATCGAGGAGAAATTGCGATTCGAATTTTGCGTGCAGCAGCAGACTTGGGAATTAAGACGGTAGCCATTTATTCAAAAGAAGACGAAGTGTCTTTACACCGTTTTGATGCTGATGAAGCTTATATTGTTGGTGTAGGAAAAAAGCCAATTGATGCTTATTTAGATATTGAAAGCATTATTGCAGTTGCTAAGGATTCGGGTTGTGATGCGATACATCCGGGATATGGCTTTTTATCTGAGAATCTAGCTTTTGCTAAGCGTTGTGAAGAAGAAGGTATTATTTTTGTTGGACCAAAACCGGTCCATTTGGATATGTTTGGAGATAAAGTAAAAGCGAAAGAGCAGGCGATTCTAGCTGGCATTCCAACGATTCCGGGTAGTGATGGTCCGATTGCAACTAGTGATGAAGCACGTAAGTTTGGTGAAGCGTCCGGTTATCCGATTATTATTAAAGCAAGTCTTGGCGGCGGCGGCCGTGGAATGCGGATTGTCCGTAATTCAGAAGAAGTAGCAGAAGCGTTTGAACGTGCACGATCTGAAGCAAAAGCTTCTTTCGGTAATGATGAAGTGTATTGTGAGCGTTTTGTTGAAAACCCAAAGCATATTGAAGTACAGATTTTAGGGGATCATCATGGGAATTTGGTTCATTTGTATGAACGTGATTGCTCGGTACAAAGGCGTTATCAAAAATTAGTCGAAGTAGCACCATGTCATTCGATTAGTGATGAGCTTAGAGAGGAAATTTGTCAAGCTGCTGTGCAACTAATGCGTAATGTAGATTATGTAAATGCTGGTACAGTTGAGTTTCTTGTGTCAGGATCGGAGTTTTTCTTTATTGAAGTGAACCCGCGTGTACAAGTTGAGCATACGATTACAGAAATGGTTACCGGTATTGATATTGTTCAGTCGCAAATTATGGTTGCTGAAGGGCATTCGCTACATGATGAAGTCTTGAATATTCCACAGCAAGAAGATGTGCAAATTAATGGTTTTGCGATTCAATGCCGTGTTACGACAGAAGATCCAACGAATAACTTTATGCCAGATTCCGGGAAGATTATTGCTTATCAATCACCTGGTGGTTTTGGTGTGCGTTTAGATAATTGTAATGGTTTTGCCGGGGCGGAAATTACACCTTATTATGATTCATTGCTTGTAAAGGTTTCGATGTGGGGTATGAATTTTGAACAAGCTGCAAGAAAGATGCATCGTTGTTTAAGGGAGTTTCGTATTCGCGGTATTAAGACGAATTTGCAATTTTTACAAAATGTTTGTGTTCACAAAGATTTTATTTCTGGAAATTATGACACGTCATTTATTGATAAAAAACCGGAATTATTTGTGTTTCCAACTTCGAAGGATCGCGGGACAAAGATGCTCAACTATATTGGGAACATTGTAGTGAACGGCTTCCCGGGGATTGATACATCTGAAAAGCCGGAGATCGATATTCGGGTGCCAGAAATATTGGATCAAGATATCCCTGCAGGTACGAAGCAAATTTTAGATAAAGAAGGTCCTGATGGTCTTGTTAAATGGATCAAGGCACAAGATAAGGTATTAATTACGGATACAACTTTCCGTGATGCGCATCAGTCATTACTTGCGACAAGAGTTCGAACAAAAGATATGTTAGATATTTCAACACAGACTGCACAAAGGATGCCAAATTTATTCTCGATGGAAATGTGGGGCGGTGCTACTTTTGATGTGGCTTATCGTTTCTTAAAGGAAGATCCGTGGGAGCGTTTGCGCAAATTGCGACAAAATATTCCAAATCATTTGTTCCAAATGTTGCTTCGCGGGTCGAATGCTGTCGGATATTCTAATTACCCGGATAATTTCGTGAAGGAGTTCGTGAAGCATTCTGCTGATAATGGTATTGATGTGTTCCGAATTTTTGATAGCTTAAACTGGATTAAAGGTATGGAAGTTGCGATTGATGCAGTGCGTGAGACCGACAAAATTGCAGAAGCAACGGTTTGTTATACAGGTGATATTTTAGACGCTAGTCGTCCAAAGTATGATATTGCTTATTATAAAAAAATGGCAAAAGATTTAGAGGCAGCAGGTGCTCATATTCTTGCGATTAAAGATATGGCCGGTTTGTTGAAACCTGAAGCTGCTTATCGCTTGATTTCGGAATTAAAAGATACTGTGACAATACCAATTCATTTGCATAGCCATGACACTAGTGGCAATGGCATTATGATGTATGCAAAAGCAATTGAAGCAGGTGTGGATATTGTCGATACAGCGCTTGGTTCAATGTCTGGTATGACTTCACAACCTAGCTTAAATTCTCTTTACTATGCGCTATCCGGTAACGAACGCCAACCGGAAGTGGATATTCAAGCGATCGAGCAGTTATCTTATTATTGGGAAGATGTGCGTAAGTATTATGCTGCTTTTGAGTCGGGCATGAAGGCACCTCACTCGGAGATTTATGTTCACGAAATGCCTGGTGGTCAATATTCTAATTTACAACAACAAGCTATTGGGGTTGGACTTGGAGATCGCTTTGAAGAAGTAAAGCAAATGTACAGCACAGTCAACCATATGTTTGGAGATATTGTAAAAGTAACACCTTCTTCTAAGGTAGTGGGTGATATGGCTTTATTCATGGTACAAAATAATTTGACAGAAGAAGTAGTGATGAAGTCGAATGGCTCAATTAGTTTCCCTGACTCTGTTGTGGAAATGATGGAAGGTCAATTGGGGCAACCAGAAGGTGGCTGGCCGAAGGAGCTTCAACAAATTATTTTAAATGGTAAAGAAGGTTTTACTCATCGTCCGGGAGAGAAAGTTCCAGCGATTGATTTAGAGCAAATTAAAAAGCAGTTAGCTGAAGAGCTTAAACATGAAGTAACAATGGATGATGTGCTTGGCTATGTGATGTATCCAAAAGTTTTTAAAGAGTATCATACGATTAAAAATTTATTTGGAGACATTTCAGTATTAGATACGAATACTTACCATTATGGCATGCGCTTAGGTGAAAGAGTTTCTGTTGAGCTTGAAAAAGGCAAAACAATTGAAATTTATTTGCAGTCAATTGGTCATTTACGTGATGATGGTATGAGAGTGATATACTTTGAACTAAATGGGCAATCTCGTCAAATACGAATTAAAGATGAAAGTGCTAAGTCAACGGTTGTGACTAAGATAAAAGCAGAAGGCGGTAATCCGACACATGTTGGTGCTTCGATGCCAGGAATCGTGCTAAAAGTTCTAGTGGAAAAAGGGCAATCTGTTGTTAAAGGGCAGCATTTGTTAGTAACTGAGGCGATGAAGATGGAGACAACTGTGCAAGCACCGTTTGATGGTGTGATTGAACAAGTGTATGTCTCTAATGGTGAAGCAATTGAACCGGGGGATTTGCTTGTTTCGTTTGAAAGCTAAAAGTGATACATTTATATAAAAAATATGCGATAGCTATGTGAGTGCTATCGCATATTTTTTTATCTGTACTCGAATTTATTTTCCAGAACAGAGTAAAAATATATGAATTAG
>Ga0131853_10021762_pt1 | contig 11630 bp, 9 predicted proteins | sample TergutLab28metaG_FD_92764 | JGI IMG/M metagenome (GOLD analysis project Ga0131853, IMG submission 92764) | Labiotermes labralis P1 segment gut microbial communities from Petit-Saut dam, French Guiana - Lab288 P1 (version 2) (version 2) | ecosystem: Host-associated > Arthropoda: Insects >...
AGATGATAACGACGCAGAGGTTACTCCACCGGATGACGTGCTCGTACCCCCAGAAGATGATAGTGATGCAGAGGTTACTCCATCTAATGATTTAACCCTACCACAGGTAGAAAACAGGCTAATCTTTACAGCTGGCGCAATAGAATTTATACACAACGATCAGTTGCATAAAAGCCTTGGCACACCATTTATAGACCCGGCAACCAATCGAATGATGCTTCCATTACGCACATTAAGTGAAGCTTTAGGCATAGAGGTAGATTGGTGTAGCGATACACGTTCTGCACTTATATTTTTGCCAGATGGCGTGTTAACACTGCCAGTGGGGGCAGAATTGCCAGGCGGAATGGGTATACCAATTATTTTAAATCACCGCATGTTTGTACCATTACGTTATATTATGTATGCTTATGATGCAAATGTTGAGTGGGACAGTATTAATAGAGCGGCAAATATTACATGGGTTTATTAATGTACGTTATAGCAATTTGGTTTTGCGTAGCCTCAAGCTTCGCCCGAGAACGCACCTAAAGCCGTGCATTTCGGTCTCGCCGTTGGCGCATTTGCGCCAACAATCGGACAACGCAAAATAAAATTGCTTTATGAAACTTTATTTCCTAGAGATATTGCCAGGCTAGAGCCATAGGATATCTATAACAAAAAAGAGGTTGCCTTGCTAATCGTTTTTGGTTAGCGGGGCAGCCTCTTATTATAATAGCATAAACTGACGTGCTTGTTGCTGTGCTAATAACATCATGTTGCATCGCTCACTTCTAAAAAAATCCGGTGGTCTTTTTCATTTACAACGCTGTTTTCATATCCCGGTAGTCGAGACAAACAGTTTTTTAAAATGTGCATCTTTACGGGAGTTGAGCTTTTTTCCTCTACTGTATCCATTGCCATGCCTTGTTTTGCTACAAATAGCATTTCATCTTTATAATGAGTGATTTCCTGCTCTGCTAATTTATATGGTAATTCTGAAAGGCACAGCCAATAGTACCATATATAGTAGTTAGAAAAATTTTGCCCGTGATATTTGGAGCGTTTGCGTTTGTCGGCATATGTGTAAAAGGTGTTAATCAAGCTTGTCATCCAAGATTCATCTTCTGGTACGGTGGCTGATAAAAAACGAAGCGAAACAAGGCTTGTTTCATAACATTCACCCGTGCCGCAGCCTCTGCCGCCAAAGCACGTTTTCTTTAAGCGAACAAGAGTTTTGTCACACATATCTATAACATCTGGGTTGCTTGGTGCCAGTAGGTTTAACAGGCGTAATATTTCAAGTTCATAGCTGTTCATGGAAAGTATTTGAGTTTGGGGCTGCCGGTTTAGAACTGTTACAAGCTTTTCACCACCATTGTATGGTAAGACATATGAGTACGGGTACATATCTCGTCCCCGTGTTCTAAAGCCAAACCGCTGTTTTGCTTCTTCCGGAGTGCTTTGGGCTGCAAGTAACTTATCTGTTATGTCGGACTTGTCGGCGTCTGTTAATTCGCCGCCTTTAATAAGGTAGTGGTTGGTTTTAATCATTATGTCGTGAGCCTGGTTCATTTGGTTCATTCCCTTCTACATGAAGAACTTTTGAGCAGATAAAGCATCTAACGCAATCTGCGCTTTTAGTTCATCCAAAGAATTAAATCGCTGTTCGGGGCGGATAAACTCCAGTAATTCTGTCTTTACATGCTGGTCATATAAATCTTTTGTATAGTTGAACAAATGAGTTTCAACAGAACGGACAGAGCCGGAATTATCAACTGTAGGGCGAAGGCCTATATTTGTCACACCGTTGTATTTTTCACCGTTAATGATAGTTTGTGTTGCATAAACCCCATCCATTGGCAGGAATTTTTCTTCCGTCGGATATATATTTATCGTGGGAAAATTTAATGTACGCCCAAGTTGTTTACCTCTTGTGACAGTTCCAATTATAAAAAATGGGAAGCCTAGTTGGCGGTTGGCCTCTGAAAGATTGTTTTGAGAAAGCAGTTTACGTATGGTTGAAGTGCTAATTGGCTCGCATCGACAAAAGCTTACTGGCAACACCGTTTGCACTTGTGCTTTATGAGTATCAGCTTCTTTGCGTAAAAAATCTATATCCCCTGCACGGTTTTTGCCAAAACGGTAATTTTCGCCTACTATCACTAGTTTTGCATTGTGTTCTGCAAAAATTTTTTTACTAAAATCTCTTGGAGACAATGTGGCAAAGCTTTCATCAAATTGTGTACTAATAATATGCTCGAGCCCTGTGGCCAGCAATAAATGATTACGTTCATTATTAGTAAACAGCGGCTTGTAGCTTGTGTTGCCAAAAAAAATATATGGGTGTGGCTCAAATACCATTGCGGCAGAAGCCAGCCCAAGAGATTTTGCCATGTTAACTACTTGTGCTAATAGTGCTTGATGTCCAAGATGTATTCCTTCAAATTTGCCAATGGTTAATACATAGCTTTGCAATTTTGTCCCTCCTACACCTCATTCATCATTACATCTACTCGCAATTTCGTACCATCATTTACATACAGCCCAATTAAACCATTTTCGCCGTAAACCCAGTACTTGTTATCAATACTTGTTGGCAATACTACCGCAGAATTAGGAATGGGGTTACCATTTAAAGCACGTGCCATTTCTGCGCCGGAGATGTGTATTTTAGGGTAGGGTAGTAATTCATCTGCAAGCAAAACCAGTTCTGATAACCGCCCTAAATGTGCAGTTTCTCTTAGTTCATCCAGTTTAAAGGCTGCATTAATAGAAAATGCACCGCTTCGAGTACGCACAAGCTCCCCCATTGTTGCGCCACACCCCAAAATTTGCCCAATATCTACAGCCAAGCTACGGATATATGTACCCTTAGAGCATTTAACTTCGATGGTGAAAGCATCTTTTTCCGGAAAAAATTCTAGTACTTTAATATCGTGAATAACAACGGGCCGTGCAGGTCTGTCGATAACATCGCCTTTACGCGCAAGTTCATACAACTTTTTCCCGCCAATTTTTATGGCAGAGTACATTGGCGGGATTTGCATGTACACTCCACATACATCAAAATGGAAGGATTGTACTGCTTTTGTAATTGCATCTGTGCTATATTCCACAGCTTTTTTTGAAATTGCTTCACCAGAAATGTCTCCGGTGTTTGTTTCAATACCCAAAATAACTTCGGCAATATATGTTTTGTCTGCTGAAGCTAAATGTTCGGCCAGTTTTGTTGCACGCCCTAAGCAAATAGGAAGCACGCCTGTGGCATCTGGGTCTAATGTACCTGTATGTCCGATTTTTTTTGTTCCTGCAATTTTGCGCATAATTGCCACAACGTCATGAGAGGTGTAACCTTTTTCTTTATATACATTGATGACACCTGTCATAAACTTCAATCTCCTTTTTAAGAAGGTCTAGTATTTGTTCTAATGCCTCTTTTGCCGAATGAGAAGATGAGCACCCGGCGGCTAGGCGATGCCCACCGCCACCCATTGCTTCTGCTACAGCACCTACATCAGGCCCTTTGGAACGTAGGCTTATTTTGCAGCCTTCTCCTTGCCTTTCGTAAGCAAAAGCCGCTGTTTCTGCCCCCTCGGTGGTTAGTAAGTATTCAACAATGCCATCCATGTCGGAAGAGGCATTTGCGCCTGCAGCGCTAAGTCCTCTGCGGGTAATATATGAATAAATAATGCGTTTGTCTGGTGTTTGCCTGGCATTTTTTAAAGCAATCCCTTTTGCCTTGTTGGCGGCAAAAGAATGAGAGTGCCGGACTTCGTTATAAATTTCTGAGAATGGAATACCCATGTCCATTAGCCTGGCGGCAATTTCCATTGTAGATTTGGTTGTTGAACTATATTTAAACCCACCAGTATCGTCAAGGATACCTGCATAAATTGCAGTTGCTATATTAATACACGGCGTTACTAGTTTTTCGATTAAACGGAAAACTAATTCACTTGTAGAAGATGCATTAGGCTCTATAAAGTTATACTCTGCAAAGCCGGTATTTGACTTGTGATGGTCTATGCATACTGTGTGTGTGGCACGGTTAAACAAAGGTTGCGCCGAACCAAGCCGCCCAGCATCAGAACAATCTAGGGCTATTAGAACTTCTACATCTAATATTTCTTCAAGTGGCTTGGTGTGCAAAAATTTGCGGCCTGGCAGTATGTTGTATTTTTTTGGGTATGGCTCTAGAGCGGTAATAACGTTTTTGCCCAATTTTTCCAACGCAAAAGCAAGGCCGTAGCAAGAACCAATTGCATCGCCATCTGGGTTTATATGGCTTGCTACAACAAAATTTGTGTGATTTTGTATAAGCTTAATTATCTGCTCCATAGTTACTCCTTTTGTATTCGTAATATTATGTAACACTACCCCCTGATAGCTCTTTTAAAAAGTACTATCAGGGGGTAGAAATTAATTTTCGTCCGAAGAAGGAGGAAGGTTTGCGTTAACTTCCTCAATCAACTTACGCATACGCATTCCATGCTCTATAGAATCGTCAAATATAAATTTAATTTCTGGTGTTTGCCTGAGGTTTACAATGTCTGCAATGCGTTTGCGCACAAAACCGGCCGCCCTGTTCAGGGCATTCATAGTTTCATCTTGTTGCTCTTTTTCACCAAAAACACTTACAAAAAGTTTGCAATGTTTTAAATCTGTTGTTGTTTCCGCTCTCAAAACACTAACAACAGCACCTATACGAGGGTCAGCCATTTCCGAACGGATAACTTCTGCCGCCACACGAGCGATTTCATCGTTAATGCGAATGATGCGAGTTTTTGCCATGAAAAATTTCCTCCATTTTGAACCTATTAACCTATTACCTGGGTATTTCCTCCATAGTGTAGGCCTCTACTTTGTCGCCTTCTCTAATATCGTTGTAGTTTTTAAATAACATACCACATTCGTAACCGCTTGCAACTTCACGTACATCGTCTTTAAAACGGCGGAGAGTATCAAGTGAACCGTCATAAATTACACGGCCGTCACGGACAATGCGTACTTTTGCGTTACGGGTAACTTTGCCTTCGGTTATATAACACCCGGCAATTGTGCCAACGCTGGAAGCTTTGAAAATTTCCCTTATTTCTGCATGACCCATAATTTTTTCTTCAAACTCAGGGTCTAGCATGCCTTTCATAGCGGCTTCTATATCGTCTATTGCAGCGTAAATTACACTGTAGAAACGTACGTCTACTTTTTCAGATTCTGCTACGGATTTTGCAACTGGCTCTGGTCTTACGTTAAAACCTATTATTATTGCATTAGAAGCAGATGCAAGCATTACGTCAGACTCTGTAACCGCACCAGCCCCTGTGTGAATAATGCGTACACGTACTTCCTCGTTAGACAATTTTTCCAAACTGCCACGCAAAGCTTCTACAGAACCTTGTACGTCTGCTTTTACTACAACATTAAGGTCTTTAATTTGACCTGCTTGGATTTGGTTAAATAAATCGTCTAATGATACTTTGCCTGTGGTCTTAATCATACCCACACGCTCTTTTGCCTTTACCGATTCGGAAAGTTGACGGGCTTGTTTTTCGTTAATAGCTGTGTAAATTGTGTCGCCTGTAGTTGGTACTTCTGCAAGGCCAATAATTTCTACCGGAGTAGAAGGGCCTGCAGTTTTTACATTGCGCCCACGGCTATCTGTCATTGCACGAACTTTACCAAAACATGCACCAGCTACTATTGGGTCACCAACATTAAGAGTGCCTTCTTGTACAAGAATTGTTGCAACCGGGCCACGGCCTTTATCAAGTTTTGCTTCAATTACGCTACCGCGCGCAGGCTTGTTGGGGTTTGCACGCAACTCCTTCATTTCTGCTGTTAGAAGAATCATTTCCAAAAGCGTATCTATACCCATTTTTTGGCGGGCAGATACTTCTACTGTAATTGTTTGGCCGCCCCAATCTTCTGGTTGTAGGCCATGCTCTGCAAGTTGAGCCTTTACTTTATCTGGGTTGGCGTTTTCTTTGTCCATCATTGTAATTGCTACAATAATTTCTACCCCGGCGGCTTTTGCATGGTTAATAGCCTCTACTGTTTGTGGCATAACGCCATCGTCTGCAGCAACTACTAAAATAGCAATATCTGTAACTTGAGCACCACGCATACGCATTGCTGTAAAAGCTTCATGGCCCGGGGTATCTAGGAATGTTAAACGTTTATCGTTAAGCTCTATACTGTAGGCACCTATATGCTGGGTAATTCCTCCAGCTTCGGACTTCTGTACATTTGCATTGCGGATAACGTCTAGCAAAGATGTTTTACCATGGTCTACGTGACCCATTACAACCACTACAGGTGGGCGAAGTTCCATGTTTTCTTCATCGTCAGGTTTGGATGCAAAAGCTTCTTCAAAAACGTCAACCTCTACATATTCTTCCACTAAAACGTTAAAAGATTCAGCAACTAAGGAAGCAGCTTCAAATGTTATCATTTGATTTGCTGTTACCATTACACCTTGTTTCATTAAAACTTTTATAATGTCTGCGTTGGAACGCATTAGCTTTTCTGCCAAGTCACGCACTGTGATGGTTTCTGCAACTGTAATTAATGATACATCCGGCTCTACACGTTTTGGTGGCGCTTTTTTAACAGCGGTTTTATTGCCCCTGTTTTTGCGGTCCAGTGCTTGACTGTTCTCGTTGCTGAAAACATCTTTTTTGTCTTTTTTAGAGCCAACACGTTGTGCATGTTGCTGGCTGTTCCAAATTGTACGCTTATCACCACGTGTTGAGGTTTCTGGTTTTTTATCATCCTTACCACGAGAGCCCCCTGGGCCACCCGGGCGAGCTCCTGGTGCACCTCCTGGGCGGCCACCGCCGCCAAAAGCAGGACGACCACCAGAACCTGGTGCACCACCGGGACGGTTGCCACCTTGCCCCCCCTGATAAGGGGGCCTGCTGCCCGGTGCGCCTGCAGGGCGTGTTCCGCTTTGCCCCCCCTGATAAGGAGGTCTGCTGCCGTCACGAGGGGGACGGTTGCCGCCTTGCTGCCCACCTTGGTAAGGAGGCCTGCTGCCATCACGAGGGGGGCGGTTGCCGCCTTGCTGCCCACCTTGGTAAGGAGGCCTGCTGCCATCACGAGGAGGGCGGTTGCCGCCTTGTTGCCCACCTTGGTAAGGGGGCCTATTGCCATCACGAGGAGGGCGGTTGCCGCCTTGTTGCCCACCTTGGTAAGGGGGTCTATTGCCGTCACGAGGAGGCCGAGAATCAGTAGGCCTGTCTTCTCTTTGTGCATATGTGGTTCTTGTTTCTCTTTCAGTTACAACATTAGCACCCTCTGTAGGCCTAGGGCGTGGTGGCAAAGGGTTACCTTCCGCATCTACAGGCCGAGGGCGTGGTGGCAACGGCTTACCGTCAGGCCCAAGAGGCCGAGGGCGTGGTGGTAGCGGCTGACCATCCGGGCCAAGCCGTGGGCGTGGCGGTAATGGCTTACCATCAGGCCCAAGAGGCCGAGGGAGTGGTGGCAATGGCTTACCATCAGGGCCAAGCCGTGGGCGAGACGGTAATGGATTACCATCTGCGTCTACTGGGCGAGGACGGGGTGGAAGTGGCTTACCATCGGGCCCAAGAGGTCTAGGACGTGGCGGTAAAGGGTTGCCTTCTGCATCCACAGGGCGTGGGCGCGGAGGTAGTGGCTTACCGTCAGGCCCAAGAGGCCGAGGGCGTGGAGGTAAAGAATTACCCTCTGCATTAACAGGCCGTGGGTGTTGTGGGTTTGCTTTTTCTGCTGGAGCAGATGCTGCTGGCTCTGGTTTTGCAGAAGCAGGTTTTTCCACTGGCTGGGTTGGTTTTTTCAATTCAGTTCTGAGCCTAGAAACATCACTTTCATCTAAAGAACTCATGTGGTTGGTAACAATTTTTCCGTAGGTTTCCATTTTAACCATAAGTTCTTTGGCACTTAAATTTAATTCCTTGGCCAGTTCGTGCACTCGGGTTTTTGGCATTAAGCCACCTTACCTTTCATTGTATAAACGTTGTCAAAGATTCATATATTTCCTGCGGCACGGCACGTTTTAGTGAACGCTCCAGCCCTTTAGATTTATGTGCTTTCCCCAAACAGTCTGTATTTTTACAAACGTATGCGCCACGTCCGTTTGCTTTTCCGGTTTCGTCAATGGAAAACCCGCCTTCAGGATCTGGAGTTGGGCTGCAGACAATGCGCAATAGCTGGGGCTTATCTTTCATTTCACGGCACCCGACGCATCTACGTTGGGGTGTTTTTCTTGTCTTTTGCATTATTTATTACACATCTTCCTCTGCGACAGCTTCTGGAGCCTGAGCTGTAGCTTGCTGGGCGGTAGTTTCGTGTTCGTCATAGTATGCGTCGTCATAATATTCATCGTCGTAGTATTCGTCATCGTAATATTCATCATCGTAGTATTCGTCGTCATAGTATTCATCATCGTAGTATTCATCGGTCGCCGGAGTTTCTTCTGCAACGGCTTCTTCTGGAGTAGTCTCTTCCGTAGCAGTTTCTTCCGCCGGTATTTCTTCCGTAATGTCGGCGGTTTCTGCTTCTATGGCTACTTCCTCTGTATTTTCATAGAAGTCTGCATATGCGGCTTCTAGGGTTTCTTCCTCTTCCTTTTTAGTTGCAGCTTCTAATTCCGGGAATACAAGGAAGTCTGTGCCTGCAGCTTGAGATTCACTTCTTATATCAACTTTCCATCCTGTTAAGCGTGCAGTTAAACGTGCGTTTTGCCCTTCCTTGCCAATTGCAAGAGAAAGTTGATTGTCCGGTACAACGACACGTGCTGTACTGTCTGTCGGGTTGACAACAACTGTAACAACTTTACTTGGTCCAAGTGCCGCAGCAATATATTTCGCGGGGTCTTCATTCCATTGTACTATATCTATTTTTTCGCCCCTAAGTTCGGAGCTTATCATATTAACACGCTGCCCATTTGGGCCTACACAAGCACCAATTGGGTCTATATGTGGGTGTTTTGTAAATACAGCAACCTTACTACGTATGCCAGGCTCACGAGCTACAGATTTTATTTCCACTATCCCATCGCTAACTTCCGGTATTTCTTGCTCAAAAAGATATTTTAACAGTTCCGGGTGGGTACGAGATACGTTTACAATCGGACCTTTACTACTTTGCTTAACATCTAATACATACACACGTATACGCTCGTTAAAGTGGTACAACTCACGTGGGATTTGCTCTATCGTAGGAAGAAATGCTTCCAGCTTGCCAAGGCTAACAATAACATTGCGGCGGTCACGCCTTTGTATAATTCCTGTTACTACCTGTTGCTGTTTGTCGCTAAACTCATTGAACAAAATCTCCCGTTCTGCTTCACGAAATTTTTGTACAACAACTTGTTTGGCAGTTTGTGCAGATATACGCCCAAAGCTACCGGGTTTAATTTTTACCTCAAGGGCATCGCCCAGCTGGTATTGGGCGTTTAGCTTTCGTGCATCTGTTAAACTAATTTCCGCCATGTCGTCTTCAACTGTTTCGGATACAATTTTAGTTGCAAGAACCACATATTCACCGGTTTCACGGTCTACTACTACACGAACATTTGCGGTTGGTCCAAAGTGTTTTTTACATGCAGAAACCAATGACGCTTCAATGGCTTCAAAGATAATTTCCTTATCGATACCTTTTTCCTTAGACACCTGTACGAGTGCTTCAATAAGTTCTCTTCCATTATCCATTAGATAAGGTCCTCCCTTAGTAATAATACTGTCCTGCGCCTTAACATTTCAACATGCGCCAAAAGTATCAATTAATCAAAAACCACTAGCTTACATGCGGAAATTTGCTGCAAGTCAAATGTAAAAGCCTGGTCATCTTCAGTGGTTTTAATGGTAACGCTATTGTTTTCAAAACTTTGTAATTTACCGGTAAATTTCTTTCGCCCCGTTTCGGGCTCATGTGGTGCAAATAAACGGACTTCCATTTTATGCCCAATAAAACGAGTATAGTGAGAAGGTTTTTTAATTTTTCGCTCTACCCCAGGTGAACTTACTTGTAAACGATATTCTCCAGAAATTGGGTCATGCTCATCTAAAACAGCTTCTGCTGCACGACTCACACGCTCGCAGTCGTCAATGTCTATGCCATCTTCTTTGTCTATAAACAGGCGAAGAATGCGGTCTCCACCTTCTTTTACATATTCTATGTCGTAAAGTTCACACCCTTCTAACTCTGCTACAGGAGTCAGTAATGCCTCAAGTGCTTCTATCATTATACAAGTCCTTTCTCCATATTATTTAATTACATAAGAGAAGAGTGGCAGGCACCCACTCTTCCTAAACGAAATCATATTAATTATTCATAGAATATCACAGCATTGCGGTCTTGACAAGAACTTTGCAAAAAAAAATCCCAAACGGTTACTCTCAGTAACCATTTGGGGTTTATATTTTAAGAAATTGCTATATAATGCCACGTTAACGCATAGATTTAAGACGAGAAAAGACATCTACTATCCTTTGCCAAATAGACTTGGGCCTTATCTCATCCAATTCCATAACCGTATCTCCATGAAAAAAATACCGATTGTTTTCATGTTTTAACATGAACTGGTTGCGCATAAGAATCCAATAGAACGGGTCTTTAACTCTAAATGGTTCAAGTGGAGCGTCTACAAAACCTTTCTCTACTGTTTCATTAGTTTCCGGGTTGCTAATTTGTTCTACAATAGGTTTTTTACCCAGGCTAGAAAGTGCAAAACAGTTTACATATTTAAAGCAACTGATAGCATTGTTAATAATACCTTCTTCATGTAAGTAAGAAAGGAGCTCCCGCACTTCCTGGTTAATTCCTTTAATGCTAGGCATGTTAACTGCACCACGATGTATTTCATCATCTAACATGTGCTGAATTCTATTTTCAGGTTTATTTTTGAAAAAGTCGAAATTAACATATTTGAAAAGATCTGCCTTAGAAACAGCAAGTGCAAATGGGATTTGGCTTTTATCTCGGTCAAAACCAAGAAAATTGTTATATAGCGTGTCAAAAATTGCTTGGTTGGAATTTTCTTCGGGTATCGCTTCAATAAGAGCCGCATCGGAAAAACGAAACAAGTCAGATAAACGGCTAAAATTAGTAGGGTCAATTAAAAAAATTAACCCAGATGAATCTTTAATATTAAAACCGTTGTTCCGTATACCAGAATCATCTCGCAAGTCTTCTCCGGCAATGTCATAAAAAATGATATCTATTGCATTTTCTTGAAATATTCCATCTTCGTCTTTATATTGATACCAATAATTAAAGGCATATGGCGGTATTTTTTTTCGTTTTGTCGAACTTATTAATGTAAGTTCTTTAAGAAGGGGTTTCTGATACGTTTCGTAAAAATTATCACGTGTATGCTTGTCTCCAATAAAGGTTATCTTGGATATGAAGTCCGGATTGTTTTCAAGCTCTGCAACTAACATAGTTAAAAAAACAGACTTACCAGACCTTGCATCGCCTAAAATAGAAATGAGCACAGTGTCTCGTATTCCGTATCCTATTGGTAAATTATTGTGGCAATTAGGGCAAAGCCGTTGGTCGGAAACCTCTTTACTACCATTAATGTTTGTAAATGTAATGCGTTGTATAAAGCCGTATTTTTCTATATCTGTTTTTTCATAGTTAATATAAACTTTATCATGCTCTAAAGA
>Ga0131853_10021763_pt1 | contig 11629 bp, 7 predicted proteins | sample TergutLab28metaG_FD_92764 | JGI IMG/M metagenome (GOLD analysis project Ga0131853, IMG submission 92764) | Labiotermes labralis P1 segment gut microbial communities from Petit-Saut dam, French Guiana - Lab288 P1 (version 2) (version 2) | ecosystem: Host-associated > Arthropoda: Insects >...
ACGCCTGCGCGTGGATATTCGTCTTTGTCAAACGGGACTGATTCTTTTTTGTACTTGATAGGCACGGGAACAATTTCGTCTTTGCATTTTCCCGCGTTCTGCGCGGCTTCGCACTTCTGCTGGCTTCCGGCGGCAAATTCGTCCTGCATCTGGCGGGTGATGCCGTATTTTTCGGCTACGTTTTCCGCCGTGATGCCCATGTGATAGCCGTTAAACACGTCCGTGAGCGCGTCCTTGATCATCGTGTCAATCAGCGTTCCGTGGTTCATGCGATAGCCGGAGCGGGCTTTTTCCAGAGCGTAGACCGACGAGGACATGTTTTCCATGCCGCCGGCGACAATTATGTCAGCTTCGCCCGCCTGAATCATAGCCGCCGCGATATTGACGCTTTTCAGGCCGGAGCCGCACACCAAATTCAGAGTCTGCGCAGTGACTTCCACGGGAAGCCCAGCTTTAATGGAGGACTGTCTGGCGACGTTCTGCCCCTGAGAAGCCTGCAAAATGCAGCCCATGTAGACCTCGTCAACCTGCTCCGGTTTCACCCCTGCCCGGTTCAGCGCCTCCTTAATAACCACAGCGCCTAAATCAGCAGCCGACACGTTCGCCAGAGTTCCGGACATTTTCCCTATCGCCGTGCGACACGCGCCGGCAAGAACAATTTCTTTACCCAAAACAACTTCACGCTCCTTAAATTTAGAAGAATTTTAGTGCAAAAAATTAGAGGAGTGCGCTCACTCCTCCGAAATTTTTAAAGATTTTCGTACAGACATTTGGAAACTTTAAGGAAATTTTTGTCTCTTTTCGCGATCGCACGCTCGGCGCCGCCGTTGGAGTAGTCATAGAATCCCTTACCGGTCTTCGTTCCGAAAGAGCCTTCGTTGTAAAGATCAGCCAGCAGTTTGTGCGGGGTCTTTTCATCGCTCAGTTCGGCGAAAAGATAGCTTGCGATGCGGTGGAATGTGTCCAACCCTCCCAAGTCGGCTGTTTCGAACGGACCGATGCAGGAATACCTCATGCCCAACCCGTACTTCATAACGTCGTCCACGTCCTGCGCGGTGGCGTATCCTTTTTCCACGATGTGCATGGCTTCACGTAAAACGGCGAATTGCAGCCTGTTTAGAAGGAATCCGCTTGGGTCGCTATGCACAATAACCGGGTGCTTATGGACGGAAATTGCCACATCGCGGGTAATGTCGAGCGCCTGTTTTTCTGTCTCAGCGCCTTCAATTATCTCCACGAGGGGCACAATGTGCGGTGGGTTGATCCAGTGCATTCCGCAAAAGCGCCCCGGATTTTTCACGACTTTGGCCAATTTTGTGATCGAAAGCCCGGAGGTATTCGTTGTTAAAACAATATCCTCCGGCGCGAGGTCTGATACTTTTTTCCAAAAATCAAGTTTGATATCCATGTTTTCGATGATTGCCTCAACGACGAAGTCAGCCTCTTTAAACGCGTCCATCTCCATCGTGTAGGCCATGCGGGAAAGAATTTCGCGCGACTGCTCCGCGCTGATTTCGCCCTGTTCAACCAGAACTCGCTGATTGATCTCGGCAAGCGCTTTCCCTTTTTCAATGCTGCCAGGCGCGACGTCGTACATCGTTACGTGATAGCCCCATTTCGCAAAGATTTGAGCCATCGATGCCCCCATCAAGCCCGCTCCGCCTATAACAACTTTTTTGATTTCCGAGATTCCTTTCATATTTCCATGTCAGCCCCCTCAATAGGATGTCTTGGTTATTTTATCACGCTAGTCTGTTTTTAGCGCTTCTCCGATGTCATTTGTAAGCGACTTTAAAGCCGATAATAACTCATCGTTATGCATCTGAATATACGCCATATCTTTTCGATTGCCGGCGGCCTCCAGGTCTTTGGCCATTCTTGATAATTCGTCAGCGCCTATGACAGCGGCGGCGCTCTTCAGCGCGTGAACATAAATCACATACAGGTGCAGGTTACCCGCTTTAAGACTCGTTCCAATTTCATGTATTTTATCAAGCCCGTCCTGCAAAAATACGGCAAGCATTTCCAAATAATCCTCAAATTTTCCGCCGCACAGCATTACGCCCTTTTTGACATTCACGCCTTCAATACTTAACTCCTTACCTGGCTCATTAATAATATTCACGCCTTCGCCATCAATATTTTCCGTGGAGGTATTTGTTATTTCAATAGAGGCTTCATCGTTTTCTCGCGCTGAATTTCCCCGTTTCTCCTCAGGAATCCACTTTTCAAGGATGGCATTCAGCTTTACGGTATCAATGGGCTTTGACAGAAAATCGTCGATTTCGTTTTTCAGGAACATCTCTCTAGCGCCAGAAACGGCGTTTGCCGTCAGCGCGATTATCGGCACGTATTTGTAGTACGGATTTTCAGCGCTCAGCGCCCTGATGTACTTTGTGGTTTCAATGCCGTCCATTTCGGGCATTTTGTGATCCATAAACACCAGGTCGTATTTTTTGGACTTTATAGCCTCAATCGCTTCTTTGCCGCTACTGCACAGGTCAACCTGTATCCGATATTGTAGCAGCAAGCCCTCCGCAACTTTCAAATTGGTATTTATGTCGTCTACAATCAAAACTTTCGCGCTGGGCGCGGTGAACTTGGCCGTAGAATTATTATGCCCGTTGATAAATTTATCGGGAACTCCGTTCAGAATATTGGCGACAGGTATGGCATATATCGGCGTGTAAAGCACGGTTAAATCGCGGAGGAAAGTAGACTCGCCAAAATCAGCAATTAAAATAATTCTGGAATTGGTTTCGATTACCGAGCGCGTTTCTTTCACGCTTTTATACAGGTTGGCCGCAATAAAAGCAAATGAGTACTCCCCGCCCGACAATTTTTCACAAAAATCGGAGGCCGTTTTCACGAGCGTACACCTAACGCCCAGGTCGGCCATTGTTTGAAGGATGGAATCCACGCACACTTCGCGCCTCTCGTAGATGAGCACGTTTTTTTCTTCAGCTTTTTCGACGCTAGCCAGCTTTTCAGCGCTGAATATTTTCTGCGGCAGCGTGATTGTAAATATGCTGCCCTCGCCGTACTTTGATGAAACAGCAATCTCACCGCCCATCGCCTCCACAAGATAACGCGTTATAGCAAGCCCTAATCCGGTTCCCTCGATATTTTTACTTTTCGCAGCATCAAGCTGGACAAAATTACCGAACAAGATCGGGAGATCCTCCTCTTTAATGCCTTTGCCGCTATCCGCAACTTCTATGGATAGGACAACAATATTACCTGGAGCGATTTTCCCGTTTATGGAAAATGACACAAAACCATTTTCAGTGTACTTCACGGCGTTGCTTAAAAGGTTCAACACCGACTGCCTGATTCTGGTTTCGTCCCCAATCAGGGTATTTGGTATGTCGCTGTCTATGTTTACCCAGAAACGCAAGCGCGAATCAGATACCCGCGTCCTGATAATGTTGATTATGTCCTGCACTAAAGATGATAAGGTGTATTCCTCAACGGCAATTTCCAGTTTTCCGCTTTCGATTTTTGAAAAATCCAGAATGTCGTTGATAATTGACAGAAGGTTAACGCCAGCTTGTTTAATTATTGAGACGTGTGAACGGACGGACAGCGTTGTTTCTTCGCGCAGGACAAGCTCCGCAATGCCGATTATCGCGTTCATAGGAGTGCGTATTTCGTGGCTCATCTTCGCCAGAAAATCGCTTTTTATGCGGCTGCTTTGCTCCGCCTGCTTTATCGCACGGATAAGCTCGGTTGTGTCATATGTATATTGCAGGTAGCCTTTGGTGCCATCCAGCCAGTCAATGTAACTGCCAGGATGACAGGCATCGCGCTCGAAATTCGGCACGTATTCTTCCCATTCCACGGTTTTGTCCGGTTCGCCGCCAAGCTGGCTGCACGGGCAAAACGCGCACCTGCATTCGGCGCCTCGGAAAAGTTTATAGCAGTACTTCCCGATTCCGGCATCGCCTTCAATGCCAAAAGACTTCCTCATTTTATCGTTTATGAAAAGTATCTCCCCGGTTTCGGGCACGACAACATAAATGAGAATGTTAAGGCTGTCCATGATATTTTTCATGGTACTGAAAGCCCGTTTTTTTTCTTCATTGTTTTTTTGCGCGTCCTCTAAGGCGGCTTCCAGCCGCGCGGATTCGTCCAGGATGTCTTCCATCATGCTCAACCTACGTTCAGCATTGATGAGGTAAGCGTTGCCACAGAATATTCAATCGTCAGCGCTATCATGGAAATGAAGTTTGGAATAAAGATTGTCCTTCTAGTGTTCATATTTATTTCCCCCTATTCCGCCTGAAATACCTTACGTAAATCAGCAACACCGGGGGCGAATCTTCCGCCACCGCTACACCACGAGACTATTCTTGCAGGATTTTTTATTTGGACATGTCTATTATACGATATTCATGCGAAAAATAAAATTACTTACGCCGCCCTCAAAGATGAGCGCGTAAAAACGCCGCGCAGGATTGCCTGTCGTGCCAGCCTCCGCCGGACATGGTGTAAAATGGCGTGGAACTCGAATCTATCAGTTTAAGGGAGAAATAACGACTGCATGTTATGGGTTAAAGAAAGCATAGGCGAATTGTTGGAGAAATATAACACCAATGTCACGTCCGGCCTGAGTATGGACGAGGCCAGGGTAAGGCTTGGAAAGTACGGCTTTAACGAATTCAAGGAAGCCAAAAAAGAAACCGTCTTTCAAAAAATCCTCCACCATCTGACGGAAATCACGGCCATTATTTTGCTTGTGGCGGCAGCCATAGCGGCATATATGGCCATTACAACAGGCACAGGCTGGGCAAAGGTATGGGTGATATTGTCAATTGTAGTGCTCAATATTATTCTGGGGATTTATCAAGAGAGCAAGGCGGAAGCGGCTTTGGAGGCCCTGAAAAAGCTGAATAGCTTTTCGTCAACCGTCATCAGAAGTGGTATGAAACAAAAAATCGACGCGAGAAACGTCGTCCCAGGGGATATCGTGGAACTTACCGCCGGAGATATAATCACGGCAGACGCGAGGCTTATAGAGGCCGCCAGCCTCACCGTTGACGAAGCGGCTCTCACTGGAGAAAGCATGCCCGTTGAAAAAGACCCAAAAGCCATTATCACCGAGACCGTTCCGCTGGGCGACCGCCTGAACATGGTGTATTCCGGCTGCCTTGTCACCAACGGCAGGGCGATTGCCGTGGTTGTCGAAACGGGCATGGACACGGAAATGGGCAAGATCGCCGGCTTGTTGAACAGCACAGTAAAAATGAAGACTCCCCTGCAATTGCGTTTGGGGCAGCTTTCCAAACGCTTGTGCGCTGTAGCCCTGCTGGCTGGCCTTTTAATTTTCCTGATAGGCGTTTTCGTCCACGATGAAACTTTGACTGACATGCTTCTTGTTGCAATATCGCTGGGAGTTGCCGCAGTGCCGGAAACACTCCCCATCATTGTCACGATGACCCTTTCCCACGGCGTGCATAACATGGTAAAAAAGAACACCATCATACGCAGAATCCCCGCCGTAGAAACCGTGGGCAACACTTCCGTCATTTGCTCCGACAAAACGGGAACCCTCACCCAAAACAAGATGACCATACAAAAAATCTGGCAGACCGCCGCTAGCCCTAAGCTTGCCACGGACGAATTCAACGGCGACGAACTGCGCCTTGTCGAGCTTCTGGCTTCGTGTTCAAACGCTTCAATAGAGATTCACGAAGATCAGGAAAAAGTTGTGGGCGACCCGACTGAGCTTGCCATTATTCGCCTCCTGCACAGAAAAGGGCTATCCCGCGTTGACGCGGAAAGAGAGTACCCGCGCATCTACGAAATTCCATTTGATTCTTCGCGCAAGCGTATGACCACCGTTCACCACGTTGACGATGGCTATCTGGTCGTCACAAAGGGCGCTTTTGACCGCATACCCGTGAAATGGGAAGGAGATTCCCTGAAAAAAGCCTCCGACGTTCACGACGATTTTGCAAAAGAAGCCCTTCGGGTTATCGCCATAAGCTTCAAAAAATATGAAGACATGCCGGAAAATTTGACCGTTGATGGTCTGGAATGCGATCAAAAGTTATTCGGGCTTGTTGGGATGATCGATCCGCCAAGGCCGGAAAGCGCGGAGGCCGTGCGCCTCGCAAAGGAAGCTGGTATAAAAACCGTTATGATTACCGGTGATCATATAGAAACGGCAAAAGCCATCGCTGAAGAAATAGGCATTTACGAAGCCGGCGACCTTGCACTGACAGGGCTTGACCTGAACGCCATGACCGATGAAGAACTTTTCGATAAGGTGCGTCAGGTATCCGTTTATGCCCGCGTCAGCCCGGAGGACAAGCTGCGTATAGTTCGCGCATGGGAAAAGCAGGGCGAGGTCACTGCTATGACTGGCGACGGAGTAAATGACGCGCCAGCGCTGAAGCAGGCCGACGTAGGCGTAGCAATGGGCATCACAGGAACAGAAGTTACAAAGAGCGCCGCCGACATGGTTATAGCCGATGATAACTTCGCCACCATTGTGGACGCAATCACCGAAGGGCGCACGGCATACGACAACATTCGTAAAACAGTGTATTTCCTGCTCTCCGTGAACTTCTCCCAGATATTTATAATGCTCACCGCAGTGCTTTTGGGGTGGGGTGCGCCAATCGTTGCAATACAGATATTACTTATAAACGTAGTGTCTGACGGCATACCGGGCTTTTTCCTGAGCTTTGAAAAGCCAGAGGCAGGCATAATGAAAAGGCCGCCTCTGCCGAAAAACGCAGGCATTTTCGCGGATGGACTGGGTTACAGAATAGCGACCCGCTCCCTCACCTTCGCCGTGCTGACGCTTATGGCGTTCGCTATCGGCAATTTTGTGGCGGTCGCGCCGCATATTACGCCAGGCCGGGAAGTCGGGGTTTCCATGGCCTTCATAGTGCTGTCCTGGGCGTCCGTGGTTAATATTTTTAATATCCGTAGCGAAGAATCCATTTTTAAGATGGGCCTGTTATCCAACAAGGGTATTTTCGCATCCGCGCTGCTCTCAATAGGCATTACTTTTTTTGTAGCCACTGTGGAGCCTGTCGCAAACATCTTCCAGGTGGTTCCCCTCAGCGGAAGCCATTGGGCCATTATTGTCGGTATCGTGCTATCGCTCCTGGCCATCGCGGAATTACAAAAGCTGATGCACAGGAGGAAAACTTCGCCATCAGCAGCCTAGATTTATCATGAAAAAGGGCGGCAGATTGCCGCCCTTTTTGTATATCCATTTTGGTATATAGCAATTTGCACAAACGTTTAGTCTGAATCAAGGAGAAACACCAGTAGTCATCGGCAAGAAGTTTATACATAAAATAGCCAACTGCTATAAATTGATTTGTTGACATGCGCAATCGCCCCAAAATCGCCAAATTTACAAAACAGCTCTTCGTACAAAACAGGGGCAGCAGGAGGCGCCAGTTCTTTTATTCCTGCATAACCGCTATCCCAATCATAAATGTTGAATGGTCGCCGCTTCGGGGCATGGCTGAGAACCCCCACTCGCCGGGAGAAACGCCGCTCACCAGCACTCTGTATCCGTCGGAAGCCTCCAAAGTGATCGAGGGTTGAATTGCCCCCTGGTCTGTAATATTGCTGATTATTTCGCCGTAGTTGTTTATAGAAAAAGTATTGCCGTATGGGTCAGTAAGAATTACATAATAAAATTCGCTGCCCGCGCCAAACATCAACATAAAATCTTCTCCTCCAAATGTATACCTGAAAGATTCCGGCGTATAAACAGCTTCAGAAGCGGCCGCGCCAATGTCGGCGGGGAAAGGTGCAAGAGAGGCAAGGCCACGGCTGATGCCTATGTCGATACCGCCGGATGAAGCCGCGTGGAGGCCTGCACGGATGTATGCAGCAACAGGGCTTTCGAATACTGCGCCTCTGTAAACAAACCCTTCCCTTCTTGCTATGTATTGCAAATTTCTGTCCACTTCAACGTTTTTGATTCTGAAAATCAGATATTCTATGAAGTTAATCATGTGAGAAGTCGCCTGCGCGCTGTTGTGAAAAGACGTATAAAAAACTGTGCCTTGGCCGTAATTAAAAGACATTGCAAGCGGGATTATCCCACGGCGGCGAATATCGCCTCTGATATTACCTTCAATATACACCGTGGCTTTATCATCAAGGCTTGTTATGGCGTACCATCCGCCTAAATCAAAAACCACACGCAGGTAGCTGGCTCTCATATGAGAAGCCAGAGTCGAGTGCACAACATTTGCCTTGGACACCACCTGCGCTGGGCTGGTCGCAAACTCAACAACATCTGGAAACGCCGCCTGAAGCACCCTCCCCGCGTGGTCAGAAGCATATACAATTCCGCCCTGGTATACAAAGCTGCTCAGTACCCGTGGATCGATATGTCCGTGGCTGCCGCAGTTAATAAAGACAGCATAAAACTTACTCAGGCTTTCTAGGCTTTCTGTATTTGCACGTGACAGTGAGTAGAAATCAACGCCTGCGCCAAAATGGCTTAAAATTTGCCCAACGTTGTCATGGCGTGGCGCGGTAACGCCTATTTTTATAGTCTGCGGCACGCCATAATTGCGGCTATCAGCAGCGTTACTGTAACCATCGTTTGCGCAAACAGGCTCAACTGAAAAAATAAAAAAAGTGACAAAAGCATAGAAAAACAACAACGCCGCTATTATTGCGATTGAAAACGAATTGAAAATGAATTTTTTCGACATTTTTGACATGGATTAGCCTCCCCTATTTTGTACATCACCTTAGAGCAAATTTTCTTATCGCATTGCATACTGCTTCGCCAACAAATTTCCCCTCCCTCCTGTTCAAGGAGACAGGAAAAAATACAGTTTCTTTCACACGTGGGGAAATTTTATGGGAGAAGTTTTTTTGAAAACTAAAAAAGCCGTCTGACGACGGCTTTTGCTACTCTCTTTTTTGGGGTTTGCTCTTAATTGAGTATGGCTCTGGCATCAATTGCAGGCTGGTATTTCGGGTTGATCACCAGCGCCCTGTCGTACCACATTCTGGCGCTGTCGCTATCTCCCAATTTCCGCGCCGCCTCTCCGGCCCCAAAGGCCGCAAGATAGTCGCTGCTGTAAGACTCTGCCAGTTGGACATACATATCATAAGCCTGCTGCCAGTCCGCGCGTTCTTTTGAACCCAGGAGTCTTCGCGCGTTGATATGAGTTATGCGCCGAAGAACAATCTCCCCTGAACTTAGAGCGGCGACTCTATTCAAGACAGTCGGCACTGATTCGGAAATACCACGCACAGGCGTAAACACAGAGCTTCTATAATCTATTCCAGCTCCTTCATGCGTTTGCAATGAATCTTTGCCTGCTAAACCTCGCAGCATAGGTATTTGCGTGCTATTTGGTTGCGGTGATTCCTGCGGGGCATTTACACCATTCTCAGCTATAACTGGAATTTCGGTAGTGTAAACATTTTGCCGGTCAAATACATTATGCGCGCCTGTAAGCCTGAAAACCAAAACGATCATCGCAGCCACCGCGACCAGCCGGTATATTTTAGCCATAACAGGCGCGGCATGGCGTTTTGCATGCGTTTTTGCATATTCCTGTTTCCTGAGAAGGTAGAACTCGGCGGAGCATGTTTTGCATACAGCCATGTGTTTCAGCAGGGTGTCCCGCTGAGATTGACATATATTCCCTTCCGCGAGGCTTGCTATACATTCTTCCCCAGGACACGCGTCTATCGGTTTATCCACATGGTTGTAAGCCATTGCATAAAGAGCGGAACATTCCGGACATTCGCAGAGATGAGCAAGAAATTCGGATGTTTCTTCTTCGTTTAAATTTCCTTCGGCGTACTGCGCAAATTTTTCATCATCAGGGCATCGCATTTTTAAATTCCCCCGATTCGTTGGCTAATTTTTTCCCGTATGGTATCTTTAGCGCGTTTACAGAGCTGATCCACAGCGCTGGGCGTAATATTTTTCCCAGACGTTCCAAGCTTGCAAAGCACCTCTGCCGTTTCTTTTGAGGACAGCCCCACAAGATAACGAAGTCGTATAACTTCTCTCATATGGCTGCTCAACGAGTCTATTTCCTTATACAATTCCTCAACAAGGTACGCGTCATAAAGCCTTTCGTCTATAAGTACATGCGTCTGACTGGGATCTGGTATGGACTCCACAGGGTTATATCCGTTTTCCTCCTCCCGCTCAATAAGACAGGAAAAAAACAGGACGTCTTTTATCGATGCTTTTTTGCATGTTAAACATGTGGGGGTTTCTTTATTTTTACACTTTACACATGCGGAAATTTTTTCCATTTCGTTCAGCAAATATCTGTTGGTCACAACTTTGATCCAGCCGAAAAAGGAGCTTCTGAACTCGAACAGGCGCAACTTACGCCAGTCATCGCCGCTCAGATGAACATACATCTCGTTTGCTATATCGCCTGCGTCGTATCGAAGTTTTGAGTAAACGTCAGCCAGATGTTTAAAAAGCTTTATGAGCTTGTGATGGAGCAGGCAAAACGCGGCATCCTCTTCATTTTTTATCACCGCGTCGACTACATCGCGGTCGCTCATGTCATCGAATTTCTGGCATCTTGATGTATAGTCTGTATGCAATAAAGACTCTCCCCTATCAGGTCACTCAAAATAAACGAGTATAGATACGAAAATGAAGGCTAATCCAATTATAATGCAGCATACGCCAGTTATTTTCATACAAATTATCGTAAATTTTGACTCAAAGCCTCTTAAGGTTGAGTTGACCGGAGCCTCATATCCCCCATAACGTATGTACGCACACATTTCGGGCTTAATAAAATGAAGCAGCCCAAATCCCAATAAAACCAATCCTACCAGAGTTATCCACATTTTGGCTACTATCGAAAGTATATTACCACCTGGATTCTACTCCCCTATGAGATCGCGCAAAAACGGCTGCAAGGCGAATGATGCTTTGTGAACCTCGCTAGTGTAGTAACGCGTACCCGTCACTTCGCGCACTGGAACGGACGGGTCAGGCCCAAGCGACGCGACCCCGTAAGTCCACATGCCGGTCGGGTAAGTCGGAACAGCACCCCAGTACATTTTGACGATGGGGAATACCTGACGCATCTGCGCTATGGCCTGACGCATCACCGCTGTATCGGCGAAAGGGGATTCCGTAAGCTCGGATACCATCCCGCCGGGGTTTAATATGCGTTTCACGTCATTGTAAAATGGAGCCTGGAAAAGCCCGGCGGCAAATTCAACCGGGTCGGTGCTGTCCACAATAACGACGTCAAAGCGGTCATCCGTAGTTCGGATGTATTCAAGAGCGTCCATGCAACGCACGTCTGCGCGCGGGTTTTCCAGCTCGGCGCTGGCTGTGGGCAGGTATAATTTTGACGCGTCTATGACGTCCTGGTCGATATCAATAAGAGTGCATTTCTCTATATCCTTATGCCGCAGCACTTCTCTCAGAATAGCCCCATCGCCGCCGCCCACTATCAACACTTTTTTCGGATTTGGGTGCGCGCATATAGGCACGTGGGCCATCATTTCGGAATAACAGAACTCGTCCCTCTCAGTAAGCTGAAAGGCCCCGTCAAGAATGAGAACTCTTCCATACTCCGGCGTTTCCACGATCAAAATATCCTGATATTGAGTTTTTTTCTGAAATAATATCCGATCC
>Ga0131853_10021765_pt1 | contig 11628 bp, 12 predicted proteins | sample TergutLab28metaG_FD_92764 | JGI IMG/M metagenome (GOLD analysis project Ga0131853, IMG submission 92764) | Labiotermes labralis P1 segment gut microbial communities from Petit-Saut dam, French Guiana - Lab288 P1 (version 2) (version 2) | ecosystem: Host-associated > Arthropoda: Insects >...
CAATTTGGCTATGCCTCAGGCAATATCGGAGATCCCGAGGAATCGCTCGGCATTGCCGCGCTGGATCAGCTGACGCTCCGTCTCCGCCAGGAACTCGCTCTTGCGCACCACCTCACCCACCGGGCGCTCGCCGAGCGGGTACGGGTAGTCGCTGCCCACCATCACGCGCTCGACACCGACGGTGTCGACCAGCAGGCGCAGGGCCCGATCGTCGAATACCACGGAGTCCACGTAGAACCGACCGAGGTAGTGCGACGGCGGCATCTCGGAGGTGCCGATGATGTCGTTCCGCCGGTGCCAGGCGTTCTCCATCCGGCCGAGCCAGAAGGCGAACGATCCACCGCCGTGGGCGAATCCGATCTTCAGGCGCTCGTCGATGCGGTCGAAGACGCCTCCGAGGATCAGCGCGAGGATCGACAGGTGCGTCTCGGCGGGCATAGCGGTGAGCCACTGCGCCATCCACCGGTCCAGTCGCGGCGACGAATCCATGTCCCACGGGTGCACGAACACCGGAATGTCCAGCGATGCGCAGTGCTGCAGGAAGGTCACCACGCCCTCGCTGTCGAGGTCGCGGTCGCCGACGTGGTTGCCGATCTCGACGCCGCGGTGCCCGTTGGCGACACAGCGCTCGACCTCACGGCAGGCCGCGTCCGCGTCCTGCAGGGGCACCTGGCAGAACGGGATCAGCCGGTCGGGTGCCGGCGCGACGATCTCGAGCGCGAGATCGTTGAAGATGCGCGAGATCCGCTCGGCCTGCTCGCCGGTACGCCCGTAGTTGAAGAACGCCGGCGTGGGCGAGACCACCTGGGTCCGGACGCCGTCGGCGTCCATGTCCCGCAGCCGGGTCTCCGCGTCCCAGGCGTCGGCCTGGATCCGACGGAACTCCTTGGAGCCCATCATGATGACGGCCTCGGACTCGCTCTCGACCCGCAGCCACGGGGCGTTCGGACCCGCGTCGCCGGTCAGGTCCGGCCAGCCGTTGGGGACGTAGTGGGTGTGGATGTCGATGATGCCGCTCACGTCAGCCCTTTCCGGGGTGCAGGGTGCCACAGTTGCCGCACGTACGTGCCTGCTCGTCCTCGTAGAACTGCACGAACACCGGCGGCAGGTCGGCGACGATGTCACGCACCTGGAGCTCGATCTCGTGGATCAGGTGGTTGCACTCGAGGCAGTACCACTGGAACTTCTCGAGCGTGCCCTCACGGCGCACACGCTCGATGACGAGACCGATGGAGCCGGCGGTCGGGCGTTGCGGCGAGTGCGGGATATTGCCGGGGAGCAGCCAGGTCTCGCCCTCGCGGATGTGAACCCGCTGGGGTCCGTCCTCGGTCATCACGTCGACGTAGATGTCGCCCTCGATCTGATAGAACCACTCCTCGTACGGGTCGAGGTGGTAGTCGGTGCGCTCGTTGGGGCCGCCGACGACCTGCACGATGAAGTCGTCGCCGAGCGCCATGGTCTGGTTGTTGACCGGCGGTGCGAGCAGGTGCCTGTTCTCGGCGATCCACTTCTGGAAGTCGATGACGGGCGGGATGACGGTCATGAGCGGTCCTCCGTGTCGGGGGCGTTGATACGGCGATGAGCGGGCAGGTAGGCGACGCCCTGGATCTCGATGAGCAGGTGTGGATGCGGAAGCTGGTGCACCGCAACGGTGGTGCGGGTGGGTCCCGACTCGTCGAACATCTCGGCGTACACCTCGTTGTATCCGCCGAAGTCGTTCATCGACACCAGGTACGACGTCACCTGGACGAGGTCGTCGAGGCTGGCGCCGACCTCCGCGAGGATCGACCGGATGTTCTCGATCACCGCGCGGGTCTGGGCTCGGATGTCGAGGTTCGTGGTCCCCATCCCGTCGACCTCGACGCCGACGAACGTGTTGTCCGGGCGACGGGAGCTGGTACCGGAGACGTACACGAAGTCGCCCGCCACCTTCACGTGCGGGAATCGCCCGCGCGGTGTGGCCAGACGCTCGATGACCTTGGCGGCATTGTCGCTCATGCGATTCCCTTCACTGTCACGGCGCCCAAACCGGCGATCTCACAGCGGGCGACGGTCTCGGTCAGCGGCGCCGCGGCGGTCGCCGCGCCCGCGAGCACGACGTCTCCGGCGCGCAGCGGAATACGGCGGCGCCGGCACATGTCGAGCAGCGCGTGCAGCGCGTTGACCGGGTCGTCGAGGATCGCCGCGGTCGATCCGGTGACGGTGTCGTCGCCGGCCGTCATCCGTACCGCGCGGTCGGCGACGTCCTGTACGTCGGACCATGCCCCGATCACGTACGCCGCGGCCGACGTGTTGTCCGCGACGACGTCGGTGTACGTGAAACGGAAGTCGCGGTAGCGGGAGTCGATGATCTCCATGGCCGGTGCGACGGCGTCGACACAGGAGACGATGTCCACCGCTGGGTCGTCGAGGTCGACATCACGGCAGAGCCGGTAGGCAACCTCGGGTTCGATCTTCGGGTGGATGAACCGGCCCAGTGCCACTTCCCCGCCGTCCGCGACCCGCATCGCGTCGGTGAGTCGTCCGACGATCACGTCGGAGACGCCCATCTGGGCCATCTTGGCCTTGCTGGTGAATCCGAGTTTCACACCGACGAGCTGCTCGCCGCGGCCGAGGCGGTGCTCGACGACGGCCTCCTGGATGCGGTACGCGTCGTCGATGTCGACGTCGGTGTCGTCCGCGAGGCTCGTCGTGTCGTGGATCCCGGTCTGCGCCTCGTCCAGGCGTTCGGCCAGCGCCGAGATTTCCTTGCTGCTCAGTGACATCAGTTCCCGCTTCCCACGATCATGTTCTTGTCGATCACAGCGCCACACACACGTTCATGGGCTCGGTGTAGAAGTGCAACGACGACTCGCCGCCCTCGCGTCCGATTCCCGAGAGCCCGACCCCGCCGAACGGCGATCGCAGCTCGCGCGTGAACCACGTGTTGACCCAAGAGATTCCGACGTTCATCTTCTGCGCGACGCGATGGCCACGACGGAGGTCGTTGGTCCACACCGCCGCGGCGAGACCATATTTGGTGTCGTTCGCCAGCGCGATCGCCTCGTCCTCGGTGTCGAACGGCACCAGCGCGGCGACCGGGCCGAAGATCTCCTCGCGGAGTACCGGGTCCTCGTTGGTCAGACCTGTCCACAGCGTCGGCTGGATCCAGGATCCGTACGCGAACTTCTCACCGAGATCGGGGATTCCGCCGCCGGTGAGGACCTTCGCGCCGGACTGCTCCGCCATCCGGAAGAAGCTGAGCACCTTCTCGCGGTGCGCCTGCGAGATCAGCGGACCGGTGGTGGTCGCGCCGTCGGTGGGGTCACCCAGGCGCAACTGCTCGGCACGCTCGGCCAGACCGGTCGCGACATCGTCGAAGATCGAGCGGTGCACGTACACCCGCTCGGTGCACAGGCACACCTGCCCGGTGTTGGTGAAAACCGACTTGGTGAGCCCGGTGAGCGCCTCGTCGAGGTCGACGTCGTCGAACACGATCGCCGCGTTCTTGCCGCCCAGTTCGAAGGACACCGGACGCACCCGGGGCGCAACAGTTTTCATCACGTGCGATCCGGTCGCCGACGAACCTGTGAAGGTGACGCCGTCGATGCCCGGGTGGGTAGTCAGGTACTCACCGGCGGAGTTGCCGCCGAAGCCGTGCACGACGTTGTAGACACCCGCCGGCAGACCGACCTCCGCGAGCACCTCCGCGAGCAGGGTCGCTGTCGCGGGGGTCTCCTCGCTGGGCTTGACGACCACTGCGTTGCCGCACGCGAGCGCGGGTGCGACCTTCCACGTGAGCAGCAGCAGCGGCAGGTTCCACGGCACGATGACCGCGACCACGCCGAGCGGTTTGCGCACCGCGTAGTTCAGCGCCTGCCGGCCGCCGGGTAGGTCGGTCATGAACGATTCCTGACCGGCCGCGGAGACGATGTCGGCGAAGGTCCGGAAATTGGTGAGCGCGCGGGCGACGTCGAGTTCGCGTGCCTGGGTGATCGGCTTGCCGGTGTCCGCCATCTCGGCCGCGACGAATTCCTCGAAGCGTTCCTCCATCCGGTCGGCGGCGCGGCGCAGGAGGGCGGCGCGATCCCGGACCGGAGTCTCGGCCCAGCCGCGGTCGAGCGCACGGCGGGCCGAGGTCACTGCGCGGTCGACCAGAGCCTGGTCGGCCTCGTGCACCTGTGCGAGCACGCGACCGGTCGCCGGATCGATCCGGTCGAAGCCGCGTTTGGGGTCGGGATCGACGAATTCGCCGTCGACGAAGTTACGGATCCAGCCGTCGAGGGATGAAGTCATGGATCAATGGTCGAGCCCCGATCCATACCGAACAAATACCAAAACCGCTTCCCCCCATGCCCATTTCGACATACGTGCCGCAGATCGCCGCTGCGATCGGTCATTGAGGGCGGCCGGTTCCGTCGTCTCCCGTCGCTCCGGCGTCATCGGATGGGTTCGGTTAGCCGGGGTCAGCCCCGCAAATACTCGAGTTGCACCCGCACCGACTGCTCGGCGGCGGGCCACAGCGTCTCGTCCACGTCGGTGTACACGTGCTCGACGACCGCGCGGACGTCCGCGTCGGCGCCGAGGACGTCGAGGGCGCCCCGGACCTGCGCCAGCCGTTCCTCGCGGTGCGCCAGGTAGTACTGCGCGACTGCCTGGAGGTCGGAATGTTCGGGGCCGTGCCCGGGCAGCAGGGTGCGGCTGGGGCCGAGGCCGATGAGGATCTCGAGCGACGAGAGGTAATCGCGCAGGTTGCCGTCCGACGCGTCGAGGACGGTGGTGCCGCGGCCGAGGATGGTGTCGGCGGTGAGCACCGACCCCTCCCCCTCGATCACGAACGACACCGAGTCGGCGGTGTGCCCGGGCGTGCGCAGCACCCGCAGCGTCAGGCCTGCCGCCTCGATGACCTCGTCGTGCTCGAGCCCGCCGCCGCCGCCCCGGCGAAACTCGTCGCGGACCGCACGCACCGGGGCACCGGTCAGTTCGAAGAACCGATCGATGCCGCCGGTGTGGTCGTGATGGCGGTGCGAGATCAGCGTCAGCACCACGGTGCCGACGCCCGCGACGCGCGCCAGGTGCTCGGCGTCGTCGTCGCCCGGGTCGACGACGATGCACTCGTCACTGCCGGGCACCCGCAGGATCCAGGTGTTGGTGCCTTCGAGCGAGTACATGCTCGGGTTGTTCTCGAGCATGACCGCCGCGATCGGCGTGACCTGGCGCAACTGGGCGTACGCGGGGTGCTGAAGCGTCATCGACGCACCTTCCTGACGGGCCGACAGCGTGTTCGGTGGAATCCGGAACCGAAATCGGTCTCACTGTACGACTCCACCGAACGTGCGTCCGATCAGCCCGACACCTGGTGCGACGCAAGCGCACTCACATGTGGGTGCCGCCGTCGATCCGGATCTCGGTGCCGGTGACGAACGCGCCGTCGTCCGAGGCGAGCATCGCGACCACGCCGGCGACGGTCTCGGGGCCCGCGAAGCCCTCGCCGATCCACGGGTAGAGCTTGCCGATGAGGCTGGCGTCGACGCCCTCCTCGGGGAAGCCGGGGTTGCTGGTCATCCCGGACGCGATGCTGCCGGGCGCGACGGCGACGGCCCGCAGGCCCTGCTTGGCGTACTCGAGCGCGATGGCGTGGGTGAACGACTGGATGCCGCCCTTCGACGCCGCGTACGCCGCCATGTACGGATGCGCGAACTGCGCCGACGTCGAGCTGAAGTTCACGACGACGCCCTTGCCGGTCTCGAGCAGCGCGGGCAGCGCCTGCCGGGTGACGAGGAAGGTGCCGGTGAGGTTGGTGCCGATGACCTTGTTCCAGAAGTCCAGGTCGGTCTCGTGGGTGTGCGACGAGCGCAGGATGCCGGCAGCGTTGACCAGCACGTCGAGGCCGCCGAGGCCGGCGATCGCGCCGCCGATGTTCTCGCGGACCGACGATTCGTCGGAGATGTCGGCGACGACGGTGCGCAGTCGGTCGGCGACCCCGGCCTGCTCGGCGCGCTCGCGGGTCACGGCCAGTCCGGCCTCGACCACGTCGGCACCGGTGACGATGCCGCCTTCGTCGAGGATGCGGGCGACGACGGCCTGGCCGATTCCGGATCCCGCACCGGTGACGAGTACTCGACGGCCTTCGAATCGCTTCATGGTCTCTCCTCAGTGTTCTAGAGTCGTGTTGTGGACCTGATGGCACAGTAAGCCGATATGGCACGTTGTGTCACGCATTTCTTCGGAACAGGACCGGTAGTCTGCGATCCGACCTAGGCAGAGGAGTCCAGAACATGCCCGGCGCGCAGCCCGTGACGTCGCTGACCGAGCGACGCAAGGCGCAGACACAACTCGAGATCTCCCGCCGCGCGGCCGAACTGTTCTCCGCGCGGGGCGCGTCGTCGGTGACCGCCGAGGAGATCGCGGCGGCGGCCGGGATCGGGCTGCGCACGTTCTACCGCTACTTCCGCACCAAGGAGGACGCCGTCGCGCCGCTGCTCGCGGGCGGGGTGACCGGATGGATCGCGCACCTCGGGGACGCCGGAGCGCCGGAGGACGAGACCGTCGGGCAGGCCCTCGAACGGGCGACGCGGCAGTCGCTGACGCCGTCCGAGTACCCCACCGACGAGATGCTGCAGTGGACGCGGGGACTGCTGCGGACGGTCCACGACGAACCGGACCTGCGCGCGGTGTGGCTTCGCGTGCAACACGATTCGGAGGAGGCGCTGGTCGAGGCGCTGGCCCCGCTGATGGGCCCGGACGCCGACCCGCTGACCGTCCGACTCGTCGCGGCGGCCGCGAACGCCGCGATGCGCATCGCGGTCGAGACGTGGGCCGCCGGCGACGCCCCCACCACCGGCCCGGACGGTCCCGCGGAGCTCGCGGTGGGCTGCATGCGTCGCCTCGTCGACCAGGCGAACTCGCGGACCCACGAAAACAACTGAGCCGCACTCCCTTCCGGGAATGCGGCTCAGCGGCTGAAGAATTCGCTCAGCGCACCTCGGCGATGAGCTCGACCTCCACGGGCGACCCGAGCGGCAGCTCGGCGACGCCGACGGCCGAGCGGGCGTGGATGCCCGCATCGCCGAACACCTCACCGAGGAACTCGGACGCGCCGTTGATCACGCCGGGCTGACCGGTGAAGCCCTCGGCCGAGGCTACGAAGCCGACGACCTTGACGATGCGCACGATCGAGTCCAGGCCGACCAGGGCGTCCACCGCGGCGAGCGCGTTCAGCGCGCACTGGCGGGCGGCGGCCTTCGCATCGGCCTCGGAAACCTCCGCGCCGAGCTTGCCCGTGATCGGCAGCTTGCCGTCGACGAACGGCAGCTGACCCGAGGTGTGGACGTGATCTCCGGTGCGCACGGCCGGCACGTACGCCGCGACGGGCGCGGCCACCGGCGGCAGCGTGATGCCCAGTTCGGCCAGGCGGGCGGTCCAGGACTGTGCGGTGTCTGCCACGGTCTCAGCCCTTCGGACGCTTGAGGTAGGCCACGTGCTGCTCGCCCGTCGGGCCGGGGAGCACGGTCACCAGTTCCCAGCCGTCCCCGCCCCACTGGTCGAGGATCGCCTTGGTCGCGTGCGTCAGGAGCGGCACGGTCGCGTACTCCCAGGTAGTCAATTCGCTCATGCCGGTGAGCCTATCCCCCGCACGTGCGCGCTCCTCGACTTATAGGCTCGTGCCCGTGGCAGCACCGACAGATACGCGGCCGGGCTCCGTCGACCCGGGATGGCCTCCCATCGCCGACGCGGCGCGACTGCACTTCGTCTCCGGCAAGGGCGGCACCGGCAAGTCCACGGTGGCCGCGGCGCTGGCGCTCGCGCTAGCCGCGGGCGGACGGCGTGTGCTGCTGATCGAGGTGGAGGGCCGGCAGGGCATCGCGCAGCTGTTCGACGTGCCGCCGCTGCCGCCGAAGGAGACCAAGATCGCGACCGCCGAGGGCGGCGGCGAGGTGTTCGCGCTCGCGGTGGACCTGGAGACCGCGTTCCTCGAGTACCTCGACATGTTCTACAACCTCGGCTTCGCGGGCCGTGCGATGAAGAAGATCGGCGCCGTCGAGTTCGCGACGACGCTGGCACCGGGCCTGCGCGACGTCCTGCTCACCGGCAAGATCAAGGAATGCGCGGTGCGTGCCGACAAGTCCGGTCGGCGCATGTACGACGCCGTCGTGGTGGACGCGCCGCCGACCGGCCGGATCGGCAAGTTCCTCGACGTGACGCGCGCGATGTCGGAGCTGGCGAAGGGCGGGCCGATCCATTCGCAGAGCCAGGGTGTGGTGCGTCTGCTGCACTCGGACGAGACCGTCGTGCACCTGGTGACGCTGCTCGAGGCGCTGCCGGTGCAGGAGACCACGGATGCCGTCGCCGAACTCGAGGCCGCCGACCTGCACCTGGGAACGGTGATCGTCAACCGCACCAATACCGCGTTCCTGCCACAGGACGCGCTGGCCGACGCCGCGAAGGGCCGGATCGCCGCCGACGCGGTCCATACCGGCCTGACCCGCGCGGGCATCGCACTGTCCGACGACGATTTCGCCGGGCTGCTGACCGAGACCATCGAGCACGCGGCCACCCTGGCCGCGCAGGACGAGAGCGCAGCACAGCTCGACGAGGTGAAGGTGGCCCGCATGCATCTGCCCGCGCTGGTGGACGGCGTCGATCTCGGTGGGCTCTACGAGCTCGCCGAGCGTCTGACCGAACAGGGTGTGCGATGAACCCGCCGCGCACGGCCCCGGCGCTGGACCTCGGCGGCGTGCTCGCCGACCCGAAGACCCGCATCGTGGTGTGCTGCGGCGCGGGTGGTGTCGGCAAGACGACCACGGCCGCGTCGATGGCGCTGCGCGCCGCCGAGCAGGGCCGACGCGTCGCGGTCCTGACGATCGATCCGGCCCGCCGGCTCGCGCAGGCGCTGGGGGTCCAGGACCTCGACAACGAGCCGCAGCTGGTGGAGCTGGCGCCGGGGTCGACAGGTGAACTGCACGCGATGATGCTGAACATGCGCCGCACGTTCGACGAGATGGTGCTCGAGCACTCGACGCCGGACAAGGCGGAGCAGATCCTCGCCAATCCCTTCTACCAAACCGTCGCCACGTCGTTCTCCGGCACGCAGGAGTACATGGCGATGGAGAAGCTGGGTCAGCTCGCGGCCGACGACCGCTGGGACCTGGTGATCGTGGACACCCCGCCGTCGCGCAATGCACTCGACTTCCTCGACGCCCCGCAGCGCCTGGGCGCCTTCCTCGACGGCCGGATGATCCGCCTGCTGACCGCGCCCGGACGCGGCATCGGCCGACTCGTGACGGGCGCGATGGGGCTGGCCCTCAAGGGCGTCTCGACGGTGGTGGGCAGCCAGATGCTGTCCGACGCGTCGGCGTTCGTGCAGTCGCTGGACTCGATGTTCGGCGGTTTCCGGGACCGCGCGACCCGCACCTACGAGCTGCTGCGCCAGGAGGGCACGCAGTTCGTGGTGATCGCGGCGGCCGAGCCCGACGCGCTGCGCGAGGCCGCATTCTTCGTGGACCGGTTGTCGGGTGATCGGATGCCGCTGGCGGGACTGGTGCTCAACCGGACCCACCCGACCCTGTGCTCGCTGGCCGCGGACCACGCCCTCACCGGCGCCGACCTGCTGGACGAGAGCGAGCCCGCGGACCCGGCGAACGACCTGACCGCGGCCGTGCTGCGGGTGCACGCGCATCGGGCGGTGACCGCGAGGCGCGAGGTGCGGCTGCTGAGCCGGTTCACGGCGTCACACCAGCACGTGCCGATCATCGGGGTGCCGTCGCTACCGTTCGAGGTGTCCGACCTCGAGGCGTTGCGTGCGGTGGCCGATCAGCTCACCCGTCAGGGCTGATACGCGAACGCAGCGGCACCTCTCCGGATGCCGCTGCGTCGACGGCGTTCGCGCTTCCGTTCGGACCTACTCCCCGACGAGGGCCGAAACGGACGGCGATCAGACTGCGGACTGGTGCTGGCGCTGAGCCTCGAAGAAGTCCGCCCAGGAGTCGACCTCGGGGTGCTGCTTGAGCAGGGCCCGACGCTGGCGTTCGGTCATGCCACCCCACACGCCGAATTCGACCTTGTTGTCCAGTGCGTCGGCACCGCACTGCATCAGGACCGGGCAGTGCCGGCAGATGGTTGCGGCCTTGCGCTGGGCTGCGCCGCGTACGAATAGCTGATCGGGGTCGATTTCACGGCATCGTGCCTGCGCGACCCACTGAATACGGGCTTCTGCTTGCTCGTAGTCGAGTCGTGCGGCGGGGCTGGTCATGTGCATTCGGTTCCCCTTCAGTCCGAACGCCGTTCCCCACGGCGCTCAGGATTGTTCACGCAGCCCCCCGGATAGCACGTGAGGACTGCACCACATTCCTAATCCAGTGTTAGCTGTATCACACTGACTGGAGCTAATTTAGGTAAAGATCGCCCGCTGCGCAAGATCGAGAGCGTAGATTCTGGTACGCGCGTGCATTCTTCGTCGCATTTGCCCGGGTCGAGGGCGCTTTTCCTCGCCGAACGAGCGTCCAGTTCATGTCGTCCACCCGGCCAGTCGGTCCGTTCGACGTACTCTGTAGCTCGTGTCCAGAGCCAAAACGATCGCGAAGCTTGCGGGGTGTTCCGCACTCGCCGGTGTCCTCCTCGCCGGAGTGATGTTTCCGCTGGCAGGAGGCTTCGGATTCGCCTCCAACCGTGCCACCGACGCCGTCGACAACGTCTCGGCGGAACTCGTCGAGGGCACCGTCCCGGCGGTGACGACGATGACGGACGTCGCCGGCAACCCGATCGCATGGCTCTACGAGCAGCGCCGGTTCGAAGTGCCGAGCGACCAGATCTCCAACGACATGAAGCTGGCGCTGGTCTCGATCGAGGACAAGCGCTTCGCCGACCACAAGGGCGTCGACTGGCAGGGCACGCTGCGCGCGTTCATGACGAACACGACCAGTGGCGAGGTTCAGCAGGGCGCCTCGACGATCGACCAGCAGTACGTCAAGAACTACCAACTGCTGGTGGTCGCCAAGAACGACGCCGAGCGACGCGCCGCCATCGAGACCACCCCCGCGCGCAAGATCCGCGAGATCCGGATGGCGCTGACCCTCGACAAGAAGCTGAGCAAGGACGAGATCCTCACCCGGTACCTGAATCTGGTGCCGTTCGGCAACGGCTCGTTCGGCATCCAGGACGCCGCGCAGACGTACTTCGGTGTCGACGCCAAGGATCTGAACCTGACGCAGTCGGCGATGCTGGCCGGCATGGTGCAGTCCAGCTCGGCGCTGAACCCGTACACGAACCCGGACGGTGTACTCGAGCGGCGCAACACCGTCCTGGACACGATGATCACGAACATCCCTGACCGGGCCACCGAGATCCGGGAGGCCAAGACGGCCCCACTCGGCATGCTTCCCGAACCGAAGGCGCTGCCGCGCGGCTGCATCGCCGCCGGCGACCAGGGCTTCTTCTGCGACTACGCGCTGCAGTACCTCGCGGCGTCGGGGCTGAGCAAGGACCAGATCAACCGCGGCGGCTACACGATCAAGACGACCCTCGACCCGACGGTGCAGAAGTCGGTGAAGTCGGCGCTCGTCGCCAACGCCGACCCGAAGCTCGACGGCATCGCGAACGTGATGAACGTGGTCGAGCCCGGTCAGGACCAGCACCGGGTGCTGGCAATGG
>Ga0131853_10021766_pt1 | contig 11628 bp, 7 predicted proteins | sample TergutLab28metaG_FD_92764 | JGI IMG/M metagenome (GOLD analysis project Ga0131853, IMG submission 92764) | Labiotermes labralis P1 segment gut microbial communities from Petit-Saut dam, French Guiana - Lab288 P1 (version 2) (version 2) | ecosystem: Host-associated > Arthropoda: Insects >...
ACTAACGGCTTGCGATCCCAATCCATGCGATGATTGTGAAAATTATCCGTGTGATTGCATAGTGGTGTGCGACGATTGTGATGAATACCCTTGCGAATGTCCAGCTTTGACATTTACAGTAGTATTTATAGTTAATGCTGATGGCATAGATGCACCGCAAAATATGACACCAAATGTTAATGAAGGCTTTGTCTTGCCCGCAATTGCTAGACCCGGTTATACATTGGCATGGCAAATTCAAGGCACAGCATATCAGTTTAATGCAAATACTACGCTTGCCTTTTCTGCCCACAATACAGCCGCAAACGGCACGCTGACTCTGGTGGCGGTTTTTTCTGGATCTGATGAACGCACTCCGCAAGAGATTGCAAGAGATGAGGAAGTAGCCAGAATAGATGCGCTTATAGAGGCACTGGAAAATTACACAGGATATGATGAGCTGTCAGCGGCAATTGCTCAAATAAGAGAATATATTGCTGAGTGGACGGGGCTACCTGTTGGTTTTAGGGTGAATGTTTCGTTATTGAACCATAATTACGGTAGAGTGCAAGCTATGAGAAGAGATGCGTTTGTTGAAGAAATGAATGCCAAAATCGCTGTATTGTATTTAGTGCCAAATAACTTGGAGGCTTTGATTGAGGCTCTTGACCCCATCTATATTGCATTAAACGAATGGAACAGAGGTACTGGCTTGACTCTTGTCGGCACAGACCTTAATCTTGCTGAATTTCATGTACATATGCGCAGGATGGACCTAATGATAACTCAGAGGGATCTAGATGGCTTTGTTGATGATGTGGATGCTTTGATTAGTGAATTATATACGCATATTCATTTTTTCCATTTGAGATTGGCTTTGGATGAAATTGACTATATAATTGCACAAATATATTCTATAGAAAATCATGTTGGAATAACACGAAGCCGTAATTTTGATGAAAGTACACTAGCGCATCAAAGAAGCAGGGTGTCAGCGTTTCCTGTTGATGTGGTTGCTATGACTGATAGGGCGATTGAAATTATCGTTGATATAATTGAGTTGGGAATCAATCTGCCGTTTGAAAATATTGATCCTCAAGATGATTACATCAAAATAACTATTCCTCAAGGACCAAGTACAAATCTTCAGCATATTTGGGGAGAGGTGATAGGGAATGTGGTCATCATCGTTCATAGAAATCTAGCTTATGCAGTTGATGTTTATGAAAATTGTACTTATAATGCAACATATGCGTCCAGAATAACTCCTGTACAAAACAGGATAAATGCGGCTAGAGATGATATTGATTATGCAGAAACAATAGATGAATTTAATGCAGCTACAACTAGGCTTCATGCGGCACAAAATGAGTTGGCAGCATTAGTTGCTACTGCTATATATCAAAATATTACCATACAAGCAAATCGCTTTAGCCGTTGGTTTTATAGCACGCTAGCTGAGCATGGCGCCCCCGGCAGAGTGCTTGCGCCTAATAATGCAATATTACCTGAATTTCTCACATTGAGAAACAACATTACAACAGAAATGCATCGTCATCTTCAAAGACCGGTTTCGGACAGACCGTCGGATTTTAGCTATCGTCAAGATGCAGTAATCCGCAATACTCGTCAAGATGCTACTAGATTGCTTGTTGAATTTAGCAACAATTGACCTTGACGCCGTATAGACGGACTTGGCGCGGTGCGCCAAACAAATGTATCGTGGGTAGTATTAGGTTTTGTAATGATTTTTGCAGATGAGGCTTGGGCAAAAGCGGCACTAGATGCTCCGGCAATGCTTTCATTGCCCAACATAACTGCTGCTGGGCAGCGAATTAATACCAACTATAGGGCAACAGCAGATAAGGCTGTGGGGAATGTTGCGTTTATGCTGGATCCATTGAGACTTGGAGAAGTTTTAGAAGCATATTTATCGGGAACTCCTTTGGCACCTAGACCATTTATGACTGAGATCCAAAGGCAGCGATTTGGTGGAATATTAGATGATTTTAGGGACAGAACAGGATTAGATTTTGATGGACATGATACAATTAGAAATTATATGGTGACACCTGATTATATGGAAGCTTTATGGGCCAATCAACATCGTGCAAACTTAGAACACCCAGACCTTGGTATAGCAATTATAATGGCTTTATCTTGCTCGTATGCTGTTGCAAATCACATGGCAAATTTTGGCTATAGACAAATTTTGAGTGATGCGATACGAGCTCAAATGACGGTGGGATATACAGTATTTTATAGCGGAACATTTGTCATAGTTGTCACAAACAATTTTTATGATGATATGAGGTATGTATTGAATGCAAATCCTCCGGCATAACAAACACTGTAATGCACTTTAATTAACACCTGTCAACAATAATAAAATCCGCCTCGACATATTAATGAAGGGGTGGTTTTTATTTTGGATTCCACTTGGAATACACATAAGAAATTAACACTTATCAGCTTGCAAATATCTCGACCACGCTGTGTTTGGGTTCAATATACTCAGCAATTATGCAATAGATTTCACAAATAAAATTAAAGAAATTTTGCAAAATGTAATAAATATGTTTGCAATTTATATTTTATTGTGCTATTATTTATCTTGTATTGTGCGGATGTGGCGGAATGGCAGACGCGCCAGACTTAGAATCTGGTGGTGCAAGCCGTGCTGGTTCAAGTCCAGTCATCCGCACCAATAATAAGTTTCCATTTGTCGGACGAAAAAAGTGACAAGTGGAAACTTTTTTATTTGTTTTCTTGTCGTAATAATGCGGTATTTAGCGAAATATGTAACCACCATGTAGACAAATGGGAACAGGGCTTTTTCTAGTTTTGAAATGTAGACAAATGGAACAACAAAAATATCGTTTTTCGTGATTTTAGTATAGGATAGGACTTGAATTATTTTTAGCACATAAACAGGCACAGTTTTGCGTGGTTCGCGCCGATAACAAAAAGGCGACAAATCTAGTGGATTATACATAAGGCGACCACACGCAAACTGTGGGGTGATTAAAATTAAGTAAAAATCCAAACCCCTAATAAATTTATTTATTTTTTCAACAATGTATGATATAATTTGCGTTTAGTATATAAAAATGCTATAATTATATAGTTGCGTTAAATAAAATCAATTATATTTATGCAACAACGCAATATTAGGTAATTGTAAGATAACATTTTTACTGATTCAACACATGAGGAAAATTAATTGAAAGAATTTCCAAAATTAAAGATTAGCCTAAATACTTCTGAAGAGGATCTAGCTAAAGAGTTATATGAGCCATGTTTAAAATGGGCAGAGAGATATGATCGCGGTGTGGGTTATTTTACATCGGGATGGCTTTCGTATAACACGATTGGCATGAGCGATTTTGCTTCGCGTGGCGGTAAAATGCGGCTTATAACGAGTCCAATTATTTCAAGTAAAGATCACGATGTTATTATATCAGCTAAGACATTTGATGAAAAATACAAGTGTTTTGTAAAAGCGATGAATCAAAGTGTAGATATGTTAAGTAAGGAGATGCAAAAAGATTTGCTTAACGCATTTGCGTGGATGGTTTATGATGGAATTATTGATATTAAGTTTGCTGTTCCTAAAATGAATTTAGGCGATGGAAATTTCCATGATAAATTTGGTGTGTTTTATAAAGGTCAAGAATTTGTTTCTTTTTCTGGCTCGCAGAATGATAGCATTCAGGGGTTTTGCAATTATGAAAGTATTAAGGTTTTTTGCTCGTGGCATCAGGGGGCAAAGGCGTTTGCAGATTCGGATAAAATTCGTTTTGAGAAAATATGGAATGGCAGGGATATTAATCTTGATGTTTACTCTATTGAGGAAAGTATAAGAAAAAATATATTTGCACTGCGAACAGGTCATAGACCATACAAAAAAATTAATGTTAAGAATAAGTGGGGGCATCAAGATAAAGCAGTAGAAATATTTCTTGAGAAAAATAATGGTATTCTTGCTATGGCAACTGGAACTGGAAAAACAAGAACAGCTATTAAAATTATCAAGGAACTTTTTCATAGAGAGAATATAAAAAGAGTTATCATTACAATGAGAGGCAATGACTTGTTGGATCAGTGGTCAGAGCAGATTAGTGAGAATTTTGATGACAAGCAAATTTATCTTCATTATGGTGAACATAAACAATTGCAAAAATTTATTCTTATTCCAGATGAAGCGATTTTATTAGTTTCTCAAGATGCGGATTACTTATCAAAAACGTTTTTGCAACTTCAATGCAATAATAAAAAATGTACTAATGACACATTGCTGATTTTTGATGAAGTACATGGCGCTGGTTCTAATTCTATTGTGCAAGGACTTAAGGGACAAGTATCTAGTTTTAAATATAAATTAGGATTAAGTGCGACGCCGGAGAGAGAATATGATGAAGTTGGCAATGATTTTATTGAGCAAGAGATTGGTCCTGTTATTTTTACATTCTCATTAAAAGAGGCTATAGAAAAAAACATACTTTGCGGGTTTAATTATTATCCATTAAAATACTCTCTTACCGAGGAAGAGAAAAAAAAGAAGAGAGCAATAATCAAAACTTTCAGTTATAAGAAAAAAATGGGGGAAGTGTACTCAGAGGCAGATATGTGGACCCAACTGTCTTTAGTAAATAAAACTGCAAAAAACAAACTTTTAATCTTTAGAAATTTTATTGAATCCAATCCTAGTTTATTGGATAAGAGCATTATTTTTGTTCAAACAAAAGAATATGGTCTTGAGGTGCAAAATTTGATATTTGATAAGTGCAGTAATTATCATACTTATTTTGCAGAAGACGAAAAGGCAAATTTAGTTGCATTTTCTAAAGGAAATCTTGATTGCTTGATTACTTGTCAAAAGTTGTCAGAAGGTATTGATATAAGTTCGGTGACGAATATTATCCTTTTTGCTTCCGATAGATCTAAACTGGTTACAACTCAAAGAATAGGACGAGCGTTGAGACTTGATGAGAATAACCTAAGTAAAATAGCAAATGTAGTTGATTTTATTTTAGATGATATAAATACCAATAATCCCGAAGAATCCACGGACAACATGCGCGAAACATGGTTGACAGAATTATCAAAAGTGAGGAGTAAAAATGAAAAATAAAATCATTGAAAAGGTGGTTGATGAATTTTTGTGCGGACTTGATGAGTCGCCAGAATTCAAAAAAATGTTTAAAGCATTTTTAGAAAATAAATTTTCTAAAAATGCGGGCATTAATGATTTGAAAAATCTCCTAACTCAAATGAAAGTACAGGAGGATGAATAATATTATGCAAATGACAATTTTGGAAATGTCATATTTGAATATAAGAAAAATCAGCTCTCTAACCATTTCATTTGAGAAAAATGGAGAACCGGTTAAAAATACATTTATCATGATGGCCAGTGGTACTGGAAAGACGACCACAATGGATTTGATAAAAGGTATTTTTGATGGTGCTGCTACTCATTGGGTGCCTGAAAAAGTTCGATCGTATCGACCTCTTTCAAGTGAAATTTCGAATGGGTGTTTTACAATAACAGTAAAATTTGACGCAAAAATTTATAAATATTTTCTTGATTTAAATTATGAAGTAGGTGTTGCAACTATCTCATCAAGTGTGCCAGCCGAAATAGGAGGTGGTAAGGGGAATAAGCGACTTTTTCCTATGTCCATAAAGGATTTATTTACAGAAAAATTTGTTAAAAGATTTGTATTTGATGGCGAACAGGCAACAAAGGTTTTAGACAATAAATCAAATGAAGCAGAAGAGGCAATAAAGTATCTGTATGGGCTTGATGAGTTTGATAATATGCTTATAGAGAATGAAAAAATTCTTGCTGAGTTTCAAGCAAAAAATGAGGCAGGTAAGGGTAGTGATCACCAATTAAAAAATAATAAAACGAGAAAAAATGAGTTCGAAAAGATAGTTAGGGAATTAAAAGAAAAATTGGGAAAATCGCAAAATAAAATTGATTTAAAGTCTGTTGAAATGAAAGAGATTGAAGATAGAATAAATGAAATTAACAATAACTTTACAGAACTAAGTAATGAAAAGAATGAAATACAGGGAAAACTTGATCATTGTAACAGCGAGAAAGAACTTTGTATAAGTGGAATAGTTGCAAACTTAAGGAGCCCATATTTGGTGTCCTTAGAATTTAGTAATCGTATGATAGAGCTTGGGCAAAATATGACAAAGCTTAAACTTCCAAAAACTATTTCGAGAGAATTCTTTAAGGAACTATCAAATGCGACGGATTGCATTTGCGGAAGAGGAATTGGCGCAAAAGAAAAACAGGAAATTTTAAAAAACGCTGAATCGTATCTAGGTGAGGATCAGCAATTTGTTTTAAATAATATTAAATCAAGTCTTGTTAATAGTAGTTATTCGGAAACAGTAGAAGAGAAATATGCTGAATTACAAGAATTACTAATAGAAGAAAATAAACTTGACACTAAACTGCGAAATGTAAAGAAGAAACTCGAAAGTGCTGGTGGAGAGAAAGTAGCTGTATTTAATCAACAAATTAATGCTCTAAGGAAGAAATTGTTCGAAATGCAAACCGATATTGAAATTATCGAGAGCAGAAGTGATAATGATGCAAGACTAAATGAGCGAAACAATTTAAAAAAAGCAATGGCTGAGCTGAAAAAATTCGAAGAAAAAATAGCTGCGATAACCCAAACCAACCTTAGTTTGAAGCGCAAGCAAAAGTTTGAGGTTTATATAAATCAGCTTATTCAGCTTACCAATATTCAACTAAAGGAAGATATAATAAGAAAAGCAAACGAGAAGATAGCAAAGGTCATTACTGATGACTTTATTGAAATTGAATGCATTGACCAGCATATTCGTCTTAAACAAAAGGGCGCGGCAAGCATGGGACAAACTCTTAGTATAGCATTTTGCTATATTGGAACTTTATTTGAGGATTCTGAATTAAAATTCCCATTTATTATTGATTCGCCTGTGAATTCAATTGATAAGGAAAAACGAAGGGCTGTTGCAGAAATAATTCCTAAAATATTTAATCAAATGATTTGTTTTGTTATGTCGGCTGAGGTAGCAGGTTTTGCAGAAAAATTTTATTCTAGAGATGATTCACAATTTATTACTATTGAATCAAAGGATGATAGTTCAGTGCCGTCAGTTAATTATGAAATTGAATATTTCAATAATTATCAAGATGAATTAACGGAGGTAATTTGATATGCGTTTTAGACTATCAAAAGAAATAAAAAGATATTTCAATAAAATTATGGCGGAAGGCGGATATTTGGATAGTGATAAAAACAAATTTATGCAGTTTGATATTTACTATAATTGCGCGCTAATTGGTTTTTCTGCACTTGAGATAAGCGAAGATGCTTCTGATTTAGAAGATATGACGCCAGCATATCCGAAAGAATTTAAAAATAGCAAGCCATATATTGCGGGACTATTAATAGCTACAGAATTCAAGAGACAAGGCTTCGATGTTACAAGCAGGGATCTTGAAAAATTAATGTTGAGATATTTGGATAATGAAAAAGAAACTTACTTGTCAAATGACGGATATGATTTATTAAATGCATATTCTCTTGCTGGCGCACAAATTTATAGAGAAAATTCTGCTGATGCACCGAGGACGAAGGAAGATTTCCTGTTGACAGTAGACCGGATAATTAAACAATACTACGAGGATAAAAATAATTTATGAGCAATATCATTGGAACTACAATAAGTGTTAAAAGATTTTTTGCAAATGAGGATACCTCAATCCCTTTCGGAGCTGAGTCGCCTATACACACACTTTCTATAAACAGGAAGTATATAATTCCATATTACCAAAGAGAAATTCGCTGGGAGACACAGAATTTATTATCCCTTATTAGTGATATATCGTCTGGCAGTAAATTTATTGGCAATGTGATTCTATCCTCGCTGCCAAACTCTTTATATTATGAAATAGTTGATGGACAGCAGCGGATAACATCTCTTTTGATGTTGATTCAATTTTTTCGTGATAATACAATATGGTCCAAAAGTTTTGAAAATTGTTTATTTGAGATTGAAAGTTTTGAAGGATTTGGAAGGCTGTATGAAGAATCATTTAATTTTTCAAATTTAAGTGAAGCAGAAGAATCACAAATTGAGAACAGTGATGATTATGATCAAAGAAGTAGATATATAGAGCTTTTCAATATTATCAAAAAGTATTTTTTGGACAAAACAAGAGATGATTTATCAAGATTTTATGAAAATTTAATGCGCTCTGAAATCAATCTTATTCTCTCAACTAGCGCTGATGATGTAGGGATGAGTTTATTTTTGGATGTTAATTTAAAGGCTATGCCACTTGATGCAGAAGATATTTTCAAAGGATATTTTTTTAAAAATGCAAATGATATCGAGATTGCAAAAATGGAATGGGGGAAATTAAAAAAAGAATACAATAGGTTTAAGAAAAAAGTTGAGAAAAAGACTGGAAGTTGTAAATACAGTTTAATTATTATGCTTGAACATTATATCAGGTCAACACTATATATTGAGAACGAGGCATATAGTGATATAGAATTTAGTGCTGATTTTAAGCTTGAAAAAGAAATTTTGCAGCAAAGTTTAATTGGGCATAGTTTCGCTGGAGACCATTTACTAGAAGTTATTAAAGATTCTGTCTATACTTCGAAAGTTATTAATGGGACTATAAAATTTTTAGAATTTATAAATAATATCGTTGAAAATACTGCTTTTAATGATATTTTTAAGAATCAATTTATTTGTATTTCTGGCACAATAGATAATGATACAGCTGCAATATTTTTTAGTGAAATAAAGAAAATTATTTTAGGTGAACATAATATACCAAAAGCATTTTTGGTTAAATATTTTATATCAACAATTAATGGTGCGCCAAAAGATAAGAAACAGTATAAGAATTTGCACACGGCATTTTTACTAGGTGTATTATTTGCTGTTTTGGTCGCAGGAGAGAGAAAGCAACTTAAAGAATTTGAGCCGATGTTGCGCAGTTCTGAAGATGAGTGGTGTGCAACTGCCATGGAAAAAATAAAAAATTATTTTGATGAAACGGAGTTTACTGAAAAAGTATTGCTTACCAAACTCCGCATTAGCAAACCTGAGAGTAATCATGAATATTTAGCAAAAGCTATCGCGGCGATATATAATTTTTATAAAATAGAAGATGGTAGAATTAAAATCACAAATGAAAGGCAGGCAAGAGCTTTTTTTGAGAGCAAAGAGTTGTTTTCTGTAGAGCATTTTTTGATTAATAAGAGTGGTAAAATCAAGGTTGCTAATGAGAATGAGACCTATATAGTGAAATACCCTAAAGAAATTAAAAGAGCTAAAGACTCAATTTTCAATTTTATATTTATTTCAGAAGAGATGAATGATAAACTTAATTGTTATACTGTAAATACAAAAATGGAAAAAATTGGTGATATTGATGAACTAAAATGTGAATTTACAAAAATGTATTTGCGAAAATTGCAAAATCTTGATGATGATAAAATACCATATTTTAATAACTTGGTCGAGAATGAAGATGACGCAAAGAGAAAAGTTGAAATTTTTTATGAAGAAAAATTTATTCAAAACTATAAAGAATTTGTAGAAGAAATTTTTTATGAAGTGAAGAGAAAGCTAATTTCAGAGTAATTTTAATATTTGCACACTGGCCAAATTAAAAGAGGATAAAAACATAGATGCTAACAAGAGATGATATAGAAAAACTTAAGGGAGTAATACAAGAGATATACCTATCAAACCAAATTCCATGGGTTGTAGGGTATTCAGGCGGTAAAGACAGCACGGCTGCTTTGCAGCTTGTTTGGCTTGCGATAGAAGACCTTCCAAAAGAGAAGAGGCACAAACCTATTCACATAATCACAAACGATACCTTGGTAGAATCCCCGGTTGTTGCAAAATGGGTAGAGCGGGCGCATGATACAATTAAAAAGACGGCAACCGACAATGGCTTGCCGTTTGAATCGCATATTCTAACCCCAAACATAAAGGACACATGGTGGGTGCTTTTGATAGGCAAAGGCTATCCATATCCTAGAACCAATTTTAGATGGTGTACTGACAGGCTCAAGATTAAGCCGTCCAATGTCTTTGTTCAAGAGATGCTTTCGGCATACGGCGAAGTCATACTCGTACTAGGAACTAGAAAAGCAGAGAGCATAAACCGAAACCGCACGATGACGGAGCGGGAGAAGTACGCGGTCAGAGAATATTTAACCTCAAAAGCAAATATGCAAAATGAATTGTCATTTACGCCACTACAAAATTGGGGGGACGATGATGTTTGGCAATTTCTAATGCAATACAAGAATCCGTGGGGATTATCAAACGAAGATCTACTAACCATGTACCGAGGGGCAACGGCTGATAACGAATGTCCGATGATGATGTCCACCGAGACACAAAGCTGTGGAAAGAGTCGATTCGGATGCTGGACTTGCACTTTAGTAGAAAAAGACAAGTCAATGGCGGCGATGATACAAAACGATGACGAAAAGGCATGGATGACACCGCTGTTGCAGTTTAGAGACGACTTTGGCGACCATGAGACCGATAGGATGAGGCGAGACTTTAGGCGGATGACGGGCAAGCTGTCCCTCGTAAACGACAGGCTTGTTCACGGTCCGTACAAAAAGGAAGTAAGAGAGGAATGGCTAAGGAAACTCCTAGAGATTGAGAAGTTCATTCAAACGGAAGGTCCGCCAGAATTTAGGAACTACAAAATCATAATCGAAGCAGAACTTTACGAGATTCGCAGGATTTGGCTTGAGGAAAAGTTCGAGTTTGACGACACACTCCCAGAGATTTATAGAGAAGTAACAGGCAGAGAACTAGACATCAAGGACAAGCCGATAATATTCGGCAACAAAGAATATGACCTACTCAAAAGTCTTTGTGGCGAGAAATATCCAAACGAGGAGTTGCTGTTTGCAATGGTAGCCGCACTCCTAGAAATGGAGCGGAGAGAGTTCAACTCAAAGCACCGCAGCGGATTTTTAGGCAAGCTAGAAAAGATTGTAGAACAATGCTACTACAAGAACGAAGAGGACGCAGTAGGCTTTATAAGAGAACATGGCAAGCAAAAAAAAGGCGAGATACTTGATGAACTCACCCAAGAACTCAGAGAGGGTCTAAAACGATTTGATGAGTACGAGTTTGATATGGAGGATGTCGACTAATGAGAATAAACGAGATAAAACTAAAGAACTTTGGCATATATGCAGAAGACCAAGTGGTCAGCTTCAGGGACACGAATTCAATTAAGCCAATAATCTTGTTAGGCGGTTACAACGGACGAGGCAAAACCACAATATTCGAGGCAATGCTACTAGGGCTTTATGGCAGCAAATCATTTGCATTCCTAGAATCAAGGCTGACCTATGCAGCCTACCTAAACAAGTTCATTAACAAAAACAACATAAAAGACGGAGCAAGTATAGAGCTAGACATCACAGTAAGCTACGATTCAGAGACCACCAATTTCGCGATAAAGAGAATTTGGTACGACAAAGGTAAATACACCAAAGACGATGTAATCGTCAAAAGAAAAGGCATATTAAGCACATTCTACTCGGACAACTGGGATAACATCATAGACAATATTCT
>Ga0131853_10021768_pt1 | contig 11627 bp, 4 predicted proteins | sample TergutLab28metaG_FD_92764 | JGI IMG/M metagenome (GOLD analysis project Ga0131853, IMG submission 92764) | Labiotermes labralis P1 segment gut microbial communities from Petit-Saut dam, French Guiana - Lab288 P1 (version 2) (version 2) | ecosystem: Host-associated > Arthropoda: Insects >...
CATTAGTCCAGTGATTGATAACTAATTTAAATGTAATTTTATATTTGTCAACATGCCACACCGTATACATAAGTGTACTAATACTCTTTATGTTTATGCCATAATTAATTATTAATACTTATGTTAGTTTAATGTATGAACTTAAAAAGAATGGAAAGGTATTTACGCGTAAATTTGTTGGGACCGGGCCCTCTTCTTACGAAAAAAGAATTTACCGGCCAAAGTATGGATTACAAGATAAGCACGTAGATTTTAATTGTGTGTAAGTGACAGGACATCCAAGCTATTGCATACTTGTAGTTTTATGCATTCTTAATTCCCTGGAACATGGGAAAGTTTGGTGTGGAGATACCACCCTATTCTTGTTCTTGAGAGGCACCAGATGTGAACTGCGAAAATGTCACTGGGTACTCTGAGGTTTATCGTAATAATTCTCAATCCGCCGGTGAAGCACTAGGTTGCTAAACTCAATTAATCTAAAACCATCGGCTCCCTAATCTTTAAAATTCAACTTTCCCCACTCACTATACCATTTTACGCTACATAGCCTGAAATAGAATATCGTAAAATAATCTCCCTTAAAAAAGGCACGGGTCAACAACAGAAGTATTTAAGATAAAAATCAATTTCCTACACAAAATTATTTTTGTTCGTTTCTATTTTCCTTTCTCATTCCAATACAAATGACCGCGGTTTCTAAAAGTGGCAGTCCATTCCAGAATATAAAATACGCAAAATTCTTTATTTTCGTATGTAGTCAATCTGTACTCGATCCATTTTTCACCTGTCAAGGTATTTGTATCACGTGACCCACGTGGAGTCTTGTTATTAACCAACCAACGAACCGGTCGCATTCATCTCGCCAGTAATTCTTCATTTGTTTCGGATCCTCCCATCTCTGTCCTACACCAAAGCACCTCCCACATCTCACAGAACATCCATCTTAGAACTCTAGCACGATATGCTGCGAAATTAATTACAAAATAATTGGTAATTCTGTAATAATACAACCACACGATTATTCTTGTTTGTTCTGAGAATCTTTTCCGAAAATTGTGCTCTTTAACACAAGTATGTTTAGATTATTTTTTAAACGGTATTTTTGACCACGATGTATGGTCTGACATACTCTTCCCAGGAAAATGCATAAGGAAAGATGGAGAGGAATATGTGTTAATTGAAGAATAAAAAACCAACTAGATGCCACTTATTATTTTATTGTACTTCTTATAGGCTCAACACGTTTCGGGCATTACTATGCCCATCATCAGGAGCTCGCGACTTTGATGTTGATTACCACATTGATCGTTTCGTTCTTCGTTTGCTGTAGGTTGGAGGTTAGGTGCGGTTAGGCTGGAGTAGTGTCCGGGCTGCAGCCTGGACACTACTCCAGCCTAGCCGCACATAACCTCCAACCTACAGCAAAACAAGAACGAAACGACCAATGTGGTATTCAACATCATAGTTGCGAGCTCCTGATGATGGGCATAGTAATGCCCGAAATATTTTGAGCCTTTAAGAAGTACAATAAAATAATAAGTGGCATCTATTTGGTTTTTTATTCTTTAGTTATCACAATGATGCAAGGTCCAATAAACATCAGGAAGATATATTTTTCACTATTTAGAGAAGCTAAAGCTTTATGAAGACAATTATCTATGCCAATAATTTTGTAGAGTTTAACGGAAAGAATGCTTAACTCTATGCACGACATATGAGCCAATATTCCAATTTTGGTCCATTTCTAACACGGTTCTCGCTCATAATTTTCATCCCTTTTGCTGAAATAATTTAGTTTCCAGTGGAAGGGTTTCAGTTAGAGATTCCATTGACCCCCGTAGTTTAATCAAAGCAGGCATTCTTAATACGTTTTTCGTTTTTTAAAGTTCCCTAGCGTTGATTTCAGTTTAACGTAAACCTGTAAGGTTTCTGCTATGGTAATGGATAGATTACACATATCTGAATGTGCTGCCTTTACTTCATTCGACTGGTACCCTTCCGCCCTTCTTGAAACTTCCTTCTTGTTACAAAGTGACTAGAGTTCTCGACCTTAAAATGGATCGTCTGTGATACAGCAACCTGAACCAGGACCCTGTTAGGAAGTGTGTCCTCCTTTTATATTGACTTAATCTATTACATAAAATTCTAGAGAAATGCACACAGCAGTGCAATACCTGTCTATTTTACATGACAGGACGACTTAATCGTTATCAGGGTGTTCGAAAAGTAATTAAAAATCACCTACGAAATTCGGGATATTTAACTTTTACTGGTTTGAAGAAATAGTCTTTGATGCTAATAAATATTTAAAAGTGCTTGCTGATAAATGTAAAAGGACTTTTCCGTCATTAAAAGGGATATTATTATTCCCACAAGGAATTCGTCTGTTGCCCCTTTTGGGAACAATTTGTATCTAGGTAGTCTTTAAAGATTTCTTTTTTCTTGAATGCTCTTTGAATAAATTCTGTCACTTGGCTTTACCAGTATCAAATGTAAGCCGAGACAGAGAACTTATGAATGTTAATAATTTTCACAGAATCACACACTAAAGATGTATTTATGTCAAGAGGTGGGAGTCACATTTGTTAGGTTGAAGAACAAATTTTCGAGTCTTTCAATCAAGTACCTCGCCAAGAAGACGAGCGGAGGATTGGAATTTTATCTCCACATACTCTTAATATCGTCTCTGCTGTTACTCATCTTGGCGTTCCGCCCAATGAAAGAGATTCCGATGCCAGTTGTTTAGTCCTCAGGGACGATTTCAAGAGTTTCAGCAAAGAGAAATTCTTATGATCTGCCCAGAATTGGATGACAGGAATTCAACCTACTGGCAGTCACTTGACTGTCTTTGGATTATTACGAAAAACAATTACGAAAGAACGAGATTCCTTGCATCTTCTAACCAGTTCAGCTCTACTTACCGTGACATATATTAGAAGTAAATTAGACAGAATAGGAACAATTTTTACATCTCAGTTATAACCTTATTTCCCGTATTTTAAGGGTGACACTTCTTGTGTGGTTTATTTTGAAATAACTCTTATCTGAGAGCTTTTAAGTGCGCATTTACCCATTTTCTTCAAATGTCAAGTGACCACCAAATAATTATAACACTAAAAAATCTTTTGACAAAGACTGAACACGTAAGTAGATGATAGGCAAATACATCTGATGTACAGTGTATCGCCTGAAATGTCTGAACGGAGGGAATATTTAGTGACTATTTCATCGACCGGTATGTGTCAAGTTAACGCTTACCGAGGTCTAATTACCAACATTTCATATTTGCGCCGTCATCCAGTGGATTATTTTTTCCGTTTTTATTTTTGTAAAGTGAGTGTACCTGAAAAGCGGATGGGGGCGTTAGACGCCCACCGGGTTTTTACCTCAGGAACCGGGAGGATGGTAAGCAAACCTAATAAGTAACAGAGCGCGTTGCTTCATGCCATACGTAGCAGAGACGGAAGGGGAATACGAAAAGAAATATGGCGCCTTATCCATCAATGTTAAGCTAAGAAGAAAGTGTTGCATGGGTCAGGCCTCACGAAGTGCTGCCGGATCCTCCCACCAGAGTACACCAAGGTACAGTGCCGATAATTGGCAGAATTCTTCGGACAAAAGTATTTTCACATACGATTTTTGAAGCAAACGTCCTTTAATTATTGCAGCTAATTTGACACATTAATAAAGGATAACGAATTGTTCCATTTCTTGTAAGTCTTCAAGGTTTTTCTAAATATTAACTTACAACTTCGATAAATTTGAAGGAGTTATATTTTGTAATTGCTTTAATTTCTTTTAATTTAAGTACAAATTCCAAATAAAGAAGGCAAGCATCACCATCAAAGAAAATTTGGTTGTTTCAGTGATTGTAGTTACTGAATTTCTTAACTTACTCACATTCGATACAAATGATCGTTATTTCCTGGTACAAGTCGCTACATATCTGCTTACGACGTAGGATGCTCTGCGTTTCATGATTGTAAGGTGTCCAGAAACAATACTGACGTAAATAAGCAATAGCCTTACACAAGCAGGATCACACATATTAAAATTAACTTTAATTTTTCATGTCCTTCGTGCAAAATAGCGTCACCTATTTGTTGTTTCTGTTTTAAAATAGAAAACAGTAATTTATTCAGTTTGCCCGAAAGTTTGGTTTTAAAAACCCTTCTAACTTTGGTAACATATGGAAAAATATCCTCATTGTTGCACCGTTCTTTCGTATAATCACTTTAATTATTAACCAACAAGTGAACTATATAAAATTTCACATTAAAACACTTAAAATCGCTCACACGTTTCGATCCTAAGATCATCCTCAGGGAGCTACGTTGTTCCTTGTTAAAGTCATTTTGAAAACATTCACAAAATAATTCCATTATATTAACAGGGTGTTGTGGCAGCATATCGTGTTGTGTAAGAGTACGTTGTTGGGAATGCTTCTGGCTATGGCGTGCGTCGTGTGTTATGTAGTGAAAGGGTCTCTCACTACATAACACACGACGCACACCATAGCCAGACGCATTCCCAACAACGTACTCTTACACAACACGATATGCTGCCACAACACCCTGTTAATATAATGGAATTATTTTGTGAATGTTTTCAAAATAACTTTAACAAGGAACAACTTAACTCCCTGAGGATGATCTTAGGATCGAAACATGTTGGAGCGATTTTAATGTTTTAATGTGAAATTTTATATCGTTCATTTGTTGTTTAATAATTAAAGTTATATGGAACAACACTTTTAGGGACCGAAGTTCTATGGAGTCTTAGAGAGCCGGATTTGCTTTGAGAACTGCAAATTGTTTTTGCGTTACAGTTAGATAAAATGTAAAACGAGAGCTTGTGTTTTGCTGTTTTTATCTGCAAAATACCTTTCTAATTAAGACTTTATCTTATGGTTTTATAATCCGCAGAGGACCATAATTACATAACATTTTATAATTTATATCTTTCTTGTAGTATTTGGAAGCCCGGATAGCGTAATCAGTATATTTACTAGGCCACGCGTTCTGAAAGTGCAAGAAAACACAGTTTGACTCCCGGCAGAACTAAGTTATTTTTTTTCCAGAACTTCCAAGCGTAGAGTAAATCTGACTACTCAACCTAGTGTAGAGAGTAGGAATGAGTGGCGCTTTACCTCCACTCACCCATGTGCCTTTATGGCTTACACAATGACAATTTTCTTTAAATTCACGTGTATTATTTAGATAACGTGAGGGAAAAGCCATAACTCCTACAAAATTCGCTGCAGGTGTGTGCCCTAACGAACTTCGATTTAATGAGTCAAGTCGCAAAACTTCTGTTACAGATGTGATGTGCGGGTGGTGATTACTTTAAGGGAGTTAACGTACTCGACAGCGGAGGCAGTTCTTTTAACCCGCTCTACTATAAGGCGACAAAAGGTTGCGTTTATTTTTAAACTGCTATGTTTGACGCTAAAATTGTCTTCGCATTTTCTCTTCCTTCTTTCCGGGTTGCGCGGCGAATCTGACAGTAGCTGCATTACCTCTGCAAACATTTATTTCATAATCGATTGTTGGTTTATGAAATCGTTATCCGGTTGCTCAAGGATACGTTAAGAAAATAATCTGCTGGCAGTAATCGGCAGCAATTAAAATGGCAGCCTACCTTTGCGTTCTTGATTGCTCTAGTAATACAGTATTTCTTCGGAAGGCATATTATTTGTGCCGAAACTTGTAACCAGGTGTAACAAAAATGAGTTGTTTTGCATTGATTATGACAACCGAGTTCTTTAACAGATATGCACAGCTCATTACTTTACACCCCCTTGCTTTACTTCAGGTAGTATTCTTATTTAAAGTCGCAAATCCATCAGAATTTAAATAAGGGCGGCGTGTAACAGGACTTTAAATTTGTAGACCCAAAACTATTGTACAGTTTGCTTTGATGTCTCATAAAATCCAAGTTCACCCATCGGAATGGGCGTGCTGACCCTCAATTATTGAGATTTGGCTTACTGGAATGACGCTATGTCATTTATCTAGGTTATGCAACGTCAAATGGTAGAAATAAAATAAATTAGCCGTCGTTATAAGATAATAAGTTACTATCCTGGCTTTTGTGTAGACAAGGCCGGTGGTAACTGCGAAATTCTTCAGACAGAACAGCTGTTCTCCGAGCAGATGTTTAAAAGGAAACTTCAGAGTAGGAAGTAAAAGAATTAACATTTTAAACTCACTCCTCAGCAAATTCTTCTAAAGTCCAACTGAGTTATTGGAGGAAATAGTAGTAGAACATTTGTGGACGTTAATTTAGGCATCATCTTTAATTTTCACGAGTGCGTATTGAGATGACTGAGCGCGCAGTTTGAAATCTTCCATTTATTGTCCATTTGTGATTACTGACACCTATTCTGCATTTCAGTTTCAATCATGGGCCCATCGGCGTTGATATGGGGTATTTTCTAACAGACATATTTGTATTTATTACCACGAATTTCTTAATAATATTAAAGTTCTCAGTGTCCTGACACTGTTTCATTTGAGTATTCTTTTGTTCTGGAGCCATCAGTTAAACTGGAGCAAAAAATATTGTTACTCGCGCACTATTTTTTGTATGGATTTTAACACCAATTCTTACTCAGATTTGTGACCCACAACTTTTAAGTCACGTTATACTTGCCACATACTAAACATTACTTAGAGGTCGTGCCGTGACACAGACGCTTAGTTCTTAATGTCTGTCCATGATATCCAAGAATTATCCACGTGGACAATATGGCTCTGCGGCAGGTATTCCGACGAGAATTTAGGTTTTTTTTAGGCACGTTCGTAATATTGAGAAAAGCTACTATTGGCTTCGACGTGCCTGTCCGTCTGTCCGTCCGCCCGTCCGCATGGAACAACCACGCTCCCATTGGACGAGTTTACATGAAATTTGATATTTGAGAATTTTTCGAAAATATGTCAATAAAATTCAAGTTTTATTAAAATCCGACAAGAATAACGGGTACTTTACACGAAGATCTAAGTATACTTAAAATAATAGCTCGCTAAATTCTTCTTAAAATGGGAAATATTTCAGGCTAAATTTGTAGAGAAAGTCATATATTTTATACTGATTTTTTTTTCGAAATCATGCCATTTATGATATAATGCGAAAAAATTTGGTAGAGTCGGACAGGCCCCAGATGACCATATAATAGGGAGTAGGCCCAATGTATGCTGGATACCTAAGGTTACAAACACACACTCAGAATATGTAATACTTATTGATTTTCCACTGCAACAATCGTTACACGAACGCGCCTCAAAGTTACGTTATACGTACACTGCCTGTTTGTTAACTGCAGTTATCATCACATCAATATTGCACACTTAAATAACATAAATGGCTGCGTTTATGGACTTAATCTCTGACTTTATTAGAAAAAAACCTTGTTTCAGAACGCTGCTACAGAATTCTTTGTGACCATATATACCCTCCTGGGCTGGGTAGCTCAGACGGTATAGCGACTGACTACGGGCTGGAAGGTCCGGGATCGAATCCCGGTTGGGACGAGATTTTCCGCCCGCCCAGAACGTCCCTGGGGCCCACCCAGCCTCCTGTAAAATGGAAACCAGCTCTTTCCTGGGGTAAAGTGCGGCCGGGGCGTGCTGCTGAATACTCACCCCCTTCTATTGCCGCGGTCATGGTAGAGTGGAGCTATACCTCTACCCACCCTCTGGGCCACACCCGGCCTGTAACGGGATCACTTTACCTTTATATTTACCCTCATCCCTAGCTTTTTCGCGGTGGTTAGGCTCCAAGACCCCGCGAAAAGCGTAAATCCGCGAATAACTGACCGCTTCTCAGTAACATTGTTTTCGTAATTTTAGTTCTTTTTTTAATTGTTGCCGAAATGTTGTGATGAGAGCCGCTTCTTTCCTTCCTTCAGCTCCAAGACCGCTTCGAATTGTCGAACAATTTCACGCTTCTGTACACTGAAGGGGCGACAAGGAGAATTTGCGAAATCGCGAAGTACGAACCCGCGAAATCGAGGGATGAGTGTAATTAGTTTCGGAGAAAGCAATTACAGCTGCAAGTCAGTGACATGCAACCCGCGGAACGTGCTGAGTGCGAGAGTTTTCGGACAGTTCAGTTATGCTCACGCACCAGAATGAAGAACACGTAGATGAATTTCATAAACGTCATTTAATATTTAACAGTCTTCCTGCATATTGCATGGTGATATCTGATTTGGAAACTATCCAAATTTTTACCGCGACAGAAGTGAGAAAAGTACGGAATGGTAAGCCTCAGTAACCCTTACGTTTTCAGTTGTAGCATGTTCTAATATTATTATAGGCAAGTGTATGTGGATCATAACTTTTTGTGATGACATTCGTATTTCTTAAAAATTATCTGTGACACTGGGAGAGTAAAAATCTGTTCATTGACGTTTTTCTTTTATAAAAATAATAGTGTATCGGAAATAAAATTATAATTAATTACTCTTCATTTTTACTGTAATAGTATTGATAATTACTTCTTCGAGGTTGCAGTATTTTAATCGCCTGACATGAAGCAATATCCACTTAAAAATGTTAGACATTTATGCTAATATTTATTTGCGTCCCGCACATGAAGATTTTAAAATGGTCCTTGTATCTTAAATTTTGTTCTACAGCGCTCAAAATTGTGTTTAGAGTTGCGAAACTACGTCATGCCTGTTCTAAAGTTCTAAGGCAAGAATTATTGCTTATGTACTTTTAACACATGGTGATGGCCCACGGATTAAATTATTTCCCTCACCATTCAGTGTTCAGTTGTGGGTCCTGTAGAGAATGCGTCGCGAGGGCCTAGTTGTAAACTCTTTTTACAACACAATCTGAAACAAGTAGCAAGTTCGATAGAATTGGTTTTCATTCCACTGTAATCAGGCATGTTGCCTACAGTCGTGTCTGACTATTTTTGTAATCTTTTCGTTCCCTTTTGTGGCCTTTTTCTTCTCTTAATGATGTTTGGGAGTGGCTAGACATCAGTCAAACTGACCAATCCGAGCCGAGAGAGAAGTTCTCATTTGTCAAATACAAAACGGAGTCCCTTCTATCGTCGTTTCTTTCTTGCTCTAAGTATCCTTCTTCACTACACACTTTATGTGGGAGGAGAGAGAGGGAAAATTTCTTTTTTATTTGCTGAAGCTACATGGTGGATGTAGTTGGATTTTGCAGCAATAATATTAAATAAACAAAGGTTTTGAAAGCGACAAATGAATGAGACATAAACAGAACGGGAAAGTTTGAAACTTGAAAACTGGAGGCGTCAAGTCTCTTACTTTATGTACACATTTTGTAGGAAACTCGTAATTCTTTGGAACACATTTAATTGGTGTTAAATACCATAAGAAATATGTTGATTTGTTCCTCCTAGTGTGTAATCTGAAAATACAATTCAGTGTTTCTCAGTATATACATGAGAAATTACCAGCAAATCTTAACTGCAGATCATTGGCTTAAAGTTGTCCCGACTGTAGGAAATCGAAAATATTATAACATTCGTAACTAAAAATCTGGAAAATGTTTGAAGAATTTTGGTACTAGGAGTCATTAAAAGGTCCAGCTCTGGAACAGATTTCTTTATATTTCCAACGTCGTTCTGATTTCGGTATAGAAAGTTAGATTTGCTACTATTGTTTGTGGACGCATGACTGTGTCATGTGACAGGAAGCACCTTCACTAGTTCCTACACTACTAATCACCTATTTATTACTGATGACGTCATCCAACGTTTCAAGGAAGCTAACACAAGACTTAATTTCTACGCATGTAACAAACTTGATATAATCAATGCAGTGTATTTTGGCACTGCTGTTAAAGCCGGCCAGTAAACATCTTATACAAAAGATTCTTGTACCAGATCAGTTTTCTGCCAGCGATTATACCTGATATGAGATTTGAAGTCACCTACTACATTGTTGTATAGTCAGCAAAGTTTGGGAGAAGATTGCATTCTCCATTTACAGGTCAGATCATCTTCTTAAACTAAATAAAAACTCACAGAAAATCATAACCTCGAAGGCCGCTGTCTTAAACGCTGCTGGTGTTCTTGTTACATGACGTCAGACTAAGCAATAGCTTAATTTTAAGCTTAAGGCGATGAATAATTTTAGAGGACAATTTGGAAAAAATGTACTGTGAGGAACGGCTTAGTTTATTGTGTTCACCAAGTAGACCTAAATGTGCGCAATTAAATTAAGGATATTGACATTTGTGGTGAATATGACAGGCAAGACGGAGACGAAAAATGCTTAAAAAATAATGATAGGAGTCGTACAAATATTGATGGCATTAAACAAGGACAGCATAGGGCAAAATATAAAGGGTGCGAAGATGTAAAGGCTATTTTCTGTTTTGTTGACCTTTCATCTCGATATAATCGTGTAAAGAAAAAGCAAATTGATGAACGACTGATTGTTAGTATATTTCATCAAAATACACCACGTCAGCCATTAACACAACGTTTCATTCATATAAAAAGTTGTATATGTCAGGGCGACATTTTTCTACCTAGTAGGTCATCCTCAGGCCCTCCAAGAACACAGATCTAAGGGTTGTGTAGATTTTCTGCATTGTGGGATCCCAAATGTTCTTGGAGTGCCTGAGTATGACCTGACATATATATACATTTGTATATAAATAAAATATTGTGATGACTGACGTGTAGTATTTTAATGGTATGTGGTAACACTTCGGGATGGAAAACTTCAAACTTGGTATATTTCGTCACCTGTACATGTTTCGGGCGTTTCTAGCCCATCGTCAGGAGGTACAACCGTATGTATACAACAGTTGGTACTCACTACTCTTTGTAGACGAATGTCTGTTTTTCTGGTTGGATTGGAACTGCAGTTGTACCTCCTGAAGATGGGCTTAGATACGCCCGAAACCTGTAGAGGTCGACGAAATATATTAAGAATAAGTTGCACATCAAGTTGCTTTTCCTGTACACGACGCAAAGGAGAGTTGTATAGCTGTTGATAGATCCCAGCGGTGGGATATTTTAAATACGGTAATGCAAAATCGGGTTTAGTAGGGGGAGGAGGAGGAGGATTTACTGAACTAGAAGTGCAGCCATCAATTTTTTCACTTTATTTAGTTACAATATTTGGCAGTGTTAGCTTCCACGCATACATTCATAAAATATGAACAAAATATCGACTTGTTTATTCCGTAAAATAAAATTCGCCTCGGAGAATGTAGACGGACTTAAAGAAAAGAAAATTTAAAGAGTCACAGCCGTTTCCTGCTTCAAGTAAACAATTAAACGTTACTAATGGTACAAACAATTTTCTTTTATATAGGAAGACACTTTAATTGCATAAAAACATGCCCTTATTTAAATGAATTGACACCATTTTAATAGACAAAAAGCTTAATTCCAATGATGGCTATGGTCACGTTTAATTGGAGACCCAAGTTGTGATGTTGAGAAACTAATATCTTCAAATATGAAGTCTTACTTACTTACTTACTTACTTACTTACTCTATGCTGCAGAGTCCTTCTTGAGAAGCTAACTGGTTTGCAGCTAGTCAAGAAATTCCCCGCATTTCACGGAACCCGAAGGTTCATTACCGCACTCACAAACGTCCGCCACCTGTCCCTATCCTGGGCC
>Ga0131853_10021769_pt1 | contig 11626 bp, 19 predicted proteins | sample TergutLab28metaG_FD_92764 | JGI IMG/M metagenome (GOLD analysis project Ga0131853, IMG submission 92764) | Labiotermes labralis P1 segment gut microbial communities from Petit-Saut dam, French Guiana - Lab288 P1 (version 2) (version 2) | ecosystem: Host-associated > Arthropoda: Insects >...
AAATAAACTCGGTTATAGCATTAAAATAGTTATTCATATTCTTCACCCCTTTAAATTACCGCCCAAATTGGCGGTGTAATTATACTCGTTGATGATTTGGTGAAAGGCGTTTAACCCCGCATAATATCAGCACTCACATGCTTCTGACTATAGTGTACGGACATATTCTACCAGCGGTTCAATAGTTGTTTTGTCAGAAAAGTCAACATCTTTGCCATATGTTTCGAGTATACCAATATCATCTATGCCACGTTTAGCAAGCGGTTTTTTCTCAATCATTTTTTTCATTACCGTCATCATTCCTTTATGAATAAGGCTTAATTTGCTGTAATCAATTCCGCCTCGCAAATGGAATACTTTTATTTTAGATAACAGTTCGCTTGTAAAAGCTTTTTCTAAAATTTCAGTGTAGTCGGTATCTTTAGGATCTGCTACTCCAACTGTAAATACAATTAAAGATTTACACAGGTTTTTTGTAACAAGTTTTATCCCGTTAATCCCACCAGCATATAACCCACCGCCATATACCACCACATCATAATTATTAAGCTGATGAGGTTTAATATTTGAATTTTCAAAAAGCGGAGCATTAAGAGCTTCGGAAATCCATTCCGCATATTGTTTTGTTTTTCCGTATTTTGATTTATATATAACAACAGTTTTATTCACAATATCTTCTCCTAACGTGGATGCTATAGCTGTTGAAGTTAATCCTTACTTTTGAAATACATACATTATTGGATAATGCATACTTTTCCCCATATCGTATATTTTGTGTTCTACCAATTTCATCCTGTTTTCGTTCGCAAACTCAACTAGCCCATCAAATCCACTGTACATACTTGCTTTTCGTAGCAATATGGAACATTCTTGTTCTGTAATATTAAATAGCTCCCAAATATTTTTGTGCCGAATATACGGGTTCCCCCTTGCTATTACGATAAATCGTCCATCGTCTTTCAGCACTCTTGATACCTCATTTAATGTCTTTGGAACTTCTCTTGATTCATCTAAGCCATAATGGGTGCAAACAGTATCAAAAATGCTATCCGCAAAAGGAAGACTCCAAAAATTAGCGTTTAACCCGCACACTCTGTCGTCAACCTCAAAATATTTTGCTAATCCGTCGGCATTTCTAACGCATACAAAATCAATATCTACACTTATCATGCGATTACCAGGTAAAATACTATTTAACGCTGCATATGTTCCAAGCCCTGCACCGATTGTTAATTCCAATATATCAATATTATCATGATTATTTATGGCTTTACCGTAATCGTCAAGATGGACTGCCCATGTGTTTGATGCATTTTTATGCCCTTGAAGTAGTTCTTCCCCATGCTTATACGTGCCATATTTGAATGCGTTGACAATATCGGAATGGAGTATAGTTGTACAGTTCTGCACGTCATTTCTTCCATGCCAATCAGCTTTACCGTTAATACTGTAGTATTCGATTAAATCTATAAAATTTTCCTTTGTTTTAATCCTATCTTGAAGAAAATTATTTCTTTGTCTAAAATATTCATTTTCATTATTGGGTAAATACTTTGCTACATTTGCTTTTTCAAACTCAATATACTCTTGAATATTACTCCAAAACAATACCTCAGCCAATTCATTTACTACCATAATTAAATCGCCCCTTCCTCCTTGACGGCGTAATTGTGTGAATTAACTGCTACCATCGGAGTAGGTGATTTGGTAAAAAGCTCCCAACCCCGCATAACATCAACACTCTGTAGCCATATCTCAATCAACTGCATTACCTTCTCCAAAGTTTCACCATTCCGGTTTCTAATAAACTCATAGTGATACTATCAAAAAACACTCTACGTGACTGATATAGTAGAGTGCATTTCTGATTTGTTATTATCTAGCTGTTAGCTGCTTGCAATAATTCATCTACATATTGGATAGCCTTAACCTTACTAGATTCTGGAAGGCTATAAAAGTCTCGTACAAATGCATGGTTGCGCTCTATTTCTTCATCATCAACTGTAACGGTATGTGTCTTAAGTTGTATTTCACCTCTAGCATGTGCTAAGGCTTCTTGTAATCCTTGCAATGTGTCTTCAAAAACGCTACTCATTATTTTAGCTCCTTTCCAAGTTTCCTGACCAATTCTTTAAAAGCCGCTTTTTCCTTATCGGTTAGAGTATCTTTTACACTTTTATCATAACAGTTTAATAATATAACCTTTTGTTGGTATATAAAATCAAGGTGTAAAATCCGTATTCCGCCACGTTTACCAGTATCAGGTAACTTCCACCGCAATTTTATAACTCCACCAGTACCTTGAATTATATCGCCTGCATTTGGATTTTTCAAGATAAAGTCTTGTAATTGCATAAGAGCATCGTCATCTAAGCCTAACTCTTTCCATCGTTTGGCAAATATAAATGTTTCTATAAATTGTCGTGTCATTGTTCACCTTTCCAAAATATAAATTTTCTACTATTTACTTTTCACTATACTGCCTTTCCCCACCTCTAATTTTGTCGTTTACATAAGACAGAATTTTATTGCAGAATGCCTCTGTTTTAGCTATATCCGAACAATACTCCTCAACAATCAAATCACATTCCTCTAAGGCAAAATCATACTGTTCTTTTGATAATTCGCCAGAGTGAAAAGCTTCATCAAGTTCATCACGGTCAGCAATTACCACATCACCTTGAGGTGTAAAAACTACATCAAGATACTTGTCAATAAAAACAGCCACACCATCATCATCGTACTCAATTTTTTCAATAATATCTACATACCATATAGAGACTGAATTATCAGGCAAATACTTGACGGTAGTTACCCGCCTTTTGCCATCAGGTATTAACTGCAACCAGCACATGCCCTTGCCTATTACTGCTACATTTCCAGCATGGGGAAACCCCTCCCAATAATAGGGTTCTCCATCAATTAGCTGCAAAAGACATACCAAGCCATTAAAATCTTCAGTATCAACACGCAGCTGATAGTATCGGGGAAATTTTACTTTGTTATGCTCCCACCATACATCGCGGTCAAGTCGTTTTCGTTTCATTAGTTTACACCCCTTCTATATCACTCGCATTGTGAGTGTAACACATAATTTTTAATATCAAATTCACCCATATTACTTGTGACGTATGTATAAACAGCTTTTGCTAAATCAAACATAGCGTCATTATCTTTACATTCAAAAGATGATTTAATCATTTCAAGAAAATTTTGGTCGTTGTAACCCGCTAAGCCGTAATTGTTGAAATATTCTTCATCTGTCAGCCACTTGTACAACTTATGGTAACTGGGCATAGGTGAGCATATGTACCGTGAATATAACTCAAAGGAATTTTGTATAAATCTGAAAAATTGCATTGCAAAATCAGGCGATTGATATAGAATAAACCCTGCACAATTCATCATAACTATCCCATAAATGATGCAACCCTGTTTTTACGTTAAATTCATTCATTTTCGGAAATTCAGACATTGTTTTCTGCTTACAATAATGTATCAATTCATCGGCGGCGGAGTTTTTGTCAAATATAACAATCCCATTGAGAATCATATTAATTTCTATCAACTGGACGTTATCGTAAGAGTAATCAATATATTTTTTTATTTGCCTTAGCGGGTTTGCAAAATACTCCACAATAAAGCCGTCAACAAGCTTATTGCCGCGCTCGCGCCATTTAACTTTATCACTCAAAATGATGTATAAATCAATGTCGGAAAACTCGTCTGCATTTCCAGAAGCGTGGCTTCCTGTTAGGAATACGCTTTCGATATCATCTTTAAAGTGGCATGAATTTATAAAATTTTTTGCTGCTATTTCCCAATTTTTCATGATTAGATACCTCCGGTTTTTAGTAATAGGTGATTCTGACATAGGCGTTTAAAGCCAGTAAAATCAAGGGGTTGAGGTTGGTCGATTGAAACCTCAACTACACCTTTTATCGTACAATACCAGTAAAAACCCAAACCCAGAAAAAATGGCAAGCAATCCGCCAAACCAAGCAAGCACCATAGCCCAGCCTACATAACCAGGGTTCATGAAGAAGTATGGCACAAAGTCTATTCGTTCGCCAATGGTTACGAATACCGCCCAATATACAATTGGGAAAATCATGCCCACCAAGATATGCCGCCAACTTAGCAGCCCCTTGTCCTCAAAGATTAGATAATTTAACAGGGGAAGCACCATCGCAAGTACGTGGGTTGAGAAATTCTCAAAGTTGAAGAAGGGCAGGGGGGCTTGTGCAAAGGGTACCAGCAAAAAATTGTATACCAAGCCTGTTAAGCTGGCTGCCAGTATAATCGAAGTAGAAATATAGTGTCTCACCTTATTATTATACAGCACCAACATGGCTAAAAAGCCATTAACTAACAAAATGTTGCTTTGATAAGTGAAAGTTTTAAGTGCGCGAAAGTGAATGGGTGCATTGTCTGCCATATCCAAAAGCAGATGTATTTGCCCTCTGCCAATTAAGCCCCTGATTATCCCATACATAATTAATCCTGTGCCAACCAACAAATATAACTTATGAACATTTTCTTTTGTAGGCATTAATGCGCACCACCTTGGATTACCTCATACGCCTCCTTAAGGCTATGTACACGTATCATTCCATTAGCTTCTGCATCATAACCACGGTTATTGGGATGGTCAAATAATATTTTCAGATAATCCCCACCAATCAAGTTACGTACCTCATCGTCAATCAAAACATCGCCGATAACTTTGCCCTTTTTACGTGCAATAATTATGTCGTCGCGGGATATGAAAGGAAAATGCTTTGTTATCCATTCAAATTTTACGCCTGCCGTTCTATTGCTGTGCGCTGTTACAATAGTAAGCTCGTGGCCATCATCTAGCATTTTCTTTAAGTACTCATAACTGTCAGGTTTTACTGTATACGACATTCCAAATGCCTCATCCTGCAATGGAAAATTTATTTCATCTTTAGAGAGCGTTGGAAATGCTTCGTAGATTTGCTCGTGGCTTAGGTTTTGAGGATTTACAGATAAGTCATGCTTTTTGTTAAGATACATAACCCAATCCTCGGATACATTGTTTAACACATTATCGCAATCTATCATTATATGGAGTTTAGAAGCCCTTGCCTTACCCGGATAGCTAATTTCTCGATTCCACGATGTTAGTTCTTCAAAGAACGATGATATACCAAGTAAGCCAGCTGCCCACAAAAAAGCTCTGTCTCTTTCAGAAAGCTCGTCCAAAGCCATCCAACGTACCCCTGTTAATATCGGGTTTTCTATAATTTCTGGGTCATGGCCTAGCGATGGTGTTTGTTCTCCTATGTCGATATGGAATGTATAAAAGTAATTGTCGCTGTCATAAGGGTCTACAAACTCGCTGGTTTTTTTAATGATTGTCCCCAAAACATTGCACTCTTCTTGCAGCTCTCTAATGGCGGCTTGTTCGGGTGTTTCCCCTTTTTCTATGCCTCCGCCGGGAGTTGTATACAATTCATCGTTTTCTTCCCGATGTTTTACCATTAAAATTTTATTGCCTCTGGTTACTATGCATTGTGCTCGGCCTTTGTAAGTCATATAAACCTCCTGGCTTATTCTTTTGCTAGTTTTTTAACATTTTCGTATAAAAACTTGCCAATATAAATTTCATTTTGAATCATTGCATCTATTAAAGGCGTAACCGAATCAATAAATCCACGCTCCTTAGCCTTTACAAGTAAACCTAGTGTGCCGGTAAGTTTTAGCCCTAAGTGCTTAGCATATTCTCTTGCCAATTTATCATCAATAATACATATATCCGCTTTCAGCTCGTCTGCAAGAATCATTACCTCAACTTCGCCTTTGTGTAAAACGGATTTGAAATACCGCTTTGCGCTTTCATTAGCAATATGCTGAATTGAAAAGTTAGTGAAAGACAACAATGTATCCTTGTTGATATCCCCATCAATGCTAACTTCTTCATATACTCCATGAGGTATATAAACTGTATCATACATTTTACTTAATATGTCCAGCTTACCTATGTCGTGCAGGGATATTAAAGGGGTAGAGTTTACGACAGCACTAAGCATTGTAAATATCCTCCAACAATTCATCTTCCGAGTCTAAATTGAATATAGATATGCTATACTTTGCCAGATAATTGATAAATAATTTTTCGTTCATTTCAGCAAGTTCTGCACACTGTCCAAGTGACAGTTTTTTTTCATTGTAGTAACGCATAGCTAACGCCCGCTTCATTTCAAGTCCTATTATTTCTATTGGCTCTCTAAGCGAAAGCACTATACTTTCAGGTATACTTATAGCTATATCCATTTGATTTGCTCCCTTCAAAAGTGTTTACACGGCCTCTCTACTCGCATTGTATGATATAATAACCCAAAACACAAGCATACATAAGGGGGACACCACCATGAAAATTACCAATGTACAAATCATCCGCAGAACTATCAAATTTGAACCAAGATACCAAGGAGAAGAACGCAACGTAGGGCCGCTAGATGTTTATAAAGAGTACGACCAAGAAGGCTCTCGCCGTTGGGGGCGTTCTGCAACAGAAGTAAAACCGGGGCAGCGTTCAGAGATGTTTGTAGTAGTCGGCACAGACGAAGGCGTAACAGGAGAGCACGGCCCTATAGAAAACCGTGCCGAGCTGCTTACCATAGTAGACGGCCTAGCCCAGCACCTAATAGGGGCTGACCCACTAGAAAACCGCTTACTATGGGACATCTTAAGCCGTTTTGATCGCCACAGCCGCAGCGGCCTAATGATGATGGCAATTAGCGCTGTAGATATTGCATTATGGGATTTAAAAGGCAAAATACTAGGCTTACCCGTATACAAACTTTTAGGCGGAGGCCGCAACCGCGTTAAACCTTATATAAGCATGTGCGAGTTTTCAACAGAGCCAAAAGCCGCCAAAGAACGGGCACTGTGGGTAAAAGACATGGGGATAAGCGCGCAAAAATGGTTTTTCCGCTACGGCTCTGGTGATGGTTATGAAGGTATGCGAAAAAACCTCGATTTGGCATTTGCCCTACGCGAGGCTTTGGGAACAGACTACGACATAATGTTTGACTGCTGGCTAGGCTGGACAGTAGAATACGCAAAAACCATATTTAGAGAATTGGAGCAAGTACACCCCAGATGGGTAGAGGACATACTGCGCCCACACATGATGGATGGCTATAGAAACTTAAAGCAAGATACATCCATCCCACTAGCGGCAGGCGAGCACATATACACCCGTATGGAAGTAAATGCATATTTGCGAGAGAACATCTTCAGCACCATGCAGTCAGACCCAGCATGGTGCGGCGGAGTCACAGAAGCCCTGCGAATTGGAGATTTATGTGAAATGTACGGGACAACGTTCATCCCTCATGCCCATACACTAATGCCGGCACTGCACGTAATCGCAGCCTTGCCGCCAGATATATCCCCTAACTGCGAATATCTGCTTAATTTTATGGATAAGAAAAATGCGTTCTTCACGCACAACCGCAACCCTATTGCACCGGATGGTTATATATATTTGAATGACACACCGGGCATAGGAGATGAAATTGACGAAGAACGCATGATAAGTACTGAAACTGTTGCTTCATTTGGTTTTTAAGTGACGCTGCCTAAAACCGTGCCTATGCTTTCTCTAATAATCAAATTGGCCATTACATCGTAAGGCGTTTCAGAATTATTTATCAGCACAAGCCTATCGCCTTGATAATAATCAATAAGGCCAGCTGCCGGATACACAGAGAGGGAAGTCCCACCAACTATCAGCATATCGGCTTGGGATATATACTCCACGGATTGAACTAACAAGTTTGTATCAAGGGATTCTTCATACAGCACGACATCTGGCCTAATAACACTGCCGCATTCACATATGGGAATGTCGGCTTTTTTAATTGCTTCTATGCCATGCGGCTTTCTGCAATCTGTACAATAGTTATGGAGTGTAGAGCCATGTAACTCTATTACGTTTTTACTCCCAGCCATTTGATGAAGGCCATCAATGTTTTGCGTAATTATGGCCTTTAGCTTGCCTGCGCCTTCAAGTTTGGCTAAACTTGTATGGGCTTGATTAGGCTTAACGCTTTTGTTAAGCAGCTTGTTTTTGTAGAAATTATAAAACTCCTTGGGGTGCTCTATAAAAAAGCTGTGCGATAACATAACTTCCGGTGGGTATTCGTATTCCTGATTATATAGGCCATCTTGGCTTCTAAAATCGGGTATGCCGCTTTCGGTGGATACTCCCGCTCCGCCGAAGAAGACTATGTTGTCGCTGTCGTTTACTAGTTCTTTTAAGATTTCTATTTCTTTGGTCATGGTATCCCTCCTGTAGGTGAGTAGGTGATTCTGATAAAAGCGCTCAAGTCCGCGTTTTAAGCTGAGTATGGCTATTTTATGTTAGGATTCTTATCCGGTAGCTGCTTGTAATAAATCATCCACATATTTAATAGCTTGTTGTTTATATGGCTCGGGCAGTCTACCAAAGTTCTGATAAAAAAGCTGATTTCTTTCTATTTCCTCATCCGGAATTTCGAGTATAGTTGTTTTTAACTGTATATTACCTTTTTTGTATTCTATTGATTCGTGAAGTGCTGTTACTAAATCATCAAATAATTCTTTTTCCATAAGCTTTATTCCTCCTTCAAGGTTCTGGTTAATTTTCTTATTACCTTCCTCTCTCAACACCTCAAATATGTTATAAGCCCTTTATTGTGTAAATCTTTGAATATCAATTTATCAACCGGCGAAACCATTTCTATATCAGCAAAATCTAGCCAGACAATTTCAGCAATTTCTGAATCTGCTCTTAAATCCCCCAAAAAGTCAGCAGTATAGCAAGTCATCTTCACAATAACACCGTCGGCTTTTCCATGTGCCTGTGCTTCAAATACCCCATACATCTTAGCTGAAGATTCTATAATTTCAACAGTAAGTTCTTCTTTAATTTCGCGCACAAGTGTTTGAATGTCTGTCTCGTTATTCTCTCTTTTTCCACCGGGAATATAATACTTGTCTTTCCCTTTTGAGCGGGTACTTAAAATTTTTCCATTAACTATATGGATAAAAGCTATTTTATCAATAATCTGCATATGCTTCTCCTTCGTAAGATTTAAAAAACGCATCCATATCAGCAAAAATCTGCCTATAACGGTATCTAGCAAAATTAACCATATTGCGGTGGTTATACTCTGCAAAGCCTGTAGTAAACCAGTACGGATATTTACCGGCACTAAGCGCATGAGTAAATTCATTTCTAGAAATGGACCACAAATAATCTAATGTCTCTGTTACCGTTTGCTCGTTTACTACATTATCTGAAATATGCTGCATTATACCAGTAAAGCGTTCCTGCATATCTGGCCGGCTTAGAACATTAGCCAAAAGCGGGCTGCGTAGGTCGTCACGTACAAGTACTCTGTAAAATGTAGGCTTTGTATAATCGTCGCCATATAGCCCCAAAGTCCAATCCAGGTCAAAAAGGATATACCGCCAGCGGCCGTCAGTTTCTTGGGTTAGGCCAAGCTGTGGGCCGGTGTACCGCCAACGCCGCAGGTTATTATGAGGCCAGTCTTCGTTGCCCATAAATATTTGGAATGCATAATAAAATAGCATGTTGTCGATATCTACAAGAGATTCAAACTCTGCAAAAGTATCATCGTCAAGTAAATCTTTATAGGCAAAGGAATTTTTGTGCTCCAAATCATTTATAATTCGCGTATCTTCAGTATCATGCCACCATTCGCCCATGCCTACAACATCAATATTGCGTGTGGGTGTGTTAAACAAATTTTGTATATATTGCGCATTAAAACGTACTTGCAGCCATGCAAAGCCGTAATATTCGCCATTAACAAACACCGCCGCAGGCCTTACAGGGCTAACAGCAGTAAATCCGGCGTTTCTAGCCAAAATAGAGCCAAGCTCGTGCCGGAAAACACCATGATATCTGTCGTTGCCGCCATTGCGTAATACTAATGTGTCATAGCGGGTTATAGGTGAACCATCGTGTGCTACTTCCCAGGGGAAAAAGTCGAAATGGAATTGTCCATAGCCGGGGGAGTACTCCTGCCGTGCGATAATACGTATAGATTTTTGCTCCTGCGCGCGAGACCATCCGCCGTGGGTACGTATACCAGCCCCCTGGGAGAATACGCGCTCACCATCAGGAGAAAAAACTTCGATGTACGCCGGGCGTTCTGCTTCTCGCCCGCGTAAATTAAAATTGGCAGGGTCTGGCGGAATAACGTTGTGCCCTGGGTTATCCCGGATAAACTCTTCACGTATTATGCCCGGTACAAAAATGCCATTATAATGGCAAAACAAGTAATCTGGATTGGTTGAAATTGAAAAAATAAGTGTGTCAAATCTGTTATCAACTCTAGGAGCAAGAAAATAAGTTTGCGTTATTGGCTGAGATACTTTGTCACCATAAACAGCAATAGCACGAAGCACTATTGCCCTGCCATAAGCAGTTGCCCTAGTCGAACCTATCTGCAACCTTCTATAAAATACATTAGATTCTGTGGTTGGAGTAGAGCCATCCAAGGTGTAGTAAATTACGGCATTGGGATTTGATGCCATAATCTCAATGTCTTTTAACCCCTGCCCGCGGATAAAAGGCTCTGTTGAAGAAAAGGCTAAAAGTAACTCGTCATCCGCTGCGCCTTCCAATAGGGCTAGTGTTTGTGGTGAAAAAACCGGAGGTTCTATCGTAGATTCAAGCTGGCTGTCTTCTGGGAAAATGATAAGGACAATCATAACCAGCACAGTAAACAAAATTACACCGATAGCAACTAAGGTTTTTTTAGGATTCATATGTTCACCTCAATAAATCTTTGATTTTAACAGCATTAGTACGCCAATCTTCCTCGCCATCAACACAAATAATCGGGCAGGTAAGGGTTTCTGCCCACTGCTCAATTTTTGATATAGGCCTGGAGGCTGCAAAGTTAAAAAACGCTTGCTCCTGTTCATACATATCGCCGCCTTTAAGTATGCGGCTTCCGTGTTTATCATATGATCGTTTTTGTATCCGTTCCATGCGGAGTGCTTGCGGGGCAGAAATATAAACAGCAAGCTTATACAAAGGTACAATTTTATCGCCAAAATCCCCTGTGACAGCTGTAAGGACAAAAGAGCGATATTTCTCAATATCAGCAAGCATCAAGTTTATGCAATCTTCCCGCGAGCGCACTACGGTATATGGAATTTCTGACTTTTCAAAATGATAGTCTTCTATGTCCATATGTTTGTAGTCTAAAATATGTGCCAACTCGCGCCCGAGGGTAGTTTTACCGCTGCCGTTTGCTCCGAATATGATTATGCCTTGTGGGTTATTCACCGTTTAACAACCTCTCCGCTTTTGATATCATAACCCAGTCGTCACACCTCTCGGGTCATTTTTTGCCGCTGAATTAAGAAAGTTTTCAAGTTGAGAAGTATTCTCATCTTTATATGCGTTCTCAAAATATTCCTGCCGCCATTGAGTGTAGTCATAGGCGGATTTCATAATAGCTGAAATAAACATTTCAATTTCAATAACACCAAGATTTTTAGAGAGGCAGTCCATACCCTTTTTTATTACTAATTCTTCACTTTTAAACATTATATTCATCCTCCCACATACGAA
>Ga0131853_10021770_pt1 | contig 11625 bp, 8 predicted proteins | sample TergutLab28metaG_FD_92764 | JGI IMG/M metagenome (GOLD analysis project Ga0131853, IMG submission 92764) | Labiotermes labralis P1 segment gut microbial communities from Petit-Saut dam, French Guiana - Lab288 P1 (version 2) (version 2) | ecosystem: Host-associated > Arthropoda: Insects >...
AGAAGTACTTTGTATGTTTCAAAATTTTATAAGCCTGAGGGGTTGAAACATGTAGCTACACTAATTGTATATAACTTAACTTTACATCACATTGTTGTGTAAGACGGACAATAAACAACATTGAAACTGTGTTATTGTTTACTGTTTTTAATCCAAGACTAACTATAATGAGACCTCGGAGAGAAGCCACATCAATACCCTTCCACATGTCCCTCCAGGTGTTACGCTCCCCCTGCAACGTATTTTTTACATCTCTCCAGTCGTCTAGCTATTCTGTTTGCATGAATGATACCGTCAAAAGCTTTGTTCTCGTTGACAAAGGACAGAAGGAGGAGCTGAAATAGATGCAACGGTAGACAGAATAGGAAATCCACTAGCGCTTCCACCCCCACAATCCATGGGACTTTTATGTGGCTTCACTATGGTCTTTCCAACAAATTCCTTCACATATTTCCTATTGTAATTTTTATTTCAAACGCACCCGACAAATAATTGTAATGAGACCGTGATCAAAGAAGTAAGTTAATTCTTTTTCGTTTGGACCTGTCACCGTTAAATGCCTACAACAGATCAACAGGTGTCAGATAGCCTCGAGCTCAATATCAAGAAACCACACGGTCATGCAGCATATGCTTTGGAGGCCCCTGGCCTGATTCAGCTCTTCAGCATCTCTCACTCTTCCGTTATGAATACTGCACATGGCTACCATAAGTAACACGCTTACATTGCTGCTGACGCACAAGAAAAACTTTGGACCCCATGATGCTAGGTTCATATCCCTCCACAGAGACGTAATTAAACAAATTAGAAAATGTACGTACAGCGCACGAATTCTAAGGAATTTGCTGCTACTGCCTATGGGTATTCAAATCGTAAAGCAAGTGTTTCATTCCTACTTAAAGCTTGTGTTCGAAATACCCCCCCCCCCCACACACACACACACACATTCAGCTAGTTACGCGTACCATTACAAGCACAACTACACAATTCCAAATATCTAAAAAAAAAAAAAATCTTTCGGCGGTTCTCGAGCAGAAGGTTGCCGCGTATCTAACAGACGTATTACTAAAGTCTTTTTATTTGTGACGTCCCGCTGCGATATACAAATAAAGGGAGGAATGGGGGGCAGTGAATTGACTCCACCCCATTCCTCCCTTTATTTGTATTACTGCAACTTTTCCGTGCGAACGCACCATAAGTAAAAGGGGAGTCCTTGTGTAAGCCATGACAGCATACGGTACAGTCGAGCTACGGCCCCAGCTGGACACTAGATGGTGATGAGTGGTCACCTTCAAGCGCCGTTCGAATACGAAGCTGAGTGGACACCAGAGGCGGTCTGGACGCTTTGGAGCAGAAAACAACTTCCTGACCTGCCAGGAATGGAACCACGAATTGTCGGTCGTCCGGCCCGTAGCTCGTCCCTACTCGCTATCCGGGCTCCTGCGAATGCGCCAGAAGGGATAATGATGACGGACGTATCAAGGAGGGCTCTGAACACGACCCGACCCGGCCCCTGTTAGCATATACTATTCAGGTTCGAGTCTCCTTCACATAATAACACCAATTAAACGTTATATAAAACCTTGAAACACTACATATTTTAATCAATAAACGGACTACGTACACAACAGCTGCAAATCACAACCAAATTCTAACAGTCCATCCCTGACATGTTTCGGGCTCACTAGGCAATCAGGAGTTATGCCAATAATTGTCGAACAAGATGCAACAATATACAGTTTATTTATATCTGTAAACCGCTTTACATGTTTCGGGTGGTATCTCCACCCATCGTCAGGAGCTCATGTCACTGTATCCACAGCATCTGGCATTAGTAAAACCCCAACTGCCATCTGTCGTGAACGTCCAGTCACGTTCACGACAGGTTGCAGTTACGGTTTTACTAATGCCATGTGCTGTGGATACAGTGACATGAGCTCCTGACGATGGGTGGAGATGCCACCCGAAATATATAGAGCGGTTTATAGATATAAATAAACTGTATATAGTTGCATCTTGTTGGACAATTAATGGCATACGTGTATATTCGAAAATCCTCTGAAACAGGAAGGTGGTTGTTCCACCGTGGCTGCGGGCCAGGGCGGTTTGTATGTTATGTAAAGGTAAAGGTAAAGGTACAGGTCGCCCAGTAACTTGCCATGATGGCACAAAGGGAGAGTAGTGGTACGGCTCTACTCACTCTTAACATCAGTCCTAAAAGGGGGTGGGTGGTCAAAGCCACGCCCCGGCCGCTTTACCTCCGTGAAACAGCCCAGATACCCCTGCAAAAGAGGATGGGTGGGCACCAGGAACCGTCTGCACATGTGTCAAGAAAATAAAATCTCTTGCACCCATCCGGATTCGAAGCCCGCACCATCCAGACCGTAATGAGTCCCTATACCGACTACGCTATCCCGGTCCAATCTGAATGTCCATCAGCTCGAAACACTCTTTGGAATTAGATCACTGAAGGAAGTTCATTTTCCTCCTTGGTGGACTGGAGTGATTTCTTTAATGATTGTCCAGCCAATGAATTTATAAATCACATAAACACTGCGCACTTTTCCCTGCCGATTTTCTTTCGCCAACGTAAACTTACAAGTAAGATGCTTGGCGTTCATCTTACGCTCGTGACAAGACCTTCGACGCCCGTAACGTAACTGAATAATCTATACGTATTACTCGCTGATACTTTTTCATGCTATGCAGACTCGTCTATGGATTTCACTGTGCTGCATCTGATATCGAATTCATTCATGCGTGGCGCAGTACTACCTTCATAACATTAGACATCGTACCCGTAACGACCTATATTTTGATCAGCATGCAGGTCACAAATTTTCGCAGACCGTAACGATGCTGTAACTTTTTCATCTTCTATCCCTGACTGTTTACTGTTACTGCATCTGACACTTACTAGAAGTATGTTCGAGTATGCCTCACTTGTCCGGATTCTAGTACGCCTACTCATGCCAACACGCTGCAGCGCATCCAACGAAATTCGCCGTCTTTATCACGATCGTTTTCCATGACCATGCCAGTTACGAGGTTCGCTTAGTACTTGTAACCAGTTACCCTGCGTGACAAAAGCCACCACTCTATGCACAGTGTTTAGGCGCGTTCACAAAACTGCGAAAATCGACTACTAGCTTCGTCATGTCTGTTTCTGTCAGTCCGTCTGTCCGCATGGAACAACCCCACTCCCATGGGAGAGATTTTCATGAAATTCCATATCTTCATATTTTTCGAAAATCTGTCCAGAAAATTCAAGTTTCATTAAAATATGACATGAATAATAGAAACTTTACATGAAAACCTATGTACAGGTATGATAATCTCTCCCTGAATTCTTTTTAGAATGAGAAATGTTTCATACTGAAGATGTACAGAATATCAAAAAACATTTTTACGGTACGGTCAGCAAGGCCACAAATGACAATATAACACGGCTCATGCGCTTTGCGTGCTGGATAACTACGACTACAGACACACTCAAAATACGTTATACTTACTGCTATTCCACGGCAACAATGGTTACGCGAACGCGCTTCTGTTACGTTATACGTACATTGCCTCTCTTTGTTATTACCGTTTTTAGGTTCAAAATGTATTATTCATCCCTTCTGGACGTTAAAGTTATCAGAGTTCCTCCCACTCGCAATTTCAGAGGATTGTCCTTGTGTTCCGTTACTTCCAAAAATCGCCCTTAAGCTAGATGCTTTTCGGCAGCTAACATGGTCGGCAGAGGCGTCGACATCTTTTGGAAATCAGTTACTTCCCTAAAAGACAATGTATATTAATCTGATACAAATTCACACGTACTGACGTATGTATCATTTTTTCCTCATTACTATTGGTCGTTGATGTCGCATGTTTTATGTGCTAATGCACTATTGCCATTCAAGCGACTTATGGCTCTTGAGCCGGCACGTGCACAAGCTAGAGTCTAAAGCAATTTGACGGAATGTTATGAGGCTGCAGAGACAACACTTGATTTATTACAGTTTGTGGCTATGTGCTTCTTTTTTTTTTTTTTGCGTTGGTTGTTCTGTACTTGTGTTTTGTACACTTGTGCTGGCTTCATAACTGGTACTTACTCAGTTACGCCAGCATGTAAATAATACGTACTGAATTACATTATCATTTTCGTTACTATTGATGTATTCCTTTAATCACGTTTCATGCTACTCTACTGTACTGTCCGTTAAATACCCTGATCATGGGATTCTGACGTACTACAAAAACATGATTTTTTTGGTTCTTTCAATTCAACTTGGGCTTTTAATTAAAGGTGTTGCAACGCGTCGTTTTATTTTCTTATTACATCTCGTTTGTCATGTTTTTATCTTGTCATTTGTTGTAGGTGCATCCTTTTGCTTGAGCGGTCTCAGTTACTGGCCAGCCACTAGGCTGTTCAGTAACCACGTAATAAATAACTCATTATATTATTATTATTATTATTATTGACTGTTAAGGAAAACGTTACGTTACTGTCACACTTCTATTACCCGTTAAAATAGCTTTACCATGGGCCATGATTCACTCATATTTATGTGTAATATTCTTTACCTCCACCCTAACTCTGACTTTTAAACGAAATTAAATGTAATTCTTTGCTTTGTTATACCTTCTGGTCATGGCTTTTTATCTGTCTTGATTTTGTTTGCCTGATGTCTCTCTGTACACGTCCTGGCTTTGAAACTTGACAGTAGGCTGAATCAGCAAGTAAATAAATACAGAATTGCATTAGGTAATCATACATAGAACTAGAGAACATTATCGCCATGTACACTAGACACTACAGAAGTTGACGGTGCGATCCTCAGCAAACAGTATCTAGCAGGACGCATGGAGTACTTGGGGCCTCTTATTCATTCATATCCCTGCAATTCGACTTTAGGCCTGGGTTGAGAGGAGGAGGAGGTAGAAGAGGAGGAGGAAGAGGAGGAATAGGAGGAGGAAGAGAAGCAGGATGAATGGGAGGAAAGGGAAAGGGCGGCAAAAGCAGGATTCATTTTTACGCTGGATGACATTATGAAACCCCCTAAACTATTTCTTCAAATGATGTAACTTGTCGATATGCCAAATATTTTTCATAGAATCTAAACAAAAAATAAAGACTACAGTACTTGTTTCGTATGAATAAGATCCGCCCGAAGCATAAACTTCGTCAATACGTTCACAATCACTTGTTCCATTCGCTGTTGCTTTTACAAGGGACCAAAAATAGAAGGCACATCGGCCGTCTATTGATCTGCATGCCATACCGGACAAGCCAAGAAAACGGACATCAATGGACAAACGTGTCGCAAAAAGAGGGCAAACTACAGCAAACTACACTTGTACAAATACCGTGAAACTTATACATTTTCAAACTTGTACCCTGCTCCAATGAGGCCCTAACTATCCAGCGATACACACTGCTGATACTTCTTCCTTGTAACCTCAGATGTAAATTTGGCACCACGCTGGTGACAAAAAAAAGGTTCGGCAACACCAATCGAAACGATACTGCTTGGTGGTGGTGGTGGTGGTGGTGGTGGTGGTGGTGGTGGTGGTGGTGGTGGCGGCGGCGGCGGGGGTGGTGGTGGTGGTGGTGGCGGCGGGAGTGGTAGTGGTAGCAGCAGCAGTAGTTATCGCGCTGAGAGTAAATGACTATTTAAAACCCGTTCAATTATAGGCGCTGTGTGTCACACTTTAATAGCGTTAAGTCAATGAGTTTAAGAACCCTGGTTTAAAATTGTATAAACTGTTAACTACAAAACCCCGTGTTTTGCTCCGTAAAGCAAGTTAAAAGTTAAAAATTACTTTAAAAATATTAAAATGGTTCGTTCCATTGGTCTATGCGTCTTGAATTACAATTCTTGTTTCTAAGTTTCATTTTTTCTATATGTATTGTTCCTCAGAGAGAAGTTAATTGTTCTATTTGTAGAGACTGCAAGTACTGTATAGAAGGTGTTACTCCGTCAAGACCCTCATATATCTCTAATTAAATCCTCCACATTCGCCCACGTTAGCCTATGTGCCAAGGGGAGTGTTACGTACCATATGGCACACAAGGAACCAATGTTTAAAAAGATTCTTACCTTTCACTTTGTTGTACCGATTTTGATAGTGATATCCCGTTGTGCTTACAAGTTTCTAAACAATTACAAACCAGTCTAACACAACTTTATTAATTGTTAGGAACATATACAGCACCTGCTTCGAGAGTGAAAAAAGTTGGCATACATTACCTGATATGAATTACCTCAGGCAATGGAAAACAGATCCACTTCATCATATCAGATATTCCGGATAACTGGGCAAGATAAGATTTCACCACCCATAGCAACACAAACAAAAAAAAAAAGGATGACACGAAAAGTAGATAAATTTTTTAAAATGTGAAATGAAGTTTAAAAATGTTTACACCTCATAACGTAGTGGAAACAAATATATTCACAAGCCTCCTTACGGATACCACACATACGAACAATAAAATTACAAAATTCTGTAAGACCGGCCCAGGCCCGCTCATCTTTTTTCGTGGCGTGAGCAACTTCGGCAACATTTGGTCTGCATGCAAGCAACATGAAATTCAATTAAATTGAAGAATGAATAAGTATAGTTATTACCTTTGTATTTGTCAATACATCAAGTGCAATAAAAACACAATGATAACAGGAAAAATTTATAAAAATGCAATTCACAACCTAGGCTAAGGTGTCGCATTTTTAGCACATTTCAACAAAATAAATTCGTAATGTAATGCATGACTCCATAAAGAAACAGCTCAGATGTTTTCAAAACTGTTTCGGTGTTCTGTTTCAGCTTTTCCACGGGGTGAAGTTAAGAGAAACTTTCTCGTTCAAGGTTTATCCGCGGGCAACATGCTGCCCGCGAGCTACGGCTTTAGCGGGCCCGCTGCAAGGTACGAGACCTCATTACCGCTAAATAAAATCGGAGCCTGTAAAGTTCCTCTATTTGTATTTTTACGACGGAAAGCTGATTATGGCTTTTACGCTGCAACACGCAGCCCTTTGTCGTTATAAACAAGGAAATTTGTTTTATCATTAAATAAAGCCGTGTTAGATCTGCAATCAAATAAAAAATTTCTGTACCGAGCAAAACAACATTGCAAAAATAATTTACAAAATAGTAAGCGAGGGCTCTAATCTCAATTGCACTGTATTATCTATGATACCCGTACAATACAATACATATTATTCAATGGTTTCTTTACGCACGCCCATCATGACGAACAAAAGAGTTCGAAACAATATGAAAGTTAACGCTGATTTATGACACGCTCTCTTATACAATTACGATTATGATGATGATGACGATAAGAATGATGATGGTGGCCCGACATGGAATAAAGCGGTAATGACATCAGTTTTAAAATCGCTTTTGGGTATATTCTGAAAAATAAGTAACGCACATAAATAAGCTGCGTGAGATAAAAAGCAGTTGTTAAAGCTGGCCGTACATGTTTATAAACGCTTAAAAATCATTACCAATTACAACGGTCCGTCCAACCACAATGAGCACGTAACAGGAAACATTTCATCCGGCAGCGACTAATTCCCTAAAAAGTAAAGCCGGCTGCAGTGTTGAACAGGCAGTTACAACCACGGATCTTACACAACCCTTTCCACCCAAAAGTTTATTTAGTAACAGGTTTCTTCTGTTTCTCAATGGTAACTTTAGCACGTGTAACAAACGACTTAAAAATATCCTTTAACATCACCGCACATCAGACACTTCAGTTACAAGGGAGGTCCAGTCAATGTGTCTGTGAAATATCTGGTCCGCAGAATACAGAGGTTAAATGAATGGCACTGCGTTTATATACAGTTAACACTTCCTTTAGTAATAAAGTGTTCCTTGACCATGACGGCTACCAGTGAGTAACTACGAGGTTCTTTATAATGACGTGTGTCGACTGAAGAGGTTACTGTAAAGGGAGCAGCCATGGCACATCTCATATGGTCCTACAGAGAACTGCAGTCAGTATAAGGATATGAACCGACCGATAATCGTACTGTATGTGCTGAATCTGATGTCAGGGTTTGTTTACGGCTACTGCAATCTACGCGCATGGGGTACACTGTTGAGGGGGGGGGGGGACCGAAAAAGCTGGTTGTTTTCTGGACTCTGTGTCTAACACCTCTCAAATGTACATATGTATGTAAACTCCTACAATGCTCCATATAAACTGTCAGTTGATGTGCCCACACTACGGCCACTATATTTATTTTTGCACTGGGTACAGATATCCCAAACCGGCCCTGTCCGCTGTAATGAAGATAGGCTGCATGCCTCCACAGGACGGCAACTATCATGGCCCGCAGGCCACAGACCTAAAAACTTTAAGGATGTAAACTGTCATGTTTACTGTACGACAACCATTTCAACACTGAGAACATTAAGGAAACGTAGTATCAGAACAGCTTATAAGAAGAAATAGCTCTTGTGGTGTAGTGACAAAGCTAAGGGCTGGAAGTTCGAGGAAACCACTGTTCGATTCCCGGCAGAGACAAAAGATTATTCTCTACTTTAAATCGACGGGGAATGCCGCCCACCCAGCCTTCTACTGAACGACAGGCGGGTAAAGTGGCCAGAACGTAAAAATGGTCAACTCTAGCGACATCATAGATTAATAGAGCGTGGAGCTGCACCTTCTATTTCCCACACGCCATCGCAGCGGGGTACCTTACTAAGAACTAAAACTACACCGTCTTCTTGAAACAGCTTTAAACTGGGCCCCACGCAACAGAGCCCAAAAAAGAGCTCCTTTCCTTAACATTCACCTTTACTGCCCAATAAAATACATTTATAGCGTAATAACAACGGCACATTTATAACGTGGAAGTGAGACCGGTACCATGGCCTACAGCATCAATCCTTGTCGAAAGACCAAAATGAAGCATTTTGGCGGGGGCAACCGAAGTGCTCGTAGAGAATCCTGCAGCAGTGCTACTATGTCCACCATAAATCCCACACGAACTACTCTCAGAATGAACCCGGGCCTCTACGGTATTTATAATGTAAGTGCAATAGTTGTAGGGCTAGAAAATTTTGTCGTAATGCGAACACGTTGCAGTGGGCCGGCATGGAAGCGATGCCCAACCTTGGTCTAGACAATCCTCAAGGTCCTCTATATTTCCACTGGCTTGTTCTAATTTAACTACGACATGCTAAAATTAGCTCTAACTTCCCATGTCTTGGTACTAAACAAACTTTCTCACCCAAAGTTTTCCATACTCATTCAGTGGAGTGGACACAAATTTTGAACACAGACAACTATTAAGCCATGCTTCGTTAAGTCACTAGCTACAGAGCAAGCGAGCAGGTTTCGTTTCTAGGCAGTAGCACTACGGCTCTGGAACTAGGCTGCACCTCTGCGACCTTGTCTTGGTGGTCTGACCTAAATCCATAGACCACAGTCCTGTAAGGACCAAATTACTCGCTAATTAAAAAATTTCCCACCTCTTATGGAACCCGAAGAATCAATGACATGTTCAACACAGCCTGTTAATATATCCTATCCTGAGCTAGAAAATTCAGTTAACACACTTTCACCCTATGGCTTTAAGATATGTTTTAATATTAGCCTGCACCTACCAAGACGTCTCTTCCCTACAGGTTTCCAAAAAAAAAAATTGCATTCTTTTAATCCCTCCTATGCGGGCTACATGAACTTCCCTTCTTTTCATCCAAGTAAAATTTCAGCAGATGGTCGATTCCAATGGTCATATCCACACGGTGTTACGTCCAAGAGGACAGCAATCCGATATTTACCGCCGTGCGAATCTGAAACCTAACATGGATTACTTATGAAATATGATAGGGCAAGTTTTACAGAATATCATCAACACAATATGGGCTACTGGCAGAATAACGGAGGAACCGTGGTTCGACTCCAGGCATTGGTCTGAAATTGTTCTGTTCTGCACAGGGTCCAGACCGGCTCTATGGCCTACCCAGCCTCTTATTCAATGGGTAGAGGGGGCTCTTTCCCGCAGGTAAGCGGACGAGGCGTGAAGCTGATAATGTACTTCCATCTTGTGCCGAGGTTAAAAAATACTGGAGCTTTACTTCGACTTCCCCGTATGTTTTCATGGAGTGGGCAGGAACTACACTTTTTTACTTTAATTGTAGTTAAAAATCACACAACAATGTTACTTTACACAAAGACGCTTGCTTCTGCAATCACCTCGGACATAACTTGCTAAATATGGGAGCCAAAAATGTTTCTAACAGAAGTTGTAAGAGAAAAATAAGGCACGCACTTCACTGGACGTACTTTCCCTTCTGAAGGTGACGATCGTCTAGAGCAGTGGTTCCCATCCTGTTCACCACGGATCCTGACTAGCTCTAGGGGATCCGTGAATAAATTTCTGTAAAGACTATTTTGAAGTTTTATTTACTTTTCTCAATAAACGAGTGATGTTTCGTGAAAAATAAACGCGGAACTTCTTTAATTGGCGATATGTTTATTTCGTATGGCCACTAAAAATATCTACTTAAACAACGCTGCACCAACGAAGAGAGCGACAGCTTCACTGAGGTCAAATCATGCAATGCATTGTTACGTATGCTACAAGTGATATGTATTCGTAATAAAGGTAAAGGTAAAGGTAAAGTTCACCCTAGAACAAGCCACGACGGACCAGGAAGAGTAGTGGTATAGCTCCGTCTCTTTAACCTCGCGCTAGATGGGGTGGGAGGTAAACGCCACGCCCCGGCCGCTTTACCCCCGGTAAGGACCCGGTACCCATTGTATAGGACGCTATCTAAAATCGGTTTTGAGATATAAATATTTAATTTTGGATGCCTATCATCCGCACACTCCGAATTGGCGCCAAAAAGAGCGTGAGGATCCGTGGTTATTTTTCGAAGCCAAAAGAGGTCCGCTAGCCAAAGAATTTGCGAAACAATTGTCTAGATAACTAAATGCAGGGGCTCTTTACGTCTTGTAGCAATAACATCAAAGACTCCATTATTATTATTTATAACGTTACGTTTAATGCAATTTCCGTAAACAATAACTCTACATTGACTACCAGCATTTAGTGCATCAAAATGCAGGCAACTTTAGTCCCAAACTGGTCACGGCTTATTAAATCCTGCATTTTCTGGGCCTGACACTTCAAGTGAAATACAATTTCTTACATGTTCTTCCACATGGCCAGTGCTCGGCGTAACTCTGCCTTGCTAGTTTGAACCTAATTACATTTGCTTGGTGTCCAACTGCCAGCGACAGCAGCTTACAAATGTTAAGTCCATTCCCCTTTACGTACAGCGGCTATTAAATGCTCCACTGCTTTAACATTATTCAGAATGTACACAAAGGTAAACCGAAAACTTTAAACGGAAATATTCATACAGAGTTATGCCAGCCAATTTTTCAGCTTATAAAACGGCATCTCAGCGTAGTCAGTTGTGTACTGTAACATGGAGAAACATATCGAACAGCTTCTGTAAACGTAGTATGGAATAAGGCAACTGACAACGTATTTAACCTTTTGGCGCCGGAATTATTTTTTTAAATTTTAGCACACCCTGTATATAAAATGTGAATAATACAGGAACCAAATATGTTAGAATTATGAAACAAACTGCATTTTGAAGAGAAAA
>Ga0131853_10021774_pt1 | contig 11624 bp, 10 predicted proteins | sample TergutLab28metaG_FD_92764 | JGI IMG/M metagenome (GOLD analysis project Ga0131853, IMG submission 92764) | Labiotermes labralis P1 segment gut microbial communities from Petit-Saut dam, French Guiana - Lab288 P1 (version 2) (version 2) | ecosystem: Host-associated > Arthropoda: Insects >...
ATATAATAAACTTATTATAAAAAAAGAAATTGTGCATTAAGTTGGTCAGTTACTAAGACTGCTCAGATTATTTCCAATAATATGTTTCGGATCCTGTATCCACTGCGATTTCATTTTGACTTAGCTTGGTTTCTTTAGTCTAACAATTTTAAACATTCTTCTTCAAACCATAGTTTATCCTGCCTCTGATCGTAATAACATACCCACTCCTCAACCGCAATTTGTTGTTCTCTACAAACCTTTCCCAAGCCTTATTTATGCACAGGTTTATTAATGCACAGGTTATCCAAAAGAGCAGACCTGTTTAAGATTTTAACCCGTTTGGCATACTGTTCTTTAACTTGCACAAGGACCCATATCTTGAGATCGAATCTTTCTGCATGACAATTCTGCACTGCTCTTTTCCATAGTGACAGTCTCTCCATGAACTCAAACGAAATTAAAATTGAAAATTACGGTTGTCTGGAATATGAGGCCCTGTAGTTTTAACAAAGACATGAATGTTTCAAGGGAACATGTTGCCTCCGTCTTCGTGATATCAAGACTCATCATCCTAAGAATGGCCTCCGTTAAGCGCCATATACACTCTGTCAAATTGAGCGATTTTACTGTGTGACGTCATACCTGACGGAAACACTGAGTAAACTGCGCAGTTTTGACAGGCAATAGCGTAGGCCTCAGAACTGTCCTTTCCAGTCGTCTTTCAGAGAACTGGGCAGTTTACTCAGATAATCCCATAGTTTCCTCAGTTTACCTGCCGACACCACGACGGCATCATCTCAAGGCACTCAACCTTCCAAAATTCATTTAGCAGACGAGCGCCGCATGATATATTTCTTTTCAAATACCACTTTTTACTCCACATTTTACGCTTTCTTTTCTTCTTTTCGGAAAACATTATGGCCGATGTGGCTAGCAAACAGCAAACGACAGCCTTGTTCTTATCCACCATAGTCACACGCACAAGAAGACACATAGAACTGACAAAAAAACTGAAAAGCCTGATGGGAAACCTGTGTTGTGACAGACAACATCCAGTTCAGATTTTCGTGCAGTTTTTTACACATTTAAACTGCACAGTTTAACTTAGAATGTATGGGGCCCTTAAGAACCTCAAAGCTCAAGATAAAAATTGCTCGAAAAAAATTGGTTACTTCTACCTAGCCGTCTTTTTCTAGCACGGTATGGCAATTTCGTAGCTGTTATTTTATGTTACGAGGGCGGACTTAGGAAAAGGAACAGGTACTTTCGGAGACCTTTAGAAGTCAGCCTAAATCAGTTCATTTTGTTTTCACTGTCTACGTCTAAAGTGTAACTTCAGATTTCAGGGTTTAGCTTCCACACTAGAAATGGCTAAAACCTCAAAACCGAAAATGCATTATCTGAACGCTACTAGTGGTTTCTACATTGTGTGTCCCATGTGTCTTCTTCTATCTCACGAGCCGTAATCAATTTTGACACAAATGCGTAAGATAAAACCATGAAATTTTGGCACATTTCGCTGCCAACGCCCAGACAAAACTTTTGCGTTTAAACTCCCACATCGCCTACGTCCCCCGAACCTGAGTGTACAGGAACTAAACACAAACCCCCGTCTTAGCTTTCATTTACTTTAGAAAGCTGTATCACCTGTTGAGGTAATTTATCTTCAAATGAGGTACATCAGGGCGGGTAGCGCTATTAACAAACGTCGTGGCCTATTATAAAGGCTTGCATTTTCAGGGAGGGACAGAGGAAATCAAAACTCTCCTTTCAAAAGTCAGTATTTGAGAAAGATTCAAACCAGGTAGGAAAAGCATTCCTATCCCGTGCGAAGCGAATTTTATCCCCAAGTTATGCATTACACGTCTGGCCGTACTAGTCATGTTTTCATTCTCCTCCACTTTACGGGAGGTCCAAAATACAACACATTTACATAGTCCCTGCGTTAAATAGCCTGTGAAATTCTGTGGAACAGGTCCAAGAATGGCCCCCTCATTTGTGTTTCCACCACAGTTCTTTACTTGACCTTTTTATTAAACAGGTCTATACCTCGGCAAAACGAAATCCTTGAAGTACATGTCTGCCTCAACTATAACTGTACAAACTAAACACATTTAGAGGCAAGCAACATATTTTGAACCTTATATCTCAGCAGTAATGTACAACGAACGAGGGTTTTCTTGATATCTATCAATTGAAGATATTCCATTAAGAGAACGGAAAAGTTCGCCAACGTCATCACAAAAGCCTACCAATACACTCTGCAGCCTAAATAACTTCATTAAATTGGTGGGATCAGAAGCCATTATCAAAACGTTCCTTCTAATGCTGTTCTCATACGAGTATCTTATGATCCCTCTTACAGCCGGACAGTTTTTACTGCTGTTTCAACCGAAAACTTCTCGGCATTTCTTGTTGCTTCCTGCACTCAAAATCTCTTATACACTAAACGTAATTTTTTTAATTATCATTAAGCGAAGAATATACACATACATTCAGCAAAGAATAAATAATTATATGTTTTACCTGCTTTTTAACACGTTTGACACAATGCTGTGCGCATTCTAACGCCACTAGAACCAAGCAATTGCGGCGAACCACACAAAAGGCTATGGAATCAGAATTTCATACGATATTACCATCTTCCCACAAGGTACTCTATAATGCAATTTAGTAACAGAACCGTTGTTTTATGGTTTATTCAATGACACTTTTCGGCTACATGCACACTATTCTGGCTTTTGCCTGCGGAAATGAAAGAAAACTTTGAATTAGCTCTGTCATGACAGGCAGCAGTCTGTTCACGATCAGAACTGGGTACTTCCTACATGCAAATCTACATTACCGCTGCACAAAGTTCCTCAGTAGTCACACTTTGGAACCAGAGCTCACACATAAAGTATCATGGAACTATATCACAACAGCTGGCCAATCAGCAAAGATGAAGACCAGACTGTGGGCGGATCATCATCCGACACCAGAATTAGCATCTGATGACACTGCTTCACTCGTCATTTCTGTGTTATAATGAAAAGGAAACTGCATTCGCTCTAAAGGCGTGCTTTACACAGACCTCATACTTACTTGCTTACTTACTCCATGGAGCAGATTCCTTCTTGAGAAGCTAACCGGTTCTCAGCTAGTCAAGAAATTCCCCACATTTTATGGAGCCCAAAGGTTCGTTACCGCACTCACAAGTGCCCGCCACCTGTCCCTATCCTGCGCCAGTTTGATCCAGTCCAAACGCCCATCACCTACTTCCTGAAGATCCATCTTAATACTATCGTCCCATCTAGGCCTGGATCTCCCAAGTGGCCTCTTTCCGTCAGGTTTCCCACCAAAATCCTGTACGCGCCTCTCCTCTCACCCATACGCGCTACATTCCCCGCCCATCTCATTCTTCTCGATTTTATCACCCGAACAATACGGGGTGAGGAGTACAGATGATTAAGCTCCTCATTATGTAGTTTCCTCCACTCCCTTGTTACCTCGTCCCTATTAGGCCCAAATATTCTCCTCAGCATTCTATTCCCAAACACCCTTAGCCTACGTTCCTCCCTCAATGTGAGCGACCAATTTTCACGTCCATACAACACAACAGGCAAACTTATAGTTATGTACGCCTATATCTCAATCTTTAATTTTTTTGGGTGGCAAACTGGAAGACAAAAGTTTCTGCACCGAATGACATCAAGCATTCCCTGACTTCAATCTGCTTTTAATTTCTTTCTGAACAGAATTTTGATTTGTTAAGGTTGTTCCAAAATATTTGAACTCTTCCACCTTTTCAAAGGATCTATAATCAATTTTTATATTGTGACTTCGTCCTGCATTCTGATCTCGAGACATGACCATGTACTTAGTTTTATCAGCATTTACTTCTAGTCCATTCTCCTTGCTAGCTATATGGTCCAGACCTCATGCCCTTATTATATTACTACTTGGTCGGCACTCTAGTTATTGACACAGTGGTAAATTACTAAGTGGTATACACATTACCCCCACGATCGTTTCATCCCACGTTTCATTTCCGAGAAGCAGGGTTCCATGAGAGCCAGCAATGTAGCGCGATAAGGAATTCAAACTCACTTTTTAACAAAAACATATACTGATGCTGTTGGACAAAGTTACTTCTTTCAGCTAAGCTGCTCTTTCACTATTACTTCTTTTGGTCGCTTTCAAAATTTCGGTAGCACAGGGGAATGAGAACAACGAGTACGGACTGTGTGGCAACTACTATGACAGGTTGCACTTCATCATAGGAACTCTGTGAAGAATCTAGCTGCAGGCACGTTAAAACGCGCATGCAAGTATCGATTACCAACAACAGACATATTAAAAAAAACCCTAGAAGAACTCTGCAAGCTGTTCAAAATTTCTCATTCTTCGAAAGTTCTTTAACAACATTTTTAATTATTTTGGCACAATCCTAAATTATAAATTAGAATTAATTAGCGCAAACATCTGAGGAAAAAGAAATATAATAGTAATAACAATAATACAATTCCTTCCTAATATTAGTAACCGGGTAAATCATTGCCATTTAACAGTTCAGTTCACGTCTTATTAATAACTGCCGGAAATTAGGAATAATAAGTTTTCATTGGCCTCCTATGGCACTAACGACATGCCAGATTTTGAAAAAATGCAGCTGTTATTACAAAATTCAAAGGACGCAGATACACAAGCATCTCACAACCCTCGTTATCCTCCTAAGAAAGAAAAGTAGGATAACGTTTCAAAAAGTAAGGATTAGAGAAAAAAAACTCATTAGCCCCACGTAAGTCTACATTTAATACAACGACAGAAGTAATTTTCCCATTCATGTGACACAGCGTCATTAAATTTGACTACATTACCGCTCTCATCCTGAATCAAATTAACCCTAAACCCGAAGTTATACTTAAATTCATTTCTGTATAAAAACATGCAGGCCTAATGTGTTTGTTTGTACTGCTTGTTTCAAACGAATTGATTCTGACATCCCGATCCACTATTTTACGTTTCCTGAAATCTTTGCCAGTTTCATACATGGTTCATAACTTTGTTCACATTATCGCCAATAATTTGGACTGGACTCCGCAACCACTGCAACTTAAGTTTGGTAAGTCTGACCGGACAATTCTGTCGCCTGCAGAAGGAACTGGGTTAAAGGCAAAACAAAGCATCATAATTACTAATGTCTTATCGTGGAAATCAGTTGGCTGTACAATTCATGAAGCCAGTGCGTGAGTGAAGGTTCGGTTCGGAGACAATTGGCATGCATTTATCGTCTCTTCGTCATTGTAGATGCTAGAACACGCACTGCATATACTAAATGGGTAAAAGTCTTTTGACAATACGAGGGTATTTACTTTCCTTATACATGTGGGGCATAAACTGAACAATTCAAGCAGGAACAAACTAAAAGACAAAACAATATAAGACAATTAGTTAACAATGCTGTGCTACAACCTGTTTGGGTTGCTTGAATAAAAAGCTACTCTACTAGAGAACATGAAGTTTAAACAGAACTAGTACAACAGTCCGTCATTTGAATCGACCCTGAACTGGCTCCCTTCACGTCACAACCAAACAATATCTATCTTAACATGACAGACTGACACCAAAATTACGTAGCTCCCCCCTCCCCCCTCCCAATTCCAGCCACAAACCAACTTATCTAAATATTATAGATATCGGTATCCGGAAGCTATGTGACCTACATTAGGGTTGCACACATTTTTCAAAATCTAGAAGCCAGCTCCAAATTCTTTACTCCAGAATGGTAAACTAAAGCAAATTCCATACCGAGGAACCACAAATATTCGGTGCCTACGCAAAAAAAAATTAGATGCCTGAGGCAATCTACTCCTGACGAATATACATAATTAAAAGTCTTAACATGCAAAGCAATAATCTCAATACTCGCCTTGTTCGTTGTTCATAACTCTCTGAGCGCAGATTCTGCCGACACTTGTTATTTTAAGTTCAATATTTAAATTTAAAAACGCGTAACATGTCTATAGAGTAAGTCCAAAATTCTCTCTCGTGTCCTGACATTCACCGATCCAGAGAATTAAGTGATCTATATTTCGAAATGAACAATAAGAAACAGCATCTTGTCGGACGAATATTGGTGTCAATTAAGAGCCAAGTCCAAATTTTCCGAGACCTCGGTGTTCATCATCAAGGAGCGATGCAGCCTCTTTGGTAAACCCTTCCGTTCACACATCGTGTATACATGTCACAGAAATCCAGCCGTCAAAGACAACCAATGGCCCTTGAAGGACTGTGCAATCGAGTGCAAGTCCATCTCAGACGCATCGGTTGTTGTTGTTGTTGTTGTTGTTGTTGATGTTGTTATAGTCGTCGTCGATGTGTATGTACACACATACATACATACATACAGATACATCATACATACTAACATACGTACATATATACATACATACATACACACGTACATACATACATACAATCATACATACATACATTACATACTTACACACATACATACACACACACATACATATATACACACGTACATTACATACTTACACACATACATACATACATACACACATACATACATACGAGTACATACACACGTACATACACACATACAATCATACATACATATATACAATCATACATACATATATACATACATACAATCATACATACATACATAAATACATACATACATACATACACACACACGTACGTACGTACGTGTGTAAATTTGTCTGTCAATATATATGAACGTATGCGTGTATGTGTCTATCTAGTTACACATTTACACTTGATTGCACCGTTCTTCGTAGATCGTCCTGGAAGACGGAGTTTCGATTACGCATGTGGATATGAACAAGAATGTTTGCCAGTCTCTTGACAGATCAATAAGGCTTCCGAAATTTCGAACTTCGACCGAGACCACGTCGACACTTCTAGTCGCTCCGAAAGCAAACGAGATTTTCCAAATGCATTGTTCTCTTATATTCATCATGACCCATATTTCTCCTTCCATCTGTCACTTTCAGACATTTAAATTGACACGTTCGAACCTGAATACCTCTCTACAATATGCATAAAGATCCCACTCCTGCCTCACAGAGGACACACTATGTCTCCATAATGAGATCAATCAGTTAATACTCTTTAGGAAAACAATTGCTGTTTAACGTGAAAACCATAAAAATAAAATTTACACCACGGGCAAAATATACACAGCGTTGGTACGTATTGGTACCACTGGGCCTTAAACGGTTAGGAAAGTAAAGCTATTATTATTTGGGAACTACGCGCATTTTTCGCCGTTTAAATTCCTCCCTAAGTACAAACATTACTTTATTTTCTTAAGGCTGCTGTCTGGAGGGTGACTGGATCATTGGCTTGACAATGGACGAAGTACCGGATTTATATAGTATAGTATTCTGTGTGCCTATATTGCTCCGGGAGAAATTTTAAGTCGGTCACAGTCTATTTTAGTGTTTTATTTCACTGCGTATCTCGAAATAACGGGGAAAAAACTATACACTGTTCAGTCAAGACACTGCTTTGATTGCAGAACGCCACCTCCTGAACGCGCGTCTGATTATTGAGCAACGGGTCGGTGAGACGAGAGTGATAACATGCCAAACTGTGATGGAGAAACTGGACATTAGTAGGTCGTGGAATAAAAGCAGTCGCTGTTTCGGAATTTGATCAGGGACCATCAGCGTCCCTTGGAGCGATCGCTAGCGCCTGACCCCGACGTCGCTGCCTGCGTCACGACGATCCTGTCTAACGTAGAAGGATCAGTTCGCTGGGCTGACGCTGCTCTGCTTAAATAGAATTGCGCTAACTCCGTTCCGAGAAGTCGGGACGCGCTTAAATTTTCTCATGAGACAGTCTTCACTTTCACACGTCACGTCAAAATACTGTCTTTCTCCTGTGTCGCAGTGCCAACGACAGCATACTTCAGCAACGCGTAACGATATTTACGTTCACATTTTAAACAAAAACACTTATTTACACCGGCCAAGAAAGCTCCTTGTATGCGAATCCCAAAGAACGTTCTCTTTTAACTTCCGTTTCAGTGTTCAACGCTATACGTTTATTAGAGGCAATTCACATCGGTTTTCATTCCGTACGCTCCGAAACAGTGACAATTTCCGATAAACTCAGATTTCCATTTGGTCCAGGTTTGCTTCAGAAGAGCTTTAGTGTACTGAAGCACAAAACCTCCGTATGATAAAGTAATTTATTGAATCAAACACAACACATAAATAGTCAATTAATACATAGTTGGCAACATGTTTCGGTTCTAGTGAACCACCTTCAGGCCAATTCTTAGAATACGGACGTGGCGCATTCAGTTAGTGCGCACATTTATTTTAACTTGAATTTTAAAGTAAAAATTGTTTTGTAAACAATATGGGATCCCATAATGTGCGCACTAACTGAATGCACCACGTCCGTGTTCTAAGAACTGGCCTGAAGATGGTTCACTAGAACCGAAACATGTTGCCAACTATGTATTAATTGACTATATATGTGTTGCGTTTGGCTGCATAAATTACTTTATCATGTTGCATAACACAACGGGATGGCTCCTTTTAAAATAAAGCTTCCGGCTTACAGAAACGGGCATAAGAATTATGCAGGCACTCAGATTTTCTGATCAAATCAGAAGGTACAATTGAGTCATGTTTCTCTGTGGAAATATAATTTTATAAAGTCGTTAATGGCAGTGTAAAATTTTTCCCTCCCACGCCATGGAGGCAAACGGAGGAGTGGGGGGGGGGAGTGGAATGGCCGCAATCATTCTTGACCTCAGCAATAGCAGTGAGTGGGCACGATCTACCCGGCGGCATTGCTCGCAGTAGTCACTGAATGAAGGCTGGGCGGGCTTCAGAGCCAGTCTAGACGCTTTGGAGAAGAAAAAATATCCGTTGGTGCTGTCGCGAATCGAAGCATGATCCCTTGGTCGTCCACCCAACAAACTAGTCACTATACGGACTGTAATATTTAGCTACATTATTTTAGTTTCTGCTCATAGTAAATACATGTTTACCGACATGACGGCTGAATTGAAGGAATTCTTCTCCTTCGAAAAATCATACTACTTCCCACATTATATTCGAATGAGATGGAGCTAAGAGTGAAACAGTGGCTGTAATATATTCAGAATGCATGTCTTATCAAGCAAGTTAGTGTACACGAAAGAATTATTTATCTCAACTGCTTTCCGCTGTTTGATATGCCATTACGAAGGCCAAACGGACTTGGACAGAGCTGGAACTGAATGGTTAAACGTGACAATTGTTTGTTCTAATATTAATTTTTTGTGGTAATATAGGAAAATCTGAAAGAATAAACGGTACACGACGTGGTACAGAAGTAGGCCTAGTCTAAACGCACACATTAACAAAAGACAGAGAATCAAATCTCAGCAACAAAATCATGCCATGACATGTGAAGACGAATTTGGAAATATTTAAGTCTGTATCTGGATATGAAACTGGAAACTGCTAACGGGGATTACGACGTTATCGGTAGAATATTTAATTCTGTAACTGTCTGCTGCTATTCAGCACAAAATATTACTGTCTTCTCTCCTTTCAAATACGATAAAGACCAAAACATACAAAACAGTACTTGTGCAGGAGTGGGTGGGGAACGTGGTTTGTTAATATGAAGGTATCAAATGAAGTACCGATTGCTTCTTTAATTAAGGACAACCCGCTGATCTCTTATACTCGATTATTTAACAAGACTTCCGTCAAACGCAACTGCGTTTATTTTTACAATATTCGCTTAAGGACAGGCTGTATGTTTCGGACCAAGAGGGCCATCATCGTAAGGTAAAGTTATCCCGTTACAGGCCCGTTGTGGAGCAGAGGGTGGGTAGAGGTATAGCTATACTCTTCTATGACCACGGCATTAGAGGGGGTGAGTGGTCAGCAGCACGCCCAGGCCGCACTTTACCCCCGGGAAAGACGCGGTACCCATTTTACAGGAGGCTGGGTGGGACGCAGGGCCGGTTTGGACGGGCGGAAAATCTAGTCCCCACCGGGATTCGATACCGGACCGTCCAGCCCGTAGCTCAGTCGATATACCGACTGAGCTACCCGGCCCACTGGACCATCATCGTGCCTTATGTAAAATTATAAAAGAAAATAAACTGTATTTTAATATCTTTTGCATTTTTGTGCTGGTTGATATAAATTTGACTACTTCCGTTTATATTTTATATAAAACTTGACAATGACCTCTGGGTTGACCCATGCAGTTCCTTTTTAACTGAGTACTGTTGTACAGCGAAAATAGTTGTGTTTGACGGTGATCTGAGTAATTAGTCAAATTAAATAATTCTGAAAACAAATGTTTGGGCGTAAAAACTATCACTATTAGGCACGCCTAACAAATAACTTAGTAACGCGTGCATATTAGGCTATTGAAGTCTCGGAGATTAGGGTAGACGGGGACTGTGCCTAGGAAGCGAGGAGCAAATATTGACTACACACATTAGGCCGGGAAACCCTTTCGAAACACTCCCATGGAAGACTGACAAAGCAGGGAAAGGCAGACATTACGATAAATCTGAGGGAGACGGTTTCTGGAAATGAAAATGGTAGTAAATGGTTCAAGATCGAATCCAGTGGCAGCCTTCGGAACGGAGAATGCTAGCTAAGTTTACATAACCTGCAAGGTGATTCTCCGAAATTACACAAAATGACGAAAAAAATTAAGTGAGGAAGAGAAGGTGATGTAGCCCATAAGCAACTATGGAAACAAACAAATTCCTTATTTAGATCAGCTGACGGCAACTGAGGTTCGAACAGGGAATTTTCCGAACTTGGATGGTTGAAACTGCATGCTCCGAGCACCGATCCATCTCCAGGATCTAGTAACACAAATCGGTCGTCAGTGAAAGACAGAATCTTCAATAAAACTTCGTTCACTCATGACTCGAGCAATGCACAGATTTGGAAACCGACCACGTGGGTGTGTGAGATGTCACTAGGCTGGCCGTTCCATGCAACCCCTTCGACAGTCAATAGTAAAATGGTGGTCACAATGTTTTAAAAAGTTCACACAGTAAATCATTTCCACTGCAATCGCAAGTAGCAATAAGAAATAGGAGTAAATCACCCACAGTGATAACCTAGTGTTGGCGAGCAAATTCCATGTGCTTGTAATAATTTGTTTTGATGAACATAAAAAGCCTATTAAAGCTACATATTCTCACAGTCTAGAAAGCAAGATGGTTCTGCATTTTAATTCCAACCTTAGCTAGATATACAATGATGTATCAGTCAAACACAACAGAACTTTATTATGTTTGTTATTGTATTAGGGCAACATGTTTCGATACTTAAAGAATCATCTTCAGGCCCTTCTAAGAAACAGATCCTTACTTAGCAATGTTTAAAATGCGCTGTGGGATCCCAAACGCTTACATACTTGATATAACTATGTGTAAAATGTATGTGTCGTTATGTTCTTATTACACAATCTGGAAACTTATTGTGTAATAAGAACATAACGACACATACATTTGTGTTAAACACTTCGGGATGGCAAACATTAAACCTTAGCTATATTACACACTACGTCAAAGCCGTGTTTTAATTTCTATCAGTCACCGCCCGGTCAATGTCGGAATGTGCCTTCGA
>Ga0131853_10021775_pt1 | contig 11623 bp, 10 predicted proteins | sample TergutLab28metaG_FD_92764 | JGI IMG/M metagenome (GOLD analysis project Ga0131853, IMG submission 92764) | Labiotermes labralis P1 segment gut microbial communities from Petit-Saut dam, French Guiana - Lab288 P1 (version 2) (version 2) | ecosystem: Host-associated > Arthropoda: Insects >...
AGTGCGGTAATGAACCTTCGGGTTCCGTGAAATGTGGGGAATTTCTTGACTAGCTGCAAACCAGTTAGCTTCTCAAGAAGGACTCTGCACCATGGAGTAAGTAAGTAAGTAAGTAAGTAAGTGATCATGTATGACTCAACACACTAGAAATTAAGACTTAGGAAGCCTGAACACACGTAACATACACAGACTCTTATGGTGTGGTATAGTGAAGGCATATTCATTTTGACACATTTTTTACTAAGTTTTTTTCTCCCTCCCCTTCTGTAGAGAAAGTAGAAGAAATGTTTGAAAGAAAGCCCTCAAGAAACACTGAGACCTGTGAGGCAGCAATTAAGCACTTTGCTCCGTAATTTTTACGGACTACCTTATTTGGGTTGTACAGTCGTTGTGTTACACAGTCCATTGTCTTTAACACATTAATACAAGAACGTGAAACAAAATACCTCTTATAATCGATCTAAATCATATTTGGCCTCATTCAGTCTTATATAATGACCCTGATGTATATGATAAACCTGTCTGGATATATGAGATACTACGGAGAATTAATTTGTGGACTGCGGTTGCACAGTGGTTAAGGTGCTGTGTTACAAATCGGAAGGTCGCTGGTTCGATTCCAGATGGTGTCATTGGAATTTTTCATTGACATAATCCTTCCCTGGGGTCGACTAAGCCTCTAACAGAAATGAGTACCAGGAGCATTTCCTGGGGGTAAAGGCGGCCGGTGCATAGGGCTGACAACCTTACCACCATCCTGTGCCGTTGTCACGTAATCTGGGAACCTTAACTTCCTGGAACACTATGAGCCACTCCAGGCCTGTAATGGGACTGCTTTACCTTTACGGAGAATTAATTTAGGCGTGTTGCAAGTTTTTAAAACTATCGTTCCGGGAAATAGGTAGCCTGAAATGAGATTTCTTAAAGATGGAGGTAAAAGTACGGTGAATTACGGTTGATTGGAGAAGGCAGTCGTCTATTTTAATGTGTTTCTCTCCGACGTTTGCCTGGCAAGTTTGGGGAAAATCACGATAATCTAAGTCATTATAACCAACGGTGCGTAAATCCTGAGGGTCCGGACGTAAGGGCGAATGAAATGTGTAGTTGGCGTCTAATATTTCTGTGTCCCTAGTATGGAATGTGTTTTATGTTCTGGTGCCTAAGAATTTTGTGGTGGCCCCTAGATTTTCTAAAATTTGGGCACGACTGGTTAAAACTGTTATTCCAGTGAAAAATTCGAACCGGATGAAATTTGGATGCCCTACTGCTGTCCTCTGCTTTATATATAGTCTATTGACAGATTAAAGTTATTAACGGGAGCAGAGGTATAGGCTGTAAATGCTAACAAAAGAATACATGTATTTTGCAGCCAATTTTAGCTATGGTCTCTTTTTCAATTTTTGATAGATGCGCTGTTATTTTTTTTATGTCTAAGTTCCACATAAACACAAAGTACCTTTAACAAACACTAATTGTTGCCATAAAAGTTCTTAAGCCGAACAAAATGGCTGGGTGTCGCACAAGCGTAATTTATAGACCCGATTTGAAGGAGAATTCGGAGTCAAATTGTTGGGAGGTTTGGGGCTTCTGCAGTTTCCAGAGGTCCCCTGGGCGCTTTCCTTTAACTCGTGCGAGATTGAACACGGTGGTTTGATTCACGATCAATTCCCCACTGAGGTGATCGTTCCATTTGAATCCACAGGCCTTGCCATAATAGCAGGTCGCAGTCTGCTGCTGCAAGAAGAACTCAGTCCTCACTCTGACAGATAGTCGGTTCCACCAGCAGTTCGTCGGAGTAAGACGTCCTTTGGGGCAGGTCTGTCTGTCGGCTAGTAGTTATGTGTTTGACTTCAACTTAGCTACATTGCTTTTCATACCTTAGAGAATTTAGTCAGTGTAACCCACACAACACTTTGCACACTGCTGTTCATCGCCGGTGGTGAAATTCAGCTCCTACCTAAGACAGAACACTCTGTCCAGTCTTTTGTTGCTCTTTAGGAAACAGTCAGTGTTTACTACGACATTTATACAAAACACATCAGTAGACTGTGTAGTAAAAAACAAAATTTACTGATGTAGCAACAAGACATGCGTCTAATTACCATTGATCTCTAAACAGTTAAATTATGTTGCAAATCTGACTTTGCATAATATTTAATACGCGTTGGCTGATACACAGAATAAACTCAGGTTAATTTTAATTTAATATTTATTGATACTAGGTAATGATGTCTTGCATTTATTTTCCTCTAGAATGAGTCAATATTTTTAGGGGGCTGTAAAGGTGTTTGGAAGTTCTGGGAATGAACTGTCTGCACTAGGCTCATGTATGCAAATTTTTTTCTGGAAATAAATCTTCCTCATACTTTTTTTCAATTTTTCTGTTTTTTTTTCTCCCTTATATTTCCTCTCATTCTTCTTTTTCGTCTCAAATTCTGCTATATCCTTCGTTTCTAATATCTTAAACATGCCCATTCCCTTTACTAGATCTGTCGTTGCAAAACTTTGTCCTGTACTGAGATTTAAGGCTTTCATTGCTCTTAATTTTCACGTTTAGTCTTACATTTTGGGTCACGGTATCCTGTTGTGTCAGATGTGGTTACTAGGTTTCAGGAAGAACCGCATGGAGGTACCAAGCTCCACAGCATCACTGGTAATCACTAGTCACATAACACGATGCCAGACCACATTAGACTACAATACAAAATGCTCCCCCCCCCCTCCTTATGCCAAGACAGTTCTAAAACTATCGATCATATTTTCTATTTTGAGGTTTCATGTTTCTCTTGTTGTACAGGGTGATTCAGGAAAAAAGGACAATATTTTGGTAGGTGATAGAATCGGTCATTGTGGAAAAAGAAGTTGGTATGAACCTGTGTCTCATTCTGTGTGGTTGCCTAGGTAGAGCTATTGGAACGTACATACTGTACTTTTTAGATTTTGTTTGTGAGGTTGGATCAAGAGCGGAGTTTACAGAAGAAAGGTGGGTACAGGAGACGAATTGCTCGCTCGCATTTGTCATGCTGCTGCCAGCATAAAGAAATCTGAAGATCTACCCGAACGAACACGCGATTTTCGCACGCGAGTTGCCAGGTGCTTTGTGGCTGACGATGGGATTTTGGAATATTTATTGTGAGCAATAACGAAACTGTTATTTTTGTGTAGCAGATTTGCCACTTAAAAATAAATTGAAATGAAATCAATAGGAATTAATTTCTATTTCTTTATTACCATTCACATTGTTTTGTGATTCAAACATCTCTCTCTCTCTCTCTCTCTCTCGGTAATCATTTAGAATGTTATAAAATCCTTCCCTTACTTCACGAATAAGCTGCTTGGTACTTAAGAGTTCAGGGGAGGACAACACGACTTCAGTACAACAGAAACAGGCCAACCTCGAAGACTGTAGATCAAGAAAGAACAGAATCTTTGCCCTTGTTGACATAACAAAAAGTCCCCTCTGGAAGTCGGTAAATTTGGTTTGCTGTTTCACACTAATCTCGGTCAAGCAATCAGTAGTCGTTTTAATTCCTTTCGTTTGCTTCACTGTTCAGGATTCAGCAATAAAATTACGGAACACCTAAAATGATACTGAAGACATATTGACAGTCTAATACAATGACACTTTTTCACACTGTTGTAAAACAAATTGGTGAAAATATGGAGTGTTTAGGAAAGTGTCAACAGAAATGAGTACCAGGAGTATTTCCTGTGGGTAAAGGCGGCCGGTGTGTAAGGCTGACAACCTACCACCATTCTGTGCCGTTGTCACGAAATCTGGGAACCTTAACTTCCTGGAACTCTCTGGGCCTGTCCAGGCCTGTAATGGGACTGATTTACCTTTACCTTTACTTTATGAAGGTGTCATCAGCATAGAGAAGTACAGTGAAAAGCTGAAAGGCAGTAAGTTAAAAATAATGCAGAAAAACTGGAGAAATACGAGAGTCAGCGGTACACTCTGTTGTATCGTACGAAAATCAGAATTTTTCGGAAAGTGTTCATTTTGCAAAAAAAGAAAAGCCTCCAGTGCCTTTAATTTTGCGCAATTCTGTATGCCTCTAAAGTGCAGCGATAAGAATAGGGTAAAGTGTAGCGATAAGAATAGTGTAAAGTGTAGCGATAAAAATGGGGTAAAATGTAGCGATAAGAATGGGGTAAAGTGTAGCGATAAGAAAAGGGTAAAGTCAAAACTCTTTTACAGTTTAAACGTTACAGTTCTTATATTTACATTTTTAGAAGACCAAATTTATCGGACATGGTCAGTTCACGCACTTTGAAAAATCTTCCAAAAGTTCAGCTACTTAATCATAATTTTCTATAAGAACTGCAGTTGGCCTTATTACTGCAACTGAGGCTGAAATATCTTTTTCAGCACCCTATTCTCGAAAAAAAAAACCATCCTATAATTTTTCCGCAATGTAACGGAACACGTTTCTCACCTCCATACAACAAAGGGCAAAGTTTGTGTTCTGACTGTTTTAATCCTTATATTTCGAATAGCAACTGCTAGTAATACACTTTACAAGAAAAAATTAAAAGAAACACTTTGGCCAAGTAAAACATTTCAGCATGACAGCCATAGCCGTTAATTCGCGAAACAAGTAGCATTTAAGGCCTATAAATCAGCCACACATCACCGGTGCAATATTTAATAAATACAAGGTATATTTTGTTTGGAATAATTCCAATGTTCGGACACTTTTCACCGAACCATGTTTTGAAATTAAAAATTAGAAAAGTTTGAGATCAAATTGGCATGTCGGCCCCAACTCAATATATCTTTCTCGTAATTCACACAATAAATTAACAAATGATCCAATGTTAAAATTACTCTTTTTACGCCCAATTTGTCGTAACTCCGACACGTGCTTAAGTGCCAGCAGATATTATAAAATTTGTTTGTAGCAATGTGTAGAACTGGTCCATAAGATACGGAGGATGTGGTTTTATAGCACTTTGCAATGGTTCATATCAGGATGATGTCAAGTTTATGATTTGGTAGCCAGTACGTTCCGTGCTGGCTACCGAAACATTAACTTTAGTCCGTATCTTCTTGACCACTTCCACACTGCTACAAAATAATTCTATAATATCTGGAGACATTTTAAGCACAAAATTCAGTGCATTTAATAACCCGTCTATGATTTAATGATGTTCAGCAACTCCCTGAGGATGATCCAGACAGATTGAAGCATGTCGGATTTATAACAATTTGTGTGTAAAATGTGTAGTTTTAAATTTGGTGCATTTTTCGGTATTATTTTTGAAAATTTTTTTATGCACGAACATGAATATCATTAGGATCTTTCTTGTAGTATCTGCCTGAGGTTAAGACCAATTCTGTGACCGGAACTTTGTGATTTAATTTTTGTTTTAAACACGGATCATAGACGAATTTCAAAGGGGGATTGATTCCAAATATATGACAAACACTCTTCAGAATCCTACACAATTACAGAAAATTTTTGTTCCCAATTGTCATAAATAACGGCTAGAATTTTGCAAGATAACAATAACTTGGTTCGAAACGGTAAGAAATATGTGACAAAGTGTGACAAACGTTCCTTGCTCCGTTGGAGACAGGCTACTGTGATATGAGTCACTGACCTAACAACGTGACAGACAATTTCACTCATCTCAAACTGAGACACATTCCAATCTGCGAGACATCTAACGATAACAGGAGAAATGTATTGTTTATTATCTATAGCAAAAAATGTAAAACTTATATATATATATATATCAATAATATTTTGTAAGCACTCCTACATGTTTCGATGCATCTGCGTCATCTTCAGGGAGTCTTAGCCTTTTAAGTTACAAAATTATTGAATTTATTAAAATTTTTAAAATTATAACTCAATAACAAGAAGATAGTTGTACGATAAAATCTATAAAATGTCTGTAAAACTTGGAAGTTGTTGTTTGGTGGTTGCATATACAAACTGGACTGTCTGCAATTAATTAATATAAAATACAAAATCTGTAATGTCAACGAAATCGGAGAGGTTGATATGTATTGTATGTGATGGACATGCCCTATATTGGTGTTGCTTGTCTGCTGGTAGGATGTGAACTGAACTGGGAGGAGACATCGAACTACTCTGTATATCCTCTTGTGACATTAGCCAAGGCAGCAATATCGTTTAATTGTCCGCCATTTTCTTACTGTATTTCGGGTCGATGGTAGAAGCAACCTGTTCCCCCTTTTGGCGTTCTGTCTACCGAATTTCATTTCTTCAATCATTCAGGCTCTAACCGTGTTAGTCACTGCAGACATAAAGGCAATCCCCGATTATTTCTGTGTCAAAATATTTCACAAAGAGAAGTGGACGATCCCCAACTGATGTTCGAATCGCTTTCCTTCACTCGTTTTTCCTATCCATAAACGCAAATTTGCTCCCAAATTTAAGCTGTTCAGCCCCTTCTTTTATTTATTTATTTATTTCCCTCACTCGTTCATTTAATTTTTCCCAGTCTTGACTTTCTGTTCATAAGATTTGCGGTTTTGAATATTGTTAAAAAAAAACCATACAGTTACAACCCTGCAGTCCTGAGGGGCGCGTCAATGCCTATGATTTTACTGAGGCCAATAAACCCAAAAGCCTAAAAATCTGGAACTTCTGTCGTTATGCTTTCGATATGTGGCATTAGAGTTTTTATTAGCTACAGTGCGTGTAGACCAAAAGTGTGGCAGAAATAAATAGCAGTGAGAACTACTGTATTTCAGTCGGTAGTGCAGTATCGACATTTGTTAATACAGCATTGACTACAGGTTAAAATCCCGGGTTTTCTCTGCCCAGCTCTCATTCAAGAAATTTTCATTTAGCACATTTAGTGAAATCGGCATATAAAATGTCCCTCAAGGATTTCAATATATCACTATGGTCGTGTTTATAAGCCATAGTCGGTGAAGCGATTTTTTTCGCATTTTACCCTTGATATTACCAGGAGATTTATAGTGATCTTCTAAGAAACTTGTGTCACTATCGGAACTCTCGACTTGAATATCATTTCAGTAAAGAAGGAAAGTCTGGTCGTAGTCGCTCTGTCTGCACACGTGTTCCTTCAGAGCACCGGGAACTGCGTTTCGGTCCGTTCTGTGGAGATACTTTGTGCCTTGAGGGTTGGCTGCATTGTTCGCCTCTTGATCAGAAGGGTAAACAATCATCACAGTATTATCATGCGCAGATTAGGAGCACGGCCCCCTTGGTCGTACAGCAGTTCTCAATACCAGCAATCAACTAATTTGATTTCCTCCCTGCTACCGTCAAGTGGCCCGCTTCGCCTCCCTCCACCCGACAATTACCCAGACTTCTGTGTTGCCTCGTACTCTCCGTCCCAAACACATTCGCCCGTTTCCACATATCTTATCGAATGAAGAACCTCTTTAACAAGATTTCAGCTAATTGGCCTATTGTCTTGATAGAGACCACATCAGTGCGACGCCTTAAGCACGACTCCGTGCACAGCTGTGGGTTCAACAGTAGAGTCAGTTCGGTTACTTTTTGTGGCGTGATACTTGTAGATGTTTTAGAATTTATACGTCATTGTAGAATAGCTCTCTCTCAATTTTCTTGTTTATAATGAAATTTGGTGTTGGTTTGTAGTTACACTGTTATTTACTACCGTCTAAAAACACAACACGTAAAATCAACAACTTGACAAACGTTTGTCTTTAACTTTTAGGCTACATGTTTCGGCTGCAAAACAGCTATCATCAGGCCAATGCAGAACATATACAAGGTATGATATAAGTGTGCACTCTATGGGATCACATACCGTTTACAATGATATATTAAAGCAGTGTATACTGCTTTAGTACCACTGTAAACGATATGGGATCCCATACAGTGCACACTTTCTATGTAGCTTGACTGTGTTCTAATTTGGCCTGATGATGGCTGTTCTACAGCCGAAACATGTTGTCTAATAGTTAACGACAAAATGTTGTCAAGATTCTTCATGTTTTCACCGTGCATCAATGATAATTAAACACTTTATTATCCAAATAATGCACAATATGTAATATGTAGATAGGGCACTATTAAATATTTTATAATTTTAATTATCTACATATTATATATTGTGCATTAGTTGGATAATAAAGTTTCTAATTTTGTCAAATTTTTTATTACACGTGTTGTGTTTTTATACAGCAATAAATATCGCTGTATTATTGCACACAACAGGATGGCTCGTATTAAAATTGTTTGTAGTCAGTTTAACGACACTTACAATAGCCTTTCTCGGACTCACGTGTGCCGAATGATTGGATAAGAGTGACTTGCAAACTACAAGCGCTTTGTCGCAAAGTGGCTTTGGTCTGTTTTGAACTAACATTCACATGTTTCTCTGGTTTGCTGAAGGTAACAGAATACGTTCAATATATGTAGTCTTCGTTTCTGACCAGTATTCAAATTGAAAACTTCCTGAATATGAGTCAGAATCATCATCTCTTGAGCGACAACTGACTTATGTGTAGAGCAACGGGCGAGTAAAAGTTTTATTGACATTATTTTTATAGAAAATATAACAACATGGCGGAGGCGCGAAGGACTATTCCCATTCTAATAGGTGCTCACCGCTCAATATTATAGTTGTTAATTATCATATATATATTGATATATAAAAAATTATAAAATTTTTAATATAAAATATATCTTTTTATATTTTACATCAATAAACCATATAATTCAATTTGAATGACGGTCCCCATGTTACCTTCCACGCAAGTGCCACAACGGGAAGTCTAAACTACAGTCTATTCCTAAATTAGTTTTTATTTATGACGATAAATGCGAAGACAAAATCGCCGGAATTACGCACTGAAAAATGTACATACAAACAGATATTTAATGACCTTAAAATATTTTATGGAACTTTTTATTTCAGTTTAAAAAATTAAGACAAATCGAAGGCCCAAAATTTTGAGTTTGAGTTATAGATAAATTTAAGGTAATCGAAACCTGTAAGTGGTGAAAGAGAATAACACAAAAACTGAGCCAATCACGTGTACTAAAATTATTACTTTACACTTCCTATTAGCGATTTTAGTAACCACGAAATTGAGCGGTCAGCCAGAGGCTAAAGAATATGTTCCGATATCGATATTGTGTGCTTCTTCATAAAATAATGGACTAAAAATGTAAACATAACAGCCTTAAGTTAGTGTTGAAGAGTAAAATGTATGGCCTTAGCCAGATATTATAACTGGCCGTTTCACAACCATTAGACTATAATGAAACGTGTCTTAGTTAAAAGTTTTTTTAAATAATAAATAGCCCGTGAGCATACAGACTGCTGCTGTAGAACGCTAACAAAAACTGTTCTTCCCATGCAACTGTATCATCTACTTTGTGACAAGGAGTTGACTCGTCTGATTTCCGTACTTCCTAACACTTTATTTCTCGTGTCCCTTCGGTAGAACATTTTCTTTGTTTTTGAACAATTTTAAGTTTGTATACAAAAATTAAACATAATGTGTATTTATTAATTTAAGTGGCCTCAAAGCCCAGTAGGCCTGCAGGTCCAAACTGAATACCTTATATTTGTTTTACTTGGAAAACCCAGACGTAGATGGGGGGATAATATTAAGATGGATTTTTAAGAAATGGGTTGGGGAGGCGTGGATTGGGTTGATCTGGCTCAGGACAGGGACAGGTGGTGGGCGGTTGTGAATGTGGCGATGAACCCGCGGGTTCCACAAAATACTTGGTATTTCTTGACTAGCTGAGTGCTGTATGGAGTTTGTTTGGTTCTATTTGGTTTGCAAACAAAGGAAGAAATAGATTTTATCATTAAAAAGGAAGACAAATTAATTCTTATAACAGTATGAAGTATTACATTGATATGTAACAAGAAATATATAGCTTAGAATTAGATATTTCTTGGTCTTATTGTAGTTTCTTTCGATCACTCTCATTGCAGAGAGTCTCTCTATTTATCGTTTTTCTGAACACGGCAGCTTTATCGCACAAGAACCCAACATGTCCTCGGATGTCCCCTGGGAACTGCCGCGGAAGCGACACAACACAAGACACACACACCCTGTATTTCTTAGTCCAGTCCGTTGTTAATATGACGATCACAAGACACACGGCAGTATTATAACAAAGGCACGCAATGCCCTCACTCACGCACTGACAAATGTCCACAACCGACAGTGGGATAATACTCTATAAAGTACACGAATTCGTGGCGGACGTTTGCCGCTTCAATTTAGGGTCATAATACAAGATTATTCCTCTCATGATTCTTTATACAGATTTTCTTTAAAAAGTATAAGAAAGGTAAGTTGTAATTAAACAAATCATTTTCAAAATATTTATTCCAACAACTGCACAATAACAAAACACATGTTTCGGCATCCATTGGCCATTTTCAGGAAGGTAGTTAACAGTGGAATTATAAGTGACAATTCATGTTAGAGATGTGCACGTCTGGTTAAGAAACGGTAATTCAGACGAGGGAATTTATCCAACACAATAATGAAGGACACTGCTTAGTGACTGAAACTGGAGTATTAATACGTGTTGAAGGGTTTGAAAGTAAGAAATGTGGTTTGGATTTGGACTAAAGGGAAAATTTGGATATTAAGATTGTTTTAGTAATTTAGGGTTGGCTAACAATCATAGAGTATTGGAAGGTCGACAGGGAAATCTTTAGCTGCATCATCCCCTTTGTGTTATAAGCAATTAGGGAGGGGGTAGGGTACGTCAAAACACAACTGTCTTGTATCCTACTTTATTGTGCTGACGACGACATGTTTCGGCCAACGTGGGCCATCTTCAGGTCACAAAAATATATATAGAGGAAAACTATATAGAGTATGATTACAGTACAGGTGCATATTGTAAACTTTCAACGAGATCTCGTTGTCGGTTGGATTATACATATTGAGCTGAAAGTACATCTTCTAAGTAAAGATTCTCCACCAGATAGGCGAAGAATACTTGTTCTGGACGTATATTTTGCCACAATCATAAATACAACCACTTCAGAAACATCCATGTACCTGCCACCGATGTACCAACGTGCCAGGAACGCTTGAGACATCTCTAGCTCTCCACTCAGCACGTACAAACCCTTCCTAATTTTCGCCTGATACAGGGCGTACTACTTATATTTTACAATCTAGCTTAATGCACCATTTGTAAGACTAGGTATTACTTAATTATATATATATATATATATGGGCCGGGTAGCTCAGTCGGTATAGCGACTGACTACGGGCTGGACGGTCCGGGATCGAATCTCGGTGGGGACGGGATTTACCGCCCGTCCAGACCGGCCCTGGAGCCCACCCAGCCTCCTGTACAACGGGCACCGGGTCTTTTCCGGGGGTAAATTGCGGCCGAGGCGTACTGCTGACTACTCACCCCCTGGAACACATCGGGCCCGTAACGAGATCACTTTACCTTATATATATATCCATTCTTATACTCTACTTAGAAGATGTACTTTCAGCTCAATATGTATAATCCAACCGACAACGAGATCTCGTTGAAAGTTTACAATATGCACCTGTACTGTAATCATACTCTATATAGTTTTCCTCTATATACATTTTTGTGACCTGAAGATGGCCCACGTTGGCCGAAACATGTCGTCGTCAGCACAA
>Ga0131853_10021776_pt1 | contig 11623 bp, 8 predicted proteins | sample TergutLab28metaG_FD_92764 | JGI IMG/M metagenome (GOLD analysis project Ga0131853, IMG submission 92764) | Labiotermes labralis P1 segment gut microbial communities from Petit-Saut dam, French Guiana - Lab288 P1 (version 2) (version 2) | ecosystem: Host-associated > Arthropoda: Insects >...
AACTATAATTGTATGCTAGATGATGGTATTTATTAGCAAAGTAAATAACTACATGTTTCGGCCTAAAGCGGCCATCTTCAGGTTATCACAATTACAATTTTGCTCAAAGAGGGTCATATATATATATATATATATGTCTATATAGACATATATATGATTGTGATAACCTGAAGATGGCCGCTTTAGGCCGAAACATGTAGTTATTTACTTTGCTAATAAATACCATCATCTAGCGTACAATTATAGTTGTGTTTTGTGAATGAAATTAACTCACCATTAGTCTTTCAACACACAACGGGGATGACACACCTTAGAAATAATCAAGATTTGAGAGAAGGAATAAACGGGAAAGATTTTAGACGGATGTGAAGGAGGAAAAGTAGGAGAGGAAGGAATGTGATAAAGATTATTGTAAGCAGAGTAATAAACGGAAGAATAAGAAAAGGGATTAGGGGAATAAGGGGACAAATGTGTAAGGAAGAAGAATCGTAGAAATAATCTGTCCCTGTATAATGTATAATTTCTCTCGTATTCAAGAGAATAGTGCAAGGTGCGATTGTAGGTATTTAAAGAGACGTAACAGCGCTGAACCTGGAGTTACGTGTTAGCATCTCTCAGATAAGTGGAAATTCTCTACGGTATTTGAGGTGTCTCTTGCTCTGTTTACATTTCTGTGTCACCTCACAGTCTGATTTACGTGTATAGTGTGCATGTTGTCTAGCTTATTGAAATTATACTTCTTATAGCGTACAATGAGAGCGTGATTATTAGAGAAAATACAGCAGAATATGCAGAGAGGCGACCATATGCTCTGATTTGGCGTTCTTTGATGTTCAGGTGACCGTGCTTCATGATAAATTCTTATAATAAAACCAACTAGATGCACCAAATCTCAAATTTATTTTTGGAATAAAACTACACGTTTCGGACAGTCCCTCTGTCCATATTCAGGAGTTTTTCACTGTACACACAGTAATGGTATATGTCATACAGGTTTGCTGACAGTTTGCGAGCAGGATCAGGACGGTTTCGTCCTGATCCTGCTCGCGAGCTGCCAGCAAACCTGTATGACATATACTATTGCTGTGTGTACAGTGCAAGACTACTGATGATGGACAGAGGAACTGTCCGAAACATGTAGACTTTTATTCCAAAATAAATTTCAGAAATTAGTGCATCTAGTTTGTTTTATTTTAAGAATGAGATATGCTCTGAGTAGTTATTTTCTGAGATGTGAGATTGCGTAATTTTTCGTGTATGTACCTGTACCGACATTTCGGAGGGCGTTCACGTGTACACTTAACAATTTAAATATTATGAAGAAAAAATATATATATATGTATATACTTTTCAGTTTTGTACTAAAAGTACTGTAACAAAGAGGCGGTCCGCTTATTTTCTGGCATTTAGACGTAATCGAATACTTTCAAGAAACCGAATTATAAGTGATCATGAAATTCAAGTGAAATATACTCTATTCCTAATTGGCCTCTGAAGGTAGAGGCAACAGATTTCTCCAAACGGCTTGTACTTTCACCAAATTCAACGTAGTCACATTCAAGAATGCCATTTAGATACAGCCATGAGTACTTCAAATTCCAAGTCAAGTATAATTTGTGGCACGTTTTACTTCTAAGGGAATACATTTTTACTCCCCAAAATTAAAATTTTTTGTGAAAAAAAAAGCATTACATTTATTACGAGAAACAATCTGATGAAGTGGAACTGCCAGTTTTGCTGGAATTTAAATTTACTGCTAACGGCATTATGCTAACGTAGATAAGTGTAGGATGAAACGTGACAAGGGGAGGAGGGGGTAGATACGTAATCACAGGGGTTTAAACGCTTGTCTGTATTGATATATTAACCGAATTTGTGTATGTAGTTACATTTAGGTGAGTTAAACTGGCTATACATGTTACTAGAACGTGTTTGGATTATATTTTGGATGAAGTTTTAACCGAGTCAGCAGTGGTTACAACTGACATAGGCTTATAGTAATTGGCGAGTTGAGGGGGGGGGGGGAACGAAGGTTTTTTGTGTGTCTATAGCAGGGTAATGGGAGAATAGGAATAGTGGAGTAGTAGAGAGGGAGATAAGGAAAAAAAAATCCCTCTGGGCTGCAGAAATTTCGAAACAGCTGCGGTAGGCAAATTTCACTTTTGGTCGATTCAAACATGCTGCTACCAGAGTATGGAACTTAGGTGTAACTCTGCAGTTTCATACGGGAGTTTGCTGAGTGTATATAGGATGGGCCGTAAAGTGAAACACTTGGTGGGGGGATCTGAGACGTTCCGTGGCAGTACAGTGGGCTTCTCATACAAAGTACAGTGTAGACATGATTTCTACAATAACCTAGACGTCTTTCAATTAATGGAGTCTATCGCGTTGTGTCTAATAATTATTCACATAGATACAAATTATTCCAACTAACGCAATGTTTTATTATTATTTTCAAACGCTACATTTTTTCGATAGAAAACGATCATCATCAGGCGCTCCTCCACAAAATGTTAAAAATCAATCTAGAATCAATATTACATTTTTTGAGTCAAACACAACTTATAATATCACTCGGGTGCATAGGATACTACGTGTTTTGGATTAATAAGCTAATCCATAAATAGGTATTATTAAGAGAACTATTTTTAGAAAATTGAGAACGGAAACTATTTTGGAAATATAAAACACTTTAGTTTTACCTACATTTTTAGATGGGTCAGAAAATTTGACTCTAACAGCCTCACAAAGACGGGGAATTGAAGCGGCGGGAATGAAGTTACTGAGACCTCTGGCAGGCTACACCCTTTATGACCACAAAACAAATGACTAAATACGCCGCGAACTACGCATTACAGGCATACTAGACAAGATAGATGAATACAGACGGAACTGGCTTCAACAATTGCAAAGAATGCCACAAAACCGAATCCCTTTGAAATCATACCACTACAGACCACAAGGAAGGAGAACAATTGGAATACCAATGAAACTTTGGAGATAGCAGTTTTAACTTTGGAGACGGAACGGATCAAAGGGTCCAATCCTTGATGTTTATGATGATGATGATGATGATGATGATCATCATCATCATCATCATCATCCGGTTTTGTTTTTTAAATAAGACAAACAGCCAGGAAATATATCACCAATCGTATTTTTAGTGGCGGTGTGCTTGGCGTTTGTTTTTTAATGATGCTGTTTATGTAGAATTTCTCTATGGAGTTCGTATGTCTTGCTTTGTTCGTGAAGTCCAATGTGCTTTCTATTTTGCTACGCAAATGGTTTGTCTCAAGTAGTCTGTTTGGTGGGCGTAGTTTGAATTTGTGCTGTTTTTGTCCTTTGTGGAATGTATATGTTCTTTAAAGCCCTTACAATACCTACAGTAAATCCAGAAAGTTTGAAAACCTAGAACCAACATCCGTCGACACAGACAACACGTATACCATTGCCCCCACAGATAAGCTGATAAACATAAAGAAAAACTTAGAACATACCTTCTACCACCGACAATAAACAATAAAACAATGATACAATCTACATGTGCAAAACAATTGTGAAACAAAACTACTTCACGTGCCTCAAGAAGCATTACGTGCAACCAGAAGGAATAGCGTTCGAAGTACCAACATCTGCAATATTCTCACAGATCTACCTAGAGCAAGTGAAACAGAAACACATTACATACCTACTAACAAAACCTAAAATGGTGGACTACTTTCGAGACGTTGATGACATCATAATTGTATTTGACGACACCATAAAAGTCACCCAACCACACGTGGAATTCAACGGACAAGAAAACAATTTATGTTCCAAATTGAAATGCAATAGAAAATAAACTTCATGCACATCACCATCACAATCGAGAATGGAGATCTACAATTTTCAGTATTCAGGAAACCGAGTAAAAATAAAGATAAAGTGCACCCTTTTAGAGGAACTGAGGCTGCGTACAGGCCGTGCGGCCCATAAGGGGAGTAGAGGTATAGCTCTACTCTTTCTTGACCACTGCACTAGAAGGGGGTGATGGATCAGCGTCACGCCCCAGCCGCTCTTTACCCCTGCGAAAGACCCGGTACCCACTGTACAGGAGACTGGGTAGGAAACTGAGTACCACAAAAAAATGTTACATCCAACAGCTCACCTCACCCTCCGCAACTCACACTACTTCATGCACTGACTGCATTGGCCATTAAACACAAAAGGAGGAGAAAACGAAAGACAATATCCTGACTATCCTACGCAACAGTACATCTTGCTACAACACTAGCAAGATGGAAACGAAATAAAAGAAGGAAGCAAAACAAAATCAAGCCCACATACATGGAGAAACAAACAAACATAATTACAAGATTTTTTGACGTTTTGCTGGCCGTGCATCTCAGTATATTTATCTCAGTAATTAACCAACTTGATGCATAAAATTTTTGTTTTACAATTAGTTTATTTCATGCCTTTTGCATGTTTCGAGCACATGTGCTCATCATCAGGCGGTCAGAATTGTATTATACAGCCTCTGGTATCATCACACCTATAGGTATGATGATACCAGAGGCTGTATAATACAATTTTGACCGCCTGATGATAAGCAAATGTGCTCGAAACATGTAAAGACATGAAATAAACTTATTGTAAAACAAAAATTTTATGCATCAATTTTGTTAATTACTGAGATAAATAATTACAAGAGTATTAAAAATGTGGGTACAAAGGTATCCTCCGAAACTATAAACACATTAGGAGAAATGTTACACTTTACGTTTACCATCCCGAAGTGTTTGAAGTACATAAATAAAGGAAAGGATCAACAACAGTCAAACACAGTGGTATTTTATAAAGTTCTTAAAATATATTAGTAACAATATGGGCTACATGTTTCGACTGATATTTTATTTTTATGTATAATGCATACTTTTTATTCTGTAAGCGTTGGGGATCCCACAATGCAATAAACTTTTGTATGTCTAGATCTACACCATAAGGGCCTGAAGATGACCGGATGTCAGTCGAAACATGTAGCCCATATTGTTACTAATATATTTTAAGAACTTTATAATATACCATTGTGTTTGACTGTTGTTGATCCTTTCCTTTATTTATATAAAAATCTTACAATTGTAACCAGAAACACAAATAAATACACTAAACGGCATTATATATGTATATATATATATATATATATACATATATAAAGGTAAAGGTAAAATGATCCCGTTATAGGCCCGGTGTGGCCCTGAGGGTGGGTAGAGGTATAGCTCTACTGTTCCATGACCGCGGCACTAGAAGGAGGTGAGTGGTCAGCAGCACGCCCCGGCCGTACTTTACCCCCAGGAAAGACCCGGTACCCATTTTACAAGAGGCTGGGTGGGCCCCAGGGCCGGTCTGGACGGGCGGAAAATCTCGTCCCCACCGGGATTCGATCCCGGACCGTCCAGCCGGTAGTCAGTCTGAGCTACCCGTCCCACATTATATATATATAAACAGAAATGCAATACTGCGCACACAGCACATAGGACGAACAAAAGACTGTTTTAAACAGGATTGAAAGAGCACATAAAATCCATGAAGAACAATAAAGGCACCAATTCAAATTACGCCACCACGAATTGGAAACAAACCATACACATGGCACAATAGAAAACACGATAGACATAATACATATCACAAACAAAGGAAAATGTACGAACAGCATAGAGGAAGTGTTGGTATAGACCCTCAGTAAACAAAACCAACGTGTAAACGACAACCACAAGATCACCAAAAATCCCATTCTTTGTACGATAATCACACAAGCCTAAAAACGAATACAGACCCAGGAAAACGCTCAACGAACAGGCAACACGGCACATTACCAACAGCTATCATGGAATTAAAAATAAACAACTAAATTTGAAGGAAGACATCACGAAGTGCTTGGATACGTTTTGTAATATTAATATTGTACGTCAGCACAACTGTTTTTATTGCACAAGCTAATTACATAGGCTACATGTTTCGACTATTGAACATTCATCTTAAAGCCTATTCTTTACAGGTTAAGTCACAGGATTCCAATGTGTGCACAGCATCCTGTGACTTAACCTGTAAAGAATAGGCCTGAAGATGATTATTTATTAGTCGAAACATGTAGCCTACATATTACCTTGTGTAATAAGAACAGTTGTGCTGACGTACAAATTAATATTACAAAACAACTAAAACCTAATTACATTTTACACTAACCTGAATATTTTTATACTCTTCGAAACATATCGTAATAGATCATTTAGTTACAACTATGTTCACCTATAATACAATACAATTTGAATAGTGTTTTGCAGATAAGAAATCATTACTTAGATTAATTACCTCTTTTTGTTTTTGCCAATTGGATTTACACTAAGTGCGTTGTTCATAATAGTGCCGTAGTGGACTAAAACCTACTTTTGAACGCTTCGAATACTGGAGTTTCGGGTTCGAATCCGCTTTTCGTTGTGGTTGTACGTTCAAGTTCTTTTACGTTGTGTTATGAAAGTACTCATATTAGAAAGTCTTGTTCGTAGTTACACACGATCGGGCCAGTTCCTTCAAATATTAATGAATATTTCAATTCCTTAAATTTAGTAAGTTCTATGTATGGAATTACGAAACATTTATCTCCTTCCGAATATCAGAGAAAAAATTTATAATAATGCAAAATGACAAATGGCGGTATTATAACGTGTGTGATGTACAAACGCCACATTCGGAAACTGTGCTTTAATCAGGAAACCCGCACAATATATTAGTACAAAATTATTTGTGTTTATTAACCTTTTGGCGCCGGAATTATATTTTTTTAATTTTAGCACACCCTGTATATAAAATGTGAATAATACAGGAACCAAATACGTTAGAATTATGAAACAAACTGCATTTTGAAGAGAGAAAAGAAGGAGAGTATATACCATGTTTAAAATATTCAGTACATATATTTGTTGAATAAATATATAAAATGCAACTTTAGAGGTTAGCGGTGCGGTACGACCATTATAGTTGACATTAGGCGTCAAAAAGTTAAATTATGAAGAATATTGGCAGATATTTACTGTCACAATCTTGCAAATGTCACACATTATTCTATGAGCTGTTCTGTCCCTTTCCCTCATTCGAATTCCCCCCCCCCCCCCTTTTTTTAACCATCTTATATTTTTAAAAATATTTATTTTTTTTTTTTAAATATTTTTTTTATTTTGGGGGGGGGGGGGGGGGGGGTGATATTCTGTAGCTTGATACACACACTTGTACTAATGTTCTGGAGGAACATGCTCCTTCCACTTTTATATTGAAACTTGCCAAGTTTTACCATGAAGACTACACAGGACAGTATGTTTCATACTTTGGGTGGGATGAGACTAGGTCAGATTGCGCTGCAGCTGCCATACCAGATCCGGATCACAGACGAACAAACCAGCTATAAACATAGTAAAAACTTTAAAAATCGCAATGAAATGTATATGTTTGTATTACATAAATTTCAACATACTTCCTCTGTCTTCATATTTCTTGAAATATTGTTACTCTTTCCAGACACAAACAACCAGCAGTATTTATTCAAGATGCAGTAGAGAAACGTCTCCGTATGATTACTCCATACATCAGCAAATGGCCACAAGCTCTGGCTATTATGACACTTCCAGCCAATGTTCCACCAGCTCTGGCCAACCTACTTACTCTAGTGGATGATATCTGTTATTATGCTGGAGATAGATCTGTTGATGTAAGTTACGATACTGCAATACATGAGAACTACCTAATAGTAACCTCTTCTGTGTACAGATATTTGGTTTCTGTTGGGTTTGAACATTGAACTAAAAGGTCTGTTCTTGGCTTTAAATAAGACAAGAACAGACCTCTTAGTTGTTAAGATAGTTCTGTAATGTTGAATAGTGAATTGGAACAGATGTGGATGTGATCAGAGAGTAATTTGAGATAGTATTTCGGTATCTTACTGGAAGGCCTTAGGAAAACCATTAAAGATTTCAGTAAGGGTAGCTGGATTCTGAGCTGAGATCTGAACACAAGTCTTTCAGAATATGAAGGACAGGCATGAGTTGACCACATATGGTAAGCAAGGTTGGAAATTTAGAAAATATATTATTTAGCTAATGGGGCATGTAGACTGTGAGTCAGTGAAATTCCCCTGGCTGCATTATGAGCACACTTTGGGGTAAGTTGAGTGGTGCAATTGCAATGTTACTGCCTCTGGACCTGCAGGCTCTGTCTGTCTTTATCTGACACCTCCCTTTAACCTGTCCAGCAAGGCAGACCCTACCCGTAGCTACACTACGACTGGTATAGCTGACTGGATCATTAGCATACCCTAACCTCCTCACCACAATACAGCAGAGACACCACAGAGGAATGCCAATATCAGTCTGTATCTTTCATCCAGTGTCGACCAGCCTTGTGTCATGCATAGCTGGCTGCAACCAAACTGATGTACCTCGTGTCTGAAACATTCTGTTGCTGAGACTGCACTAATATTTCACTCTGTTACCAGTAGATGGCAACTTTATGCCATTCTGTGCTCTTCTTTGGCCAAAGAATGCATTTTATATATCACCATGCCATTTATCAGTATCATTTAATGCAGACATCCCATTTCAGTTCAGCTGGTATAGCCGGAGGGTTGCTTTAGCTGGAATCTACAAGATGACTGAACTCTATATGATACAAGACAAGTCAGCAAACTTTGAGGAAACATGGCGTTTCCTGGGCCGAAGAATTGAAGACGTATATCAGCTGCACAGTTACCTGCACCAATCAGGAGAGGTGTCACAAGTTGCTAAAGATGGGGTTACTGCAGCATTCATTACAGTATGTTAACATTCTGACATGTTTTGGTTATCAAATGGGAAATGTCTTACCTACTGATATGTTGACTCTGTGAATATGAGTCAATATTCAGGTCGTGAAACAGCTGATCAACTATCCATCTTAATGGAGGTTATAATCTTAGATGAAGATTCAGTTCTTCTGGGATGTGATGCTGTGTCATTGGGTATGTAGTTCCTGATGTTTCAAAGGAGTGGAGAAGAGTTCCTCTTCTTGAACCATGAGAATACGGCACTACGATACTTTTGTATCATCAGCAGCTACACACTGCACAGTGTCACACCCCAGAAGATAAAAATCTTCAGCAGCACTGTTGTCACAACCTCAAGCCTAGATATTTCTTTGTATATTTTCACTTGCTCATCAAACATTACAGTATATTTACAGATAATGCAATAAAATCCATCAGTAGTAACTGTAACCTCCTGTTGCAGGCACGGAACATTCTGGGACTGAATTTGGGGAACAGATAGCAGCGAGTCCTGTGTAGCAAAATGTAACACCATAAGTTCATAGCGAATGTTCTAAACACATGTACTGTTCAATAGGCAATATTAAATAAACATTCAAATATTAAAAAATGTGTAATTATTCACTTTAAACTGTCCATCATAACGTCCCATTTATTTTGAAGGACCTTGACCAATGAAGACAAAGGCACAAGGTTCCTTTGAAATGTTGGGAACCTCACAGAGAACACAGTCCACTCTGAACAGTGATGGCATGTATGGAAATAATGCTGTTTATTGTGACTTTCATACAAAGCATATGAATACAGTGTAGGGGCCAAAGGCAGAGTCCTTGACTGGTAAAGCAGGGGGTGCAGTAGTTACCACTGGTAATGGGTTAACAATTTATTAACCAATAAGTTCTTCTCACAGTCCTTTCTGGTAAGCAGTAATTTCACAACAGTCCTATCTAGCAACTAAGTAAAAAATAACTGTCCTTCCTTTCTTCCAAAGGACCAACCCCATGTCCACAATTCAAACTCTCAGGTTAACTATGCATCAGCATTCTATCACCATCATTAACATCATGACAAAATATAGAGAAAATAACCTACTACAGCTTGAGGTTTGTCGGTGATTTCGTACACAATGACCCCAATATATAAATTAGTCCATTTGTGTACAGATGGACATTTCAAAGAAAGATTTGTTAAGTACATATAAATTACACATAACCACACTCCATTACAGGACAGATGCAAATACAAAACCTTGGATACACCCCAGAATGGCACACCATACACACACAATTAAGTAATATACATCACAGGTAGGGGCTGTCCGGTATTGCTGTGTTCAAACATCATTACCGTATGTGCAGAGACTGTGAGCACAATTACAGTAGTGTCATACTGTAACATGTTCATCCATACCAAAAGCACAAATAAAAATCAATGTATTTATGGAAACATGTACCAAAATCAACAGATCTTCAATCTCAGAACCTCAAAACAATCAAATAAACTGCAAAATATAAACACACAACATAACATTGAATATATTTGAAATTATAAGCTAACACAGAATATAATACATAACAAACTGATCCATTCTAAGTTTCAAACATGAATGGAAACACTAGTAAAAGGATTTGCTTTCTATATCACAAAACCACACTTTCTGAAGTTGTGTCAGGGAAAGAATAAACACATTCACCATTATCAGGCTGCAGTTGGCACTTGTCTTCTGGATTCTGCTGTCTACAGGCCCTCTACATCTGTCTCTGCTGACAAGACTGATCAAGAGGAGTGCCCAGCCTCCTATTCAGTGGGTACCAGGGGGGAGGTCTTTCCCCACAGTTAGATCAGCTGGGGTTTAAAACTGCCCAATCACCTCCAGCTACTTCTTTTTAAGTTCCATTCCAATATTATACTACCATATATGCACATGTCTCCCAAATGGCCACTGCCTTCTGATTCCTTACTGAAAAAATCAGATGATAACTCAGTAATTCACATCACACAATGGAGTCCTTGAGAACACACTACCTTTTTCTTTTTGAACCTGAAGTTTCATCACTGCGTTCACAGGCAACACTCACTGATCCCTATTTTGAGTCAGATAAACATATTACATATACTATCATTCTGAGCAGTTCAATATTATTGTCAAACCAACATTTTGGACTTGGTCTTTTCAGTTCAGATTTCTTGACCAAATTTCTGTATATACTTCTTATCTCTCACAGTGATGTTACATATGTAATCTGATCAACCTAATAATCTCTGCTGAACAGTACAAAGCATGAAGCTACTAATTACAGTTGTCCCTGCCTTCATGCCATTTCCTCCACCTTAGGTACAAACATTCTTGCTGGTGCCCCGTTTTCAGACACCTTCCCAAATATCTAACGGATGTTTAAAAAAAATCTTACAATAAAACAATATCAAGTGTGTGCATGTTTATTCACTTATTCACTCATTCATTCAATCAATCAATACTAAAGGAGTGAAGTACACATACATACGGGCGAGGTAACAACCATCCCAAACCTACATGTCTCTGCATATAGCCGCTGATGCTGCTAAATCCCCCCCCTTACATGTTTCAATCAAGCCTGGTCATCATCTCTGAGTCTGTGTAGTTCACAAAAGGAAATTACAGAAGTTTAGACAAAAATGTTCATTTTTTACTTTCGTTGTTACACCGTGCATGTTGTCAAGTCACTCAATTATTACACCAACCACTGCACATATATAAAATTTATAAAATTTACACATTAAAACATTAAAAACGCTCCGACATGTTTCGGTCCT
>Ga0131853_10021778_pt1 | contig 11621 bp, 8 predicted proteins | sample TergutLab28metaG_FD_92764 | JGI IMG/M metagenome (GOLD analysis project Ga0131853, IMG submission 92764) | Labiotermes labralis P1 segment gut microbial communities from Petit-Saut dam, French Guiana - Lab288 P1 (version 2) (version 2) | ecosystem: Host-associated > Arthropoda: Insects >...
AGAGGCACTGTGTGTGTACTGCACAGTGTAGAGGCACTGTGTGTGTACTGCACAGTGTAGAGAGGCACTGTGTGTTTACTGCAAGTTGTAGATTGTTACTGTGTGTCTACTGCACAGTGTAGAGAGTTACTGTGTGTGTGCTTCACAGTGTAGAGTGGCACATTGTGTGTACTGTACAGTTTAGAGCGGCACTGTGTGTGTAATGCACAGTGTAGAGATGCACTGTGTGTGTATTGCACAATCTAGAGGGACACTGTGTTTGTATGCACAGTTTAGTGAGGCACTCTGTGTGTACTGCACAGTCTAGAGAGGCATTGTGTGTGTACTGCACAGTGTAGATATGTACTGTGTGTATACTGCACAGTGTAGAGGGGCACTGTTTGTGTACTGCACAGTGTTGAGAAGTAATGTGTGTGTATTGCACAGTGTAGAGAAGCACTGTGTGTCTACTGCACAATGTAGATTGGTACTGTTTGTGTGCTGCACAGTGCAGAGGGGCACTTTGTGTGTATTGCACAGTGTAGAGAGTTTCTTTGTGTGTAGTGCACAGTGTTAAGGGATACTGTGTGTGTACTGCACAATGTATAGCGGTACTGTTTGTGTACTGCACAGTGTAGAGGGTACTGTTTGTGTACTCACAGTTTAGAGTGGTACTGTGTGTGTACTGCACAGTGTAGAGAGGTAATCTGTGTGTACGGCACAGTGTAGTGAGGTAATGTGTGTGTGCTGCACATTGTAGAGAGGCACTCTGTGTGTACTGTACAGTGTAGAGAGGCACTGTTTGTATACATCACAGTGTAGAGTTGCACTGTGTGTGTATTGCAATGTCTAGAGGGGCACTGTGTGTGTGTACTGCACTGTGTAGAGAGGCACTGTGTGTGTACTGCAGAGTCTAGAGAGGCATTGTGTGTGTACTGCTCAGTGTAGAGTGGTACTGTGTGTGTCCTACACAGTTTAGAGGGGTACTGTGTGTGTACTTCACAGACTAGAGGGGCACTATGTGTATACTGCACAGTGTAGATTGTTATTGTGTGTGTATTCCACAGTGTAGTGTGGTATTGTGTGTGTACTGCACAGTGTAGAGAGGTAGTGTGTGTGTACTGGACAGTGTAGAGGGGTACTGTGTGTGTAATGTACAGTGTATTGAGGCATTGTTTGTGTACTGCACAGTCTAGAGGCATTGTGTGTGTACTGCAGAGTGTAGAGAGGCACTTTTTGTGTACTGCAAAGTTTAGAGAGCTTTCGTTCTGTGTGCTGCACAGTGTAGAGAGGTACTGTGTGTAATGCACTGTGTAGAGAGTTACTGTGTGTCAACTGGACACTGTAGAGAGGCACTGTTTTTGTACTGCGCAGTGTTGAGAGGCACTGTGTGTGTAATTCACAGTGTAGAGAGGAACAGTGTATGTATTGCACAGTCTAGAGAGGCACTGTGTGTGTACTGCACAGTTTACAGAGGCACTGTTTGTGTACATTACAGTGTAGAGAGGCACTGTGTGTGTACTGCACAGTCTAGAGGGGCATTGTGTGTTTACTGCACAGTGTAGAGCGGTACTTTGTGTGTACCTCACAGTGTTGAGAGGCACTGTGTGTGTAATGCAAGGTGTAGATTGGTACTGTGTGTGTACTGCATAGGGTAGAGGGGTACTGTGTGTTTGCTGCACAGTGTAGAGTGGCACTTTGTGTGTACTGTACAGTTTAGAGAGGCACTGTGTGTGAACTGCACAGTGTAGAGAGGTATTGTTTATGTACTCCACAGTGTAGAGAGGTACTCTGTGTGTACTGCACATTGTAGAGCGGTACTCTTTGTGTACTGCACAGTCTAGAGTGGCACTGTGCGTGTGTACTGCACAGTGTGGAGAGGTTCTGTGTGTGTACTACCCATTCTAGAATGGCATTGTGTGTGTACTGCACAGTGTAGAGAGGTACACTGTTTGAACTGCACTGTGTATAGAGGCACTGTGCGTGTACTGCACAGTGTAGAGTGGTACTTTGAGTGTACTGCACAATGTAGAGAGGCACTGTGTGCGTAATGCACACTGTAGAGAGGTACTGTTTGAGTGGTGCACAGTGTAGAGGGGCTCTGTGTGTGTACTGCACAGTGTAGAGGGGCACTGTGTGTGTGCTGTACAGTGTAGAGAGGAAATGTGTGTACTGCACAGTGTTGAGATGCACTGTTTGTGTACTGCACAGTCTAGAGAGGCACGGTGTGTGTGTACTGCACAGTGAAGAGAGGCACTGTGTGTGTACATCACAGTGTAGAGAGTTACTGTGTTAGTACTGCACAGTGTAGAGTGGTACTGTGAGTGTACTGACAGTGAAGAGGGGCACTGTTTGTGTCTTCACAGTGTAGAGAGTAACTGTATGTGTACTGCAAGTGTAGTGAGGAACTTTGGGTGTACTTTACAGTTTAGAGAGGCACTGTGTGTGTACTGCATAGTGTAGATAGTTATGTGGGTGAACTGCACGGTGTAAATTTGTACTGTGTGTGTGCTGCACAGTGTAGAGAGGTACTTTGTGTGTAGTGCACCGTTTAGAGTTGCACTGTGTGTGTACTGCAAAGTGTAGGGTGTTACTGTGTGTGTATTTCACAGTGTAGAGAGGCACTGTTTTTGTAATGCACAGTGTAGAGAGGTTCTTTGTGTGTACTGCACAGGTTAGAGGAGTACTGTGTTTGTAGTGCACAGTGTAGAGAGTTTTTGTGTGTGTACTGCACAGTGTATAAAGGTACTGTGTGTGTATGCACAGTCTAGAGAGTTACTGTGTTTGTACTGCATAGTCTAGAGCGGCATTGTGTGTGTACTTCACAGTTTAGAGAGCCACTGTGTGTGTACTGCACAGTTTATAGATGTACTGTGTGTGTGTACTGCATTGTGTAGATAGGTACCGTGTGTGTACTTCACATTGTAGAGGGGTACTGTGTGTGTGCTGCACAGTGTAGTGTGGCACTTTGTGTGTAATGTACAGTGTATAGGTGTACTGCACAGAGTAGAGAAGCACTGTGTGTGTACTGCAGAGAGTAGAGAGGTACTCTGGTTGTGCTGCACAGTTTAGAGTGGCACTGTGTGTGTACTGCACATTGTAAGGCGGTACTCTTTGTGTACTGCACAGTTTAAAGAGGTACTGTTTGTGTAATGTACAGTGTAGATATGTACTGTGTGTGTACTTCACAGTGTAGAGAGGTACTGTGGGTGTACTGCACATTGTAGTAAGGTACTCTGTGTGTGCTGCACAGTGTAGAGGGGCACTCTATGTGTACTGTACAGTGTAGAGAAGCACTGTGTGTGTAAAGCAATGTTTAGAGAGGCGATGTATATGTGTACTGCACAGTTTAGAGAGGCTCTGTGTGTGTACTGCACTGTCTAGCAAAGCATTGTGCGTGTACTGCACAGTGTAGAGAGGTAATATGTTTGTACTACACAGTGAAGTGTGGCAATGCGTGTGCACTGCACAATGTTGATTGGTACTGTGTGTGTACTGTACCGTGTAGAGAGGTAGTGTGTGTGTACTGCACAGTGTAGAGAGTCATTGTGTGTGTACTCTACATTGTGGAGTGGCACTGTGTGTATAATGCACAGTGTAGAGGTGCATTGTGGTTACTGCACAGTCTAGAGACGCACTGTGTGTGTGTACTTCACAGTGTAGAGAGGCACTGTGTGTGTACAGCACAGTGTAGAGAGGTACTGTATGTGTACAGCAGAGTGTAGAGTTGTACTTTGTGTGTACTGAACAGGTTAGAGAGGCAATCTGTGTGTCTGCACAGTGCAGAGAGGCACAGTGTGTGTACTGCACATTGTAGAAAGGCACTGTGTGTTTACGGTACAGTGTAGAGAAGCTCTGTTTGTGTTCAGCATAGTGAAGAGGGGTACTGAATATTTACTGCACAGTGTAGAGTGGTACTGTGTTTTTACTGCGTAGTGTGGAGAGGCACTCTGTGTGTACTGTACAGTGTAGATAGGGACTGAGTGTGTACTGCAAAGTGTAGGGATGTACTGTATATGTACTGCACTGTGTAGAGAGGTACTGTATGTGTACTGCACAGTGTAGAGAGGTAATGTGTGTGTACTGCACAGTGTAGAGAGGTACTGTTTGTTTAATGCACAGTGTAGAGAGGTACATTGTGTGTAATTAACAGTGTAGAGAGGTATTGTTTGTGTACTGCCCAATGTAGAAAATTACTGTGTGTGAATTGCACAGTGTAGTGAGGTACTGTGTGAATGCAGCACAGTGTAGAGAGGCAATTTGTTGTACTGTACAGTGTAGAGCGGCACTGTGTGTGTACTGCACATTTTAGAGTTGCACTGTGTGTGTACTGCACTGTCAAGAGAGGCACTGTGTGTGTGTACTGCACAGTGTAGAGAGGCACTCTGTTGTACTGCACAGTGTAGAGAGGCAGTGTGTGTGTACTGCACAGTGTAGATTTGCACTGTGTGTGTACTGCACAGTCTAGAGTGGCATTGTGAGTGTAGTGCACAGTGTAGTGCGCTACTTTGTGTGAACTGCACAGGGTAGAGAGGCACTGTGTGTGTACTGCAAGATGTAGATGGGTCTGTGTGTGTACTGCAGAGTGTAGAGGGTTACTGTGTGTGTGCTTCACAGTGTGGAGAGGCACATTGAGTGTACTGTACAATTTAGAGAGGCACTGTGTGTGAACTGCACAGTGTAGAGTTGCACAGTGTGTGTAATGCACAGTCTAGATTGGCACTGTGGGTGAATATTGCGCAGCGTAGATAGGCACTGTGTGTGTACTGCCCAGTCTAGAATGGCATTGTGTGTGTACTGCACAGTTTAGAGAGGTACACTGCGTGAAATGCACTGTGTAGAGCGGCACTGTGCGTGTACTGCGCAGTGTAGAGATGTACTGTGTGTGTACTACATAGTTTAGAGAGGCAATGTGTGCGTATTGCACAGTGTAGAGGGGTACTGTTTGTGTGGTGCACAGTGTAGAGCGGCACTGTTTGTGTACTGTACTGTGTAGAGAGTTAATGTGAGTGTACTGCATATTGTGGAGTGTTACTGTGTGTGTAATGCACAGTGTAGGGTGGTAATCTGTGTGTACTGCACAGTGTGGAGAGGAATTGTGTTTGTACTGCACAATGTTGAGAGGCACTGTGTGTGTACTGCACAGTTTAGAGTGGCAATGTGGGTGTACTGTACAGTGTAGAGAGGCACTGTGTGTACAACACGGTGTTGAGATGCACTGTGTGTGTACTGCACAGTCTAGAGAGGCACTGTGTGTGTACTGCACAGTGAAGAGAGGCACTGTGTGTGTACATCAGAGTGTAGAGTGGTACTGTGTTTGTACTGCACGGTGTAGATTGGAACTGTGTGTGTACTGCACAGTGAAGAGGGGCACTGTTTGTGTCTGCACAGTGTAGAGAGGCACTGTGTGTGTACTGCAGGTGTAGAGAGACACTTTGTGTGTTCTGTACATTGTAGAGAGGCAATGTGTGTGTACTGCATAGTGTAGAGAGGTACTGTATGTGTACTGCACAGTGTAGAAAGGTACTGTGTGTGTACCGCACAGTGTAGAGTTGTACTGTTTGTGTACTGCAAAGTGAAGAGCGGCACTTTGTATGTACTGTACTGTTTAGATAGGCACTGAGTGTGTACTGCAAAGTGTAGAGAGGTACTGTATATGTACTGCACAGTGTAGAGAGCTACTGTGTGTGTGTTGCACAGTGTAGATTAGTTCGGTAATTGTACTGCACAATGTAGAGGAGTACTGTGTGTGTACTGCACAGTGTAGAAGGTACAGTCTGTGTAATGCACAGTGTAGAGTGGCACTTTATGTGAAATGAACAGTGTAGAGATGCACTGTGTGTGTACTGCACAGTGTAGAGTGGTACTGTGTGTGTACTGCACAGTGTAGAGAGGCACTGTGTGTGTAATGCACAGTGTAGAGGGGTATTTTGTGTGTACTGCACAGTTTAGAGAAGTACTGTGTGTTTAGTGCACAGTGTAGAGAGTTTTTGTGTGTGTACTGCACAGTGTAAAATGTACTGTGTGTGTACTGCACTGTTTAGAATGGTAATATACGTGTACTTTAGAGTGTAGAGGGGAACTGTGTGTGTTATGCACAGTGTAGAGGGGTATTGTGTGTGTACTGCACAGTCTAGACAGGCACTGTTTGTGTATGCACAGTCTAGAGAGCTACAGTGTGTATACTGCACAGTCTAGAGCGGCACTGTGTGTGTACTTCATAGTTTAGAGAGGCACTGTGTGTGTACTGCACATTGTAGTGTGGTACTGTGTGTGTGTACTGCAGAGTGTAGAGAGGTATCGTGTGTGTGTTGCACAATGTAGATTGTTACTGTGTGTGTGCTGCACAGTGTAGAGTGGCACTTTGTGTCTACTGCACAGTGTAGATAGCTACTGTTTGTGTGCTGCATAGTGTAGAGAGGCACTTTGTGTGTATTGCACAGTGTAGAGAGGTTGTTTGTGTGTAGTGCACAGTGTTGAGAGATACTGCGTGTGTACTGCACTGTGTAGAGCGGTACTTTTTTGTACTGCACAGTGTAGAGTGGTACTGTGTGTTTACTGCACAATGTAGAGAGGTACTCTGTGTGTACGGCACAGTGAAGTTAGTTAATGTATGTGTGCTGCACAGTGTAGTGGGGCACTCTGTGTATACTGTACAGTGTAGAGAGGCACTGTGTGTATACTTCACAGTGTAGAGTTGCACTGTGTGTGTATTGCAATGTCTAGAGGGGCTCTGTGTGTGTGTACCGCACTGTGTAGAGAGGCACTGTGTGTGGACTACACAGTCTAGCGAGGCATTGTGTGTGTACTGCTCAGTGTAGAGAGGTACTGTGTGTGTCCTACACAGTGTGGAGGGGTACTGTGTGTGTACTTCACTAACTAGTGGGGCACTATGTGTACTGCACAGTGTAGATTGTTACTGTGTGTGTATTCCACAGTGTAGGGTGGTATTGTGTGTGTACTGAACAGTGTAGAGAGTTATTGGGTGTGTAATGTACAGTGTAGGGAGGCATTGTTTGTGTACTGCACAGTCTAGAGGCATTGTTTGTATACTGCACAGTGTAATGAGGAACTGTTTGTGTACTGCACAGTGTAGAGAGGATATTTTGTGTGCTGCACAATGTAGAGAGGCACTGTGTGTGTAATTTACAGTGTAGAGGGGAACAGTGTATGTATTGCACAGCCTATAGAGGCACTGTGTGTGTACTGCACAATTTACAGAGGCACTGTGTGTGTACTTTACAGTGTAGAGAGTCACTGGGTGTGTACTGCACAGTCTAGAGGGGCATTGTGTGTTTACTGCACAGTGTAGAGCGGTACTTTGTGTGTACTGCACAGTGTTGAGAGGCACTGTGTGTGTACTGCAAGGTGTAGTTTGGTACTGTGAGTGTACTGCACAAGGTAGAGAGGTACTCTGTGTGTGAAGAGCACAGTGTAGAGTGGCACTTTGTGTGAACTGTACAGTTTAGAGAGACACTGTGTGTGTACTGCAGAGTGTAGAGATGCACAGTGTGTGTAATACACAGTCTAGAGTGGCACTGTGAGTGTGTACTGCACAGTGTGAGGAGGCACTGTGTGTGTACTGCCCATTCTAGAATGGCATTGTGTGTGTACTGCACAGTGTAGAGAGGTACACTGTGTGAACTTCACTGTGTATAGAGGCACTGTGCGTGTAATGCACAGTGTATAGAGGTACTTTGCGTGTACTGCACAGTGTAGAGAGGCACTGTGTGCGTAATGCACACTGTAGAGTGGTATTGTTTGAGTGGTGCACAGTGTACAGCGGCAGTGTGTGTGTACTGTACAGTGTAGAGAGGTACTGTGTATGTACTTCACAGTGTAGTGTTATTGTGTGTCTAATGCACAGTGTAGCGTGGTACTCTGTGTGTACTTCACAGTGTAGTGATGCAATATGTGTGTACTGCCCTGTGTAGAGAGGTATTGTGTGTGTAATGCACAATGTTGAGAGACACTGTGTGTGTACTGCACAGTGTAGAGGGGCACTGTGTGTGTACTGTACAGTGTAGAGAGGAACTGTATGCACAGCACAGTGTTGAGATGCACTGTTTGTGTACTGCACAGTCTAGAGATTCACTGTGTGTGTGTATTGCACAGTGAAGAGAGGCACTGTGAGTGTACATCACAGTGTAGAGAGTTACTGTGTTAGTACTGCACAGTGTAGAGCGTTACTATGTGTGTACTGCACAGTGAAGAGGGGCACTGTTTGTGTCTGCACAGTGTAGTGTGTCACTCTATGTCTAATGCAAGTGTAGGGAGGAAATCTGTGTGTACTCTACAGTGTAGATAGGCACTGTGTGTGTACTGCATAGTGTAGAGAGTTACTGTATGTGTACTGCACAATGTAGAGAGGCACTATTTGTGTACTTTACTGTAAATATGCACTGTGTGTGTACTGCATAGTATAGAGAGTTACTGTATGTGTACTGCATAGTGTAGAGCGGTACCGTGTGTGTGCTGCACAGTGTTAATTAGTACTGTATGTGTACTGCACAATGTAGAGTATTATGTGGGTGAACTGCACAGTGTAAATTTGTACTGTGTGTGTGCTGCACAGTGTAGAGAGTTACTTTGTGTGTAGTGCTCAGTTTAGAGTTGCACTGTGTGTGTACTGCACAGCGTAGAGTTTACTTGTGTGTAATGTACAGTGTACAGAGGCACTGTTTGTGTAATGCACAGTGTAGAGAGGTACTTTGTGTGTACTGAAAAGTTTAGAGGAGTACTGTGTGTGTAGTGCACAGTGTAGAGAGGTTTTTTGTGTGTACTGCACAGTGTAGAAAGGTACTGTGTGTGTATGTACAGTCTAGAATTTGACTGTGTGTGTACTGCACAGTCTAGAGCGGCATTGTGTGTGTACTTCACAATTTAGAGAGCCACTGTGTGTGTACTGCACAGTGTAGTAATGTACTGTGTGTGTGTACTGCACTGTGAAGATAGGTACCGTGTGTGTACTTCACATTGTAGAGATGTACTGTGTGTATGCTGCACAGTGTAGAGTGGCACTGTGTGTGTACTGTACAGTGTAGAGAAGCACTTTGTGTGTACTGCACAGTGTAGAGTTGCACTGTGTGTGTAATGCACAGTGTAGAGCTGTAATATGTGTGTACTGCACAGTGTAGAGAAGCACTGTGTGTCTACTTCACAATGTAGATATATACTGTGTGTGTGCTGCACAGTTTAGAGGGGCACTGTGTTTGTACTCTACAGTGTAGATAGGTACTTTGAGTGTCCTGCACAGTGTAGAGAGGTACTGTGTGTGTAGTGCACATTGTTGAGTGATACTGTGTTTGTACTGCAAAGTGTAGAGCGGTACTCTTTGTGTCGTGCACAGTGTAGAGAAGTTCTGTGTGTGTACTGCACAGTCTAGAGTGGTAATGTGTGTGTACTGTACAGTGTAGTGAGATACTGTGTGTGTACTGCACAGTGTAGTGAGGTAATGTGTGTGTGCTGCACAGTGTAGAGAGTCACTCTGTGTGTACAGTACAGTGTAGAAAGGCACTTTGTGTAAATTTCACAGTGTAGAGATGAGGTGTGTGTGTATTGCAATGTCTAGATTGGCACTGTGGGTGTGTACTGCACTGTTTGGAGAGGCACTTTGTGTGTACTGCACAGTCTAGCGAGGCATTGTATGTGTACTGCACAGTGTAGAGACGTACTCTGTGTACTGCACCGTGTAGAGAGGCAGTGTGTGTGAATTGCACAGTGTAGAGTGTTACTGTGTGTGTTGCACAGTGTAGAGAAGCACAGTGTGTGTATTCTACAGTGTACAGGGGCACTGTGTGTGTACTGCACAATGTAGAGTGGCTCTGTGTGTGTGTACTGAACAGTTTAGTGAGGCACTGCGTGTGTACTGCAAAGACTAGAGAGGCATTGTGCGTGTACTGCACAGTGTAGAGATGTACTGTGTGTGTACTGCACAGTGTAGAGAGGCACCATGTGTACTGCACATGTAGAGAGTTAATATGTGTGTACTGCAAAGTGTAGAGAAGCACTGTGTGTGTACTTCACAGTGTAGATAGGTACTCTGTGTGTGCTGCACAATGTAGAGGGGCACTGTGTGTGTACTGTACAGTTTAGAGAGGTACTGTGTGTGTATTTCACAGTCTAGTGGGGCACTGTGTGTGTACTGCACACTGTAGAGATTTACTGTGTGTGTACTACACAGTGTAGAGAGGTATTGTATGTAATCTGCACCGTGTTGAGCGGTACTGTGTGTGTATTGCACAGCGTAGAGAGGCACTGTGTGTGTACTACACAGTGTAGAGAGGTACTGTGTTTGAACTGCACAGTGTAGAGTGGTACTGTGTGTGTACTGCACAGTGTAGAGAGGTACTGTGTTTGAACTGCACTTTGAAGAGGGGCACTGTGTGTGCCTGCACGGTGTAGAGAGTCACTGTGTGTGTACTGCAGGTGTAGAGAGGCACTCTCTGTTTACTGCACAGTGTAGAGAGGCACTGTGTGTAATGCATAGTGTAGATAGTTACTTTATGTGTACTGCAAAGTGTGGAGAGTTACTGTGTGTGTAATGTAACGTGTAGATAGGCACTGTGTGTGTGTGTACTGCATAGTGTAGAGATGTACTGGATGTGTACTGCACAGTGTAGAAAGGTACTGTGTGTGTGCTGCGCAGTGTATATTGGTACTCTATGTGTATTACACAGTGTAGAGAGTTACTCTATGTGTACTGCACAGTGTAGAGAGGTACTGTGTGTGTACTGCACAGTGTAGCGGGGCACTTTGTGTGACATGCACAGTGTAGAGAGGTACTGTGTCTGTAATGGACAGTGTAGAGTGGTATTCTGTGTGTAGTGCACAGTGTAGAAGTACACTGTGTGTGTACTGCACAGTGTAGAGAGGTACTGTGTGTGTACTGCACAGTGTAGAGAGGCACTTTGTGTGTAATGCACAGTGTAGGGAGGTACTTTGTGTTTACTGCACAGTGTAGAGGGTTACTGTGTGTTTATTGGTGTTGTGTGTGTACCGCACAATGAAGAAAGTTACTGCTTGTGTACTGCACAGTGTAGAGTATTAATATGTGTGTGTGTACTTTTCAGTGTAGAGAAGTACTGTGTGTGTAATTCCCAGGGTAGAATGGTACTGTGTGTGTATTGCACAGTGTAGAGAGTTACTTTATGTGTACTGCACAGTGTCGGGAGGCACTGTGTGAGTACCGATCAGTCTAGAGAGGTACTGTGTGTGTACTGCACATTTTAGAGAGGTATTGTGTGTGTACCGCACAATGAAGAAAGTTACTGCGTGTGTACTGCACAGTGTAGAGTATTAATATGTGTGTGTGTATGTAGAGTGTAGAGAGGCACTGTGTGTGTAATGCACAGTGTAGAGAGGTAATGTTTGATTACTGCACAGTCTAGACAGGCAATGTGTCTGTACTGCACAGTCTAGTGTGTTACTGTGTGTGTACTGCACTGTCTAGAGCGGCACAGGTGTGGACTTAACAGTATAGAGAGGAACTCTGTGTGTACTGCACAGTGTAGAGTGGTACTCTTTGTGTGCTGCACAGTGTAGAGTGGCACAATGTGTGTCCTGTACAGTTTAGAGAGGCACTTTGTGTGTATTGCACAGTGTAGAAATGCACTATGTGTGTACTGCAAAGTCTAGAGAGG
>Ga0131853_10021779_pt1 | contig 11621 bp, 12 predicted proteins | sample TergutLab28metaG_FD_92764 | JGI IMG/M metagenome (GOLD analysis project Ga0131853, IMG submission 92764) | Labiotermes labralis P1 segment gut microbial communities from Petit-Saut dam, French Guiana - Lab288 P1 (version 2) (version 2) | ecosystem: Host-associated > Arthropoda: Insects >...
TAAAAAGGGATTGTCTAATCTGAATCATTCCACATGGGATGTAGTGCCGAGGCCAGACCACATGACTTGTCTTAGGGTATAACGCGCGAACTTTGAATATTAGAAAATGACATCGTCAGTATTGGTAGTAAATTTTGATGAAACCAAATTTGAATGCACGATAAATTCGAAAGTCGATGCGATAGACCCTATGAAAATACAAAAAATTAAATTTTACACAAAAAGTCGCACGTCATATTTTAGGGAGTAGCCCAGACACGTCGGATAATGTTATAGTTCAGTTATGCATGTATAACGTAGAGGTATAGTCACTATTGGAACATGTATTGGAGCTCTTCATGTAAGTGTAAAAGGGGATTATCTAATTCGAAACATTAATTCACACGTGCAATAACATCGTGCTGCAACTTGGGTGCAATGTTCATTTGTGCAGCCTTGATTTGTTGATGCAAACGAACATATTAGCGTACAAAAACATTCTCAAAAGGGTGATGTGATAGCACAGTTTTGCATTCACGACATAGAGGTAGACGCGTTAGCAGAACGTGTGTCGGAGCTATGTATGTAAGTGGAAAAGGGGATTACATAATTTGAATCATTAAACACGCGCAAGTATAAGTCTTGCAACGTAAGCAGTACATGTTTTCGAAAGTATCGCCTGAGCTGCAGAGTAAGTACGTGATTTATCTATTTATCAGTTTGCAGTATCGATATGCTGATATAATTGAAGATATTAGGTAAAAAAAGGAATAAATACGTTCTCAACATTTGGCGCGGTCAAATTTGAGCTCGGGTCATATTACAGTACAGTGTTGCATTCACTACGTAGAGATAGACTCGTTAGTGGAAAGTGTCTCGAAGCTCTTCACGTTAGTGTAAGAAGGGATTATATAATTTGAAGAATTCGACACGCTTGATGAAGGTTAAGCTGATTTTTAAGCAATTGCTGTATGAAAGCTAATTGATACGAATGGTAGCCATCTTTTGTAAGGACGATCTTCGGCCTGCATACCGACAAGCCTGGTTTGTTGGGTAAGTGCATCTGCTTTATTTGATACCTAACAGTACTGTCGTACTGAATATTAGGAGACAGTGACTTGTTATCAGATTAAAGAGGTTGCATTTACTTGTGTGAACACGCATCTGAAGACAGGGTTGCTCGGTAAGGACATTCCTGTTCATAAAAAATGTTTTATTGACATGTTTTTAATAATATTACAGATTACATAGCTTGCTCTCTCTCTCTCTCTCTCTGTTTGTTCTTCAGACGAGTACTGTATTGTAATTTGAAAATTATTTTCTACCTTGCACACATGACAAAGGAATAAGATAATATTTCGTTTCAGGTGACGCGTGTTCAGGATGCATGCCCAGCTGACAGATGTTTGCCGTGTAAGTGTATATGTCATATTTAGTGGTCATACCATAGTGGCATTGTTAGCATCTAAAGCAAGCTCTATCCCCTTGCAAAAAAGTACCCACATTTCCCATGTAGTTTGCTTCCTTCTTCACGGATGCTGACAATTCTTCAAAGGTATGAGCACCAAATCTTATAAATATACTTTGGATCCCATCTCACACACGTCTACATTGTAGAGGTGCAGTGAAGGTGTCGAGTCGCTCGTTCAGGGATCCAGCTGTCTTTGCCGTTTGCAGGGTAGGTGTATTTATCGTATTTAGTGCACATACTTTTCTGGTAATGTTAGCAGTAAGCTTTATCCTATGTAACATGCTTCCATGAATACTAACAATTCCTCAAAGTTATGAGCAACAAATCTGATAAATAAACTTTGAACCCATCACGCACACACACACACACACGCGCGCGAGTCTACGTGGAAGAGGTGACGGGAAGATGTCGACTCGCCTGCGACTGTACATCAACAGCAGCAGCTTAGAGAAAACAGGTTTGTGCAGTGTGTTTACACGAGTGTACACAATTCCGATATTGGCGTATGAATTCTTCTCCCTTAATATAACGAATGTAGACGCAATACGGAAACCAGAGTGCGTGCTCCCTCCACGCGTCATCTGTGGGTCGCCAATTATTTAGTCCTCCGCCACAGTGAAGGCAATTTGTCCCATCACCTTGACCTCTAAGTAAAGTGTCGTATGTAGACTCGAAGAAAGTGATTCTACTAATGATACAGAGATAGTGGTGATTTATATACCTGTGTAGTAGAAACCCGCAGCACTCAAAGATTCGGGAGAAAAATTCATACCGTGAGGCCAATGCATATATGACTTCAATCGAGACACTTTGATATCGAAGATTAAATATTTAGTTCCCTGGCAGTTAATCGTGGCGCTTTGCAGTGGGCTGCTTCGCTCTGGACTGGAGTTAGGTCTGTACTACATTGCCGTCGACTCGAAATGAAAGTGTATTTCATACGTCGTGCGAATACAAAGTGATATATAATTTAATGTGGTATGAAGTAGTTTTTTTTTCGAACAATAGTAATAATCAATTGACATTTGTTTGTAAGTGAAAAATGTGTTAGAAGCTGCTACGTGTTTTAACAATAATAAGTAAGGCTACAGTGTGTGTATGTGTAATAATTGTTTATGCTTTTATAATGACATTTTGAATTCGTCAAACAGTTGTGAATACATGATGTGCTTATTGGCGTTAGGAGCCGGTTCTACATAATTAACCGAAGTCAATGCCACAGTAACATATGTCATAACGTCGGGCAGAGAGAGAGTGTAAAGATTTAATTGATTTTGAATGACGTGAAATATTCTCAAGAGATACTGCAAATCTTCGAGTCTCAGATCGATGTACTGTTTATCGAGATACAATAGGGCGATCCTGTAGTTTCCTCTCGTGTTCAGTCTGAAGTCGCCTTACTTGCACCCGTACTGCTCGTTGCCACACATGGACTCGCATATCCTAGGCAGACATTCCGCCATCTTCTTGATTTGCCGAGGAGAATGAGGATGGTAGAACACTTCTTCTTTATGCTTCCGAATTCTACGAAGGGCTGGTAATCTCTAGCGGAATGGAAACCGAAGGAGACGTATTTGGTTCTGTCCTCGTCGATAAAAAATGGGAGTCGCAGTAGGACCCTTTTAGAATCGAATATCAGATTGACATACTCAGCGTAGAAGTTGAAGGTGTCAAATTCTGGAGGTCGGACGCGTTTAGACGCCGATGCCTCCGACGAACATGTTTCGGTAGCGTCTGGCCGACGTATTCTAGCAGACATTCCTGAAGACAGAGAGATCGGTCAACCTACAGTTCGTTCAGTTTTAAGCAGCTGAAACAAATTGGACGTGTCATGTCTTTAGGGCACCTTACATAAGATTTCGTCTGCAGGTGGAACATCAACCAATCGTAGACGGAATGCGCGGTTTTGTTTGCGCAATTGACGTTGGGATATTTGTGACAAGGCAGGCTGCACCAGCGTAAATGCTTGAAGGATGCGGACTGAGGACAGTTGAAATCCTGCAGGTTAAGAAACGGGCGACCCAGTAGTTCGGTGAGAAATTTGCGTTTCGTAACACCGTAGCAGTAGAAGTGAGCGAACCTTGCTACAGCCTCGCTCACGACCGTATACAGTTCGTGGTAGGTTATGTGTCTCTCCTCCCAATTAAGCCCGTTTTCATCGCAGCCGTGAAATGTCATGCTATAGGGGCTCCTGAAACGGAACGAGTCGACCTCGTTTTTTGCGGCCACAGAGTGTTCCTTGACCACGATATCATTCCGGCACTCTCTCAAACATTTATTACAACCTCCACATCGGTGTTCGACATGGCTGAGAATGACGAAACTACGATTAACTACCTATTTTTTACAGAAAGTTGGAGCTGCATTGTCCTCCGCCGCTACCTCGCCGCGGCGACCCGGATTCGGAGGCGAAGGCTCGGACGATCTGTCGGACTGCTGACGCTTCGTCGATTTGCACGACAAATTGTTTGGCGGTGAACACCTGGTACATGTAGAGGAAAAATATATACCAAAATTTGCCGCAGACATTATCCGTCAGGCCCTGGAAATGTCTCCTGTTATAATCCCAGACGGCAGAGTTGCGTCGTATGAAGGCTGGTATGTCGGGGACGTGCGGTACGATACCGTACGAATCGAAGAAGTAGGCACTCGAGGATTTTGGTAGAAAATGTACGGTTAGCCAGTGTGAACAATTTTCTGTGTGAGGATCGGCATTGTTTATGACCGTGCCAGATTGCGTGACGGAGCGCGGCAACATATCGGAGGGGAAGACTCCCTAGAACGAGCTCACGTCTCTCAGCGTACACAATATTCGCGTCGTGTCCATTTTTTAAATGTGTCGTGACCGTTCGCGAGGTATCTACGCGAACAGAATTATCGTATTCGAGGTAAAATATACACGTGATGGGTTCGGGTGATGGGTTTCTGAATTTAAATTCTACTCTAATATTGCCATTACCTGGGTGTGACATATGTCCGTCAGAGGCGGCTTTAACATGTGTCAAAGCGAAGACTAGCATGAAATAGCCGTTTATATATATTTCATGGGTTATCTGGTGACCCGAGTTTCAGTGGTGAATGCCCGACGCTTCAAAGAGCGTCCTGTACCCCATTACTGACCAATTATCGTGATCCACGCACAAAGACAGACCTTCGGTCGGTATGAGTTTGCCGTTCACATTCAGCGTGAAAGAACTCAGATCGTAGAGGCCGAAAAAGTCCATGTTCTTCACCATAGTAAATAGTAGTCGTTTTGGGAAGGGTTCCACCACGGCGTTGCCTATGGAAAGTGATTGCGCTCCGCTAGAAAACGTGAAAGGTTTCAGCTCGCCTGTGGTCAGATTGTAGCGTTCGAAGCGCCTTTTTCGAGATCTATATTTTGCGCCAACAGGAGCGACTGACTGGTTCTGACGCGGTTGACCAAAAGTTCGGCTTCGAGAAATTTGAGGACCGTCTTTGTTTCCGCATCCTTGGCTTTGCCTTTGTGAGTTTGATCTGCATTCGAACGCCCAGTACTAGATATAACATTAGGTACGTATGTCGCTGTGGATCCGGCCGTAGAGTTGGACCTCTTTGGTATGATTGATCCGGTTCCATCGCGTGATGAATTTTTTTTTCGCATCGGCGGCTGTAGGGTCGCAGGGTAAAAGATCGCCGTTATTCAGGTACCAGAACGCATTTGTCAGATGCGTGGCTGAGGCGTCAATGTGGCATGTTAATGAGGTCTCGAAATATGATCGATTGTTATAGAAGTAGGTGGCCTGGGTTATAGTCACGCCGTTAAGGGCCATGCTACATTGACTGAATAGCGAGCGTTAAAAATTATTCGTCACCGCAGTGAAATCAGTATTGCCCAAATTTCTGCAGTCAGCCTTGGTCACTTTACCTCGAATATAGAGTTTTACGTTTAGGTCGACGTACGTGTCACTATCGGAGGGGATCAGGAATTCTACATCGCTCTGTTCCGCAGACGCTATGGGCTCGAACGTAACCTCGGTCGCCTCGACGACAAACGCCTGTATAGGTTTAGGGGCAAATATATCCCATTCGGAACTCAGAGACACAGGCATGGTTGGCAGCGACAGTCAAACTGATGCCCCTTAGGAGAAGATATCTCTTTTGTAAGCCTCGGTTTCTTACCGGCCTTTTCCACTTGAATACTCCTGCCTTGCGCTTGCGACCTCGTCGCCGCAACTTACCGATCAAATTTTGAGCCGTCTCGTACACGCTACTCAAAACTATATACCGAGGGTCTTCGTCCGCCGATCTGGCGATGTCTGTCAAGATATCACATCCTTTTCGTAACGTCTCCCGCCCCGTACTCTTGGCATCGCTCCAGAGGACCCGTCTAACCACTCGACATAGCCCTGCCAAAAAAATTTCCGATCCCGTAACCCCGCTGAAGAAGGAGCGGAGCCGTGTAGATGGGTTCTATGACGTCCTTGTGACCGCGACACGCCTGGTAAATGTAGTATCGCGGAGAGGATCAATAAGCATAGAATGTACATCAGGGATGAAAACGAAGCTATTTTATATTGCCATGCCAAAATGCGCCGATAATGTAACACTAACATTGAAGGCGTCGTGTTACACTTCAATTCGACCTGCTTGCCTGTCAATTGCAATATCTCTATCCTCATAGTTTTAAATATCCGCTTCTCGACGGGCAGATAGTTGATATTGTCGAACACGTGTTGACCAGAGAGTGACGGTTAAATAAACGTTCTGGACTGTTACGCCTGTCATAACACTGCACGCGTAGTCTATGGGTCCACCACTCGCAAAATTTTGTATAAATTCAAATGGTCGCAATTCGGAAGTCATGCCCTCCAATTTTTCGCCCGTTTCAATCAGCGCGGGGTCATCCCTAGGCTGAATATGTATCACCGAGTGAGTATCGTAATAGATGGCATTCTCACGCAGCTTGTCCTGATAGCGAATGAGATGAATCCTCGCCCCAGCGGTGACGTAAGCGCCGATGACTTCATTTGTATGACGCAAACTTGGCACGGCTTCCTCTGCTCCGCGCTTCCACGTGAGCCAGACTACGTCATCGCTGGCAAAAACGAGGTCCGCAACCTCGATGCCGGGCGTGGCCAAAGAACCGTACAGTTCTTTGTGTTCGGTGATTATCTTAGTCATCGTCCGATCATTCCGCTCCGTCAATTTTCCCCAATTCGAATTGAGGCAGAATTTGGCCAGACTCCGTTTCGCGGCGTTAAACCTGATGACTCCCTATCCAACCTTATGCCTTTACTCTGCCAAAATGATTCTACATAACGCTCCTCGTTCTCGGGCTTCGAACCGAGCCGGGATAACCGCTAGTTTCGGCATTCACGATCAGGAATTTATTAATGTAATTTGCGAAAATTACCCCATCGCCTCTTTTGGGGTTGTATTGGGTCACTTGATACTCTTAGAACTCATGGATCCCGAATATCCTGTATCCTTTCTGCACGGCCGACCTAACCTCATCAATTACCTAGGTACCTGTGAGGGCTCGATCCTCATCCTGAGTACGCTTACATTCTGCACTGGGGTGTGAACACATGTTTTACACAGGCAGAGCATGAGTTTATAATTACACCTGTAGGGGAGGAAGGGATGGTAGAACTTGTCTGGCGGAACGATCAAACATTTGATTAGACCCTCCACACGTAGGCATGTTTCTATGTCCCTACACGCATCGCCCGCGTGAATGATTGGATGACCTATGGGGAAATTAAAGTACTTGCATATGTGTGGATAGAGACTCATGACGTCTAGATATTGAATGGTGTCATTTTCCCTTGCTTTATGATAGAGACACATGGCCTCTGTTCGACCACAGCACAGGGCATCACGGGTACGCAGCGGACTCTGTTCTACTATGGGATGTGTGAGCAGTTAGAGTGGCTCTTCAAACTCACATTCCCATTGGACCTTGACCAGATAACACTATCGCGTTATCTGCTCCAGGCGCCAAGACGTCCATTCATACCGTTCCACTAGAGTATCGCCACTCGTGGTGATGATATCACGGAACGGTTGACACTATGACCGTGAAAATAACATCCAAAGAAGTCATATATTGTTCGAGTCTCGGGGCAGTAACCGTCTACACTAAAGTGGGGCAATTCGGGTACATTGTACTGGCGACCTTTGCGAACGTGCATTATTTTTACCCCGTCCGTGTGTTCCATGTGCAGCAGCCACATCTTTTCCTTCTTACCGTAGTTTTTGTTACAAGTGTACCCTCCAGTACGAATAAGGCCTATAGTATCAGGCTGCAGAAAACATTTACGCAGGACATTTTTGCATGCCGATGCGATAGTAATTGACTCGAAAAAAATGTCCAAATTCCTTATTTGCATAAATTCTCGCCGAAACACTCGACATGCATACCTTAAGACCGTAACGTCATCTTGGCAGTATTGTTCAAACACGCACCATTTGTCGAACAGGGGCTCCTGCTTCTAGTACCACTAGAGTAACTCACACCTCTCCCCTTCACCCATTTCATTCAACCCATAGTACGAGACGTCAGGAAGGGGTCCTAGGTAATCTACGTTTTCCTTAGTGTTAAAGTATTGAGGGTACCATGATTTGGTGCCCGTCAGAACGAACGCTTCAGGCAGCTTAGGCAGAGGAAGGGAACGACAGACACGCTATTCAAAAACACTAAGTGTTTCATTCTTATACACATGATTTTTAGATCATTCATAATCAGGTCCGGTTTCCATTTTAATAATATCGCTCTATTCAGGATTAAGTGAAAGTCGAATGCCTTAGTGTTATATGCTATAGCGATTTTCTTATTAGCCCAAGGGCGTGGTTCAGTTAAGTATGAAAGCAACTCCTAGACGGGATCTTGCCAAAACGAGTGCTTCCTCGAACCGCATCACAGGCAGTTTTATTCGCCGTCTTCCACGTCTTCGCATCCCGAGCAACACTTTTCACGCACACGAGATTGGGTACGTGTAACTTAGCCTCGTCCGCGTACTCGGTATTTTGGCTCGTCTCGAAATGCAAGAAGACGTACAGTACCTTATCACTTGAGGTGAGTAACGCGTCCTTCAGGGGTCTCAGGTAACACAGGTGGCCTATTTCTTTGTTATCAGAACAGTGTCAGAGAACAGCTTGTTACATTCGTAATTTTCGTGCGTTACAAGCCATCCACACGTCTCGCAATACCACTTACGTTTGCACGCTGATTTCTTGTTCGATGTGCGCAGCTTGTGTTTCGCGAAATATGCGGGTTTGCTAAAGTGCTCTATGGCAGTCTTCGCAGGGGATTCGAACCTCCGCGAATGCGCTCGGCGGACTGAACATGCAATCGCTTCACTTCTGATCGCAGACGTGCACGATGTCGTGTGTACACGATTTGTTGCACCTTTTACACACGTACTTTTTGGCCATGGCACCCGTAAGTTTAGCGATCACGTGATAATGCCGTTCGACATCATCATACAATATAATGAGTCTTTTAGGGGAGTGTACCTGTCCTTCGAACATTATATCTTCGCAGCTCAGACCGCGGTAGACGAATAACTTATACTGCCGAAAGTGATCCTGGAATCTGACTAATTCGGGAATCCCGGCCCCGTTTGACACATCGATACCGGTAGTCTCGAGTAGGGTTTGGACTACTTGGCGTATCTTCTTGCCTTGTCTATACGCCTTATAATTCGGATTATCCACATTTGCAATAGATATTACTAGAGCATGGGCTAAACTGTTCTCTTCTGCTTTCACCTCCACTATACTTCTCTTGAGATGCGCCATTACACAGAGCGGTCTGCCCCTACTCTTGATCGCACGTTTCCTGAAACCGACGGGAATCCTCACCGAATGCGCGGTTACGACTAACGTGTCCAGAGCATTAAATCTTGAATTCGACTGAGAGACTTTTTCGAAAACGCTTTATATTACGTCCGCTGATATTTGATCTTTCCGTCTGAAACTGATTCCGATCGGCTTGTCATTTCGATTCACCTGATTTTGAGTCGTTATTACCACCATATCGCTATCACCTACCTCACGTAATGCGTGCTCAATTAGGACGTTCACTCTGGCTAGAAAATTTGTTACAGGTTCACTATTGTCCGAGGGAGATATTAATCGCGCCGTAAACTGCCTTCCTACAGCATTGTACCGCCTGTACTGTTTCGTATTCCCGTCTAGTATGTCGAATCTGCGAGCCATGTTCTTTCTCTCTCTCTCTCTCTCTACAAAACATACAAACCTATCTATGATCGACACACCCTAACAATACTCACTTCATTTATAGTCAGATTACTTACAGATCTGCCGATGGAGTACACACACACTGTTGCTACCGTGTATGAGCGACCCCTATTTATTGCTGGAGGATGCTGACCTCATTCTCTTGTTTGTTTCATATTTGCGGCTCTACACGGCACGTTTATCTGCAGCATGTTACGCAGATACTTGAGGTAGTTATTATTTTTAGATACTTACATCATACAATAATTTCTGCAGTATGAGCATTCACTACATGCAACTTGTTTCTTCCCCTTACAGACAAAGAATGGGTCTAGTACTGAAATTCGAATACGCAACTGCTAGCGCTTCAGTCAATATCAGCTTATTAGTAGTAAATAGATTGTAACCGATTGTCCGCGCTAAACGGATAGATATTACATTTGGGTCCACTGTCCTGATGTCCATAAGGGCCTCTGATAAACAACTAGTACAGATATTTCTCCCGAAGCGATAAGCTAATTGCGTGTCGGATGAAGGTATGGCTAAAATTAATTCCAGATCGATCTAACTAAACCTTGTGTATAATGGCATTTACGAAAAGACCAAATCGTACTTGCTGGCGATAGATTCGTAATGCCTTTCAGAGCTATGTAAAACCCTCCTGTTATTTTTTACAGATACACACACAAATGAGACCTCTCGGCATACCATTCGACGGATCCGACAGTCTGTTTCAAACTCAACAATCCTTGGTGATTGAGGCGGGACATGCCATATGGTTACCACATTTCACTCCCACGAGACTCGAACCTTTACAATTTGTGCAACAATTTTTACATTCTATGAATTAGACATCTGCTGTACAATTACAGGAATTTAACCTGCTTATATAACGGGTGTACTCAGTCGTATTACAGTAGTAGCCCTACCAAAGGTGGGCTTCACATAGATAGAACAACCTCCACTATGTTAGACAATACCTACAGAAAGACTGATACATTTGTAATCGGACCTTTCCAGTTCCGACTGTTCGAATGGCAGGAGTACGAAGCTTTCCATGACTACTCCAACTATGAAATTACGTTCGAGGATGTGACGGTTGCTTTTCAATTACCATTATATATATTTCTACGTTTCATGCTTTCCCTGTATCTTGTGGATCTAAATCTACCATCAATTTCGCTTAATTTATTTGGAAGTATATGTGTACTTTTGGCGTCAAAATATACCCTATAGTGTGCCTTCCTCTTAACACGCCTTCTGTCCAATTCCTGCAGTATCATAGGGCTGCTAGCGAAGGTTGGGAATCTTCCATCCTATGCGATGAGTTTTCGGAGGAAATTCAACGTGTACTACAGCAATTCGTGGGAAACTGTAGCTCAGACCGCTCGTGTAGGTGTAATGTATGCCTACGGCAGCCCCAATCACTACGAAATTTAGCTTCACTCACAGTCTTCCATTACACTTTTAATTTATCGCAGTTCACAGTGTCTGACAGAACATAGTACCACAAATATCTTTATGCTGTGGAATCGCAGAAAGTTTCCGAGGGTGATCTGGTTCCGCTTACAATTAATACATTATCGTAAATGAAATGTACGTTTGTACTGGATAAACGCCGTGCGAACAATAAGAGATTTCACCGTGATTGTGTATTCCCTTCAGAACGCTACTGTTCCACAACAAACATGATGTTTTTTGAGGGCCCAGAGGAAGCTATTGCGACATTGTGTGACGACATTGATGATTGGTGGTGCAATTTCTGTACTAGGCGATTGTTCAAGACACTGGACTGTCTCTTCTATTAAGCAACACACATGTAAGATGATATGTTGTGATATATGTAACCTGTACATAAGAGATGTTATGTGATGTGCTTTTCTTTATCAATACCTAAATTTCATTTCAATGTGGTGTATATATGTCTGTATATACATCGATGTAAGTAACAAACCCATAAGTGATA
>Ga0131853_10021781_pt1 | contig 11621 bp, 7 predicted proteins | sample TergutLab28metaG_FD_92764 | JGI IMG/M metagenome (GOLD analysis project Ga0131853, IMG submission 92764) | Labiotermes labralis P1 segment gut microbial communities from Petit-Saut dam, French Guiana - Lab288 P1 (version 2) (version 2) | ecosystem: Host-associated > Arthropoda: Insects >...
AACACACAACGAACTAAGAAAATAACGACAAATATGGTAATTCAGCAGCATAGTCGCAAGCTCCCGATGATGGATATATTAATGTCCGAAACATGTTGAGCACATAAGAAGTGAAATAAAATATCAAGTGACATCAAGTTGATCTTTTATTCTTCAACTAGAGACATTTTACTTTACACGTAGCATCTTTTTTTGAAGTTATGTTACCGTAAGGCCTCGCTTATAAGGCGACCCATACTTTTCTGTGTGACAGTTAAAAAAAAACTCGCCTTATATCCGGGATGACATGGTGATTGGGGTCCGAACTTAAACCCGCGTTGTGAATGTGGCCCTGTTGATGTGCCACGCCCCCAGACCAATGAAATTTGGTCCGCCGAGTCTGAGCAGAAGTAATTAGGAGTTGGATCAATGCTATTCTTTCATTCCTTGCACAGTATCGGGGGCGCTTCCTTGGTAAGCGATGTTACTTTGTCGGTAAGCTAAAGAAAATCGTCTGGAGCGTCTCAGAGAGTAAGTCACCATCTCAGCACCTCTTGATGCTTCAGCATTTCGCACGTTGTAGCACTTGTCGACAAAGCACTGTCTTGCAGTCAGATTGTCCACGTTGATAGGAATTTCTTTCTTCTGTGTCATATTTTCGTCATTTGGTGTTTCTACATTTGGAGAGTTGGCTAGAAGCTGTTTGTCAGGTGGTGTTAGGTGTGCAAATGTAATAATTATTACCAGGTACGGTCCTACTTTTGGGCCGTGTAGCTCAGTCGGTATAGTGACTGACTACAGGCTGGACGGTCTGAGATCGAATCCCGGTGGGGACAAGATTTTCCGCCCGTCCAGACCGGCCCTGGGGCCCACCCAGCCTCCTGTAAAATGGGTACCGGGTGTTTCCCGTGGGTAAAGTGCGGCCGGGGCGTACTGCTGACCACTCACCCCCTTCTAGTGCCGCGGTCATGGAAGAGTAGAGCTATACCTCTATCCACTCTCTGGGCCACACCGGGCCTGTAACGGGATCATTTCACGTTTACCTTTATGAACGATCTGAAGCTACAAACTTCAGTCGATATTGACTCAAAATATTTAGGATACAAACTAGAATGATATCGGTATGCTGAGTTCATAAGAATTAGGTCAGTAAAACTATTCTAGATTATTGTAAAATTAATGTGCAGCAAGCCCTTCTAGGATGAAGACTGAAGGTCTTATTAAAAAATACTTCCTTCTCAGAGAATTGTTATAACTTTTGAGTCATCTCGTTGTGTATATATAAAAGGTCACATAAGAGTGCGTCAGTCGACACCACCCATTTATTAAAAACACATTGAAAATTTATATAGTATATCTTGTAAATAAAAACCAATTTGGTGCACAGTTTATTCCTAGTATATTTATCAATTTCTACATGTTTCTGGCGACTATGTGCCCATCATCAGGAGAAACAGCTGTGTTCATGCGACACTTATTACTTGTTATTTTGTGTGGATAACAAGTACCATGTGTCACATAAACACAGTTGTTACTCCTGATGATGGGCACATATTCGCCCGAAACCTGTAGAGATTGATAAACATAGTAAGAATAAATTGTGCACCAAGTTGGTTTTTATTTACAAGATTATACAGAGATGCACGGTCAACAAAACATAAAATTTACATAGTACATGTTTCAACTTTTACATAGAGCCTATATATTTTTAATTTATTCTTAATAAACGTCTTATATTGACTGGCGCATCCTGTTTATTGAAATTGTTGTATAGTGAATTATTTATTTGTCGCCTTCCGACAAGTTTTGTGTTGTGTTCGTTCTTTGTTAGTGTCTCCAGCCCCCTTACTAACTGCGTTTGATTTTCTATTATTGCGGTTTGTTTCTTTTTTTCCGCTGTGTTGTGCTCAAATGTTTTCTTTGATTCCCACCTCATCCCGCTTTATTTCTCTATATTTATTAGGTTTTTAGTTTTCATTACTTATTTTCTTGCATTTTACTTAAATCGTGGTAATTATCTGCGTGTTGAATGTTGTTTAATTCTGGTTTACTATTCGGGTGTGCAGTGCACTTTACTGTAACTCTTATCGATTATCGCAGTGTGTTGTATTTTATTCTTATAATAAAACCAACTAGATGCAGTAATTTCTCAAATTTATTTTTGGAATAAAACTCTACATGTTTCGGACAGTTCCTCTGTCCATCTTCAGGAGTTTTTCACTGTACACACTTCAATGGTATATGTCACACATGTTTGCTGGCAGCTTGCGAGCAGGATCAGGACAGAACTCCATCCTGATCCTGCTCCAAGCTGCCAGCAAACCTGTATGACATATACTATTGCAGTGTGTACAGTGAAAAACTCCTGAAGATGGACAGAGGAACTGTCCGAAACATGTAGAGTTTTATTCCAAAAATAAATTTGAGAAATTACTGCATCTAGTTGGTTTTATTATAAGAATTTATCACGATGCACCGTCACCTGAACGCCAAAATTGTTTAATTTTAGTAGCTTTTTTTTTTTTTAATTTTGTTACTTCGTGTAGTAATTTTTCATTTTGGGACTTACTATAAATTGTACTCTAATCGTGTACAAGTAAATATTTTAATACTCATTTGCTTAACAGCGCCATTTCAACGGCAATGGTTATATATCCTTAAATTTTTAATAACAAATTCTTAAAAATGTATTGACCGGTCATATTCAGTGTTGAGCTAGGACAACTGTCCGAACATTTTCCTGAGGAGAACCCTTAAAGTGACTTTGACGGGATAGTTTACCTCCGTACCGAAATTCAGAAATTTTTACCACAATAATAAAAAGTAGAAGTGTTGATCGTTTAACGGAGACGTTCGATAGGCTGGCAGACATTTTGTAAACGCTGCAGTTTTACAGCAAATGGAGCAAGACTAGTTCGACGCCCGCCCTTCCGTTTGTACTCAAGTGCAGTTGATACACTCTCACCGTAAGTGTATTTAGAGTTTATGAAATGTTTTATTTGGGATTATTCCTCAACTTCCGAACAAAAATAGAGTGTGACTCTTATCAATAATATTAAGGTAAGGCATCCCCTTTAATTAAATTATCTATTAATTAAGTAATAATAAAGTATAGTCTAACACAACTTTTTATTAAATATTTTATGAATTTACTGCTATCAGCTACATGTTTCGACTTTTTAGAGTCATCTTCAAGCTGAACGTAGGAGGGTGTTTATATAGTGCAATTTATACATTAATGTAAACGAAATCTCGTCTTTTATGGCATTGCGGTCTACGTACATACATCCTCCTAAGTTCAGCCTGAAGATGGCTCTAAAAAGGCGAAACATGTAGCCGAAAACTGTAAATTCATAAAATATTTAATAAAGAAATTTGTGAAATGACGTGTGAGACCAACTAGATGCAAGAAATTATGGTTTATTAATAATCCATTAGCTCAACATGTTTCAGGCATCATTATGCCCATCTTCAGGACAGCTAGGCCGTATCTTACTGCATGTGGTTTCAGTACTGTAAAAGATAAGTCAGAATAAGGTGTTTGCATTGTGAACTATTGTTTGTTGTGTTAGGTGGTGGTTGGTAGCTTGTATTAATTGCGCTGTAGGGTGTGTTTAGTGTGGGGTCAGGTGGTTCTTATTATGACAGGTTAAGGTGTTATCGTGGAAGGGAGCATGTCGTGGAGGTGTTGTCGTGTGAGAAATGTGTGTGCTGTGGTTGGAGGTTGCAAGTTGCGTAAAAGAAAGTAGTGTTAGATTAAACTTTATTATTATTATTATTATTATTTAATTAATAGTGACTACCATCACCGTGCCTCGATCGACAGAAATTCATTTTTGATAACAGGGGTGCGTCACATGAAGACATGTTTCACATTGAACGCAGACAGTTTATATCAACTTCTTCCGCACCGTGAAGGAATTTGTTTATGTACTCCACCTGAAGCTGTCCGTTTTATGATGGTGAATTGATCCGATATGAAAATTATTCGGTGTCGAAATATATTGTACGTCACTATATCATATAATTTTTTGCTGGGGTGACTAGCTAGCATACGCACGACCAGTGTCCGACATTTTGCAGTTTCTTTGCAAGGTAGCAATGGGAGCCACCAAATTTCTAATCCCCCGAATACTTTAGGATGTTTGGCCAGGGTTAAAGCGGTCGTCGCGTGAAGCGGACCACTACTAGTATCCAGTGCCGAGGTAAAGAGTTTATAAATCTATACATCTACTCCACCACAGTGTATCCGTTTGAGGTACTTAATTTAGCGCCGTACCCATGAACTTGATCTTATGTTTCTGTAGCTTTCTTTCTTATTCTGACGTCTTTCTACCTACTTGTGCTGGGTTTAGAGGGTTATTGTTGCAATTTTTACACTCAATGACACACACACACTCACACTCACTCGGTAGGGCTTCTCTGGACGAAGGATCGGCCCGACAGAGAGACCTATGCCTGACAACACATAACACTTACAAAAGACAGACATCCATGCCCCCGACGGGATTCGAAACCGCAATCCCAGCCAGCGAGCGGCCGTATACCCACACCTTAGACTGCGCGGCCACCGGGATCGGCGATCTTGTTGATCATGAACAATAAATCGCAGAGGGAGACTGGATGGCGTTGTCGGTATATCGTTTAGTATTCGAGATGGATAGCCGAGGAAACTTGGTTCGATTTCTGACAGGGGTAAGAGGTAATTCTCTTATCCAAATTGTCCAGAACGGTTCTGGGACCCACCCATCCTCCTATTCGATGATTACCGGGGGCATCTTGCCGCTGCAGCAAAACTGCCGAAGAGTTATTCTGACTACTTACCTAGATAACTAGTGCTGAGGCCAACAATGAGCGGAACTGTTCCTCCACTTCCGAGTACTCTTTCATGGTTTGCAGAGGAAAGCTTTACCTTTACCTTTGCTGAAAACCAGAAACTCTTTAGGTTGCAGAAGTTTTATGGAAAGTTTGCAGATGGCTATTAGGGAGAAGGAAATACGGTATATGTGTATCCCGAAAAGTGACTGTTGTGAGAGAACAGAGAAGTGTTTAACGACGATATCACTTTCTAAATTTATGCAGCATCGGTGGTAGATGAACGGAGTATGAACGTGGAGTATTACTGGCATGTATAATACAAATAGAGTCAATGTGCCGTGTTATTACTTAAATAGTTTAAGCTTACTTATCAGTAGCACAAATTTCCATTTTAATTTATATCGAAATAAGGCAATTATTAATACAAATTAAGGTAGTACACAGTGGTTGAGACTGACTTTACAGTGATTAGGTGCTTGAGCAACTTAAAAATAGTAATAAGCCTACACAAGAAACAAAAAATCAACTAGATGCCACTTGATATTTTATTGTACTTCTTATAGGCTCAACATGTTTCAAGCATTACTATGCCCATCATCAGGAGCTCGCGACTATGCTGTTGTTTACCATTGGTCGTGTCGTTCTTGGTTTGCTGTAGGTTGGAGTCGTGCTTTAGCCTGCAACCCGGACACTACTCCAGCCTAACCACACCTAGCCTCCAACCTACACCAAACCAAGAACGAAACGACCAATGTGGTAATCAATATTATAGTCGCGAGCTCCTGATGATGGGCATAGTAATGCTTGAAACATGTTGAGCCTATAAGGAGTACAATAAAATATCAAGCGGCGTCTAGTTGGTTTTTTTTTTTTATTCTTCAGTTATCACAATGGTGCACGGTCCATTAAACATTAAGCAAACATCAAACCTACACAAAGTTCGATATCAGTACGAAATTCCATATCGATTGACATCAGCAATATGCCTTTTGTAAGCATCCGGTAGGATCCGCGCTTTTTGTTGCGACAGCGCGCTGAACCTGAGTGCTGTGAGTATTAAACTGACGATCTGGTTGGAGACAGTCACGGACGGGACTTTGTGTGGCCGCCTTGTTACGCTGTAGGAGGGGGTGGACATCATGTATAATGGTGCCCAGACACGCGAACGCATCATTTCACTTTTAAAAGAGCAATTCCAGAATGTCTGGCAGACTTTGATCAGATTGTTACATTTTTCAGCTCAGTGACGTCAATATTTGCTAGCCCTCTCCTCGAGACATTTGAATGGCATCCTTAAATAAATACGGGTAATTAAACGTATGAAAAGCATTGTGTTTTTAAAGAGATTTTTCTTTTGTAAAGCCTTGTATGAATAGGATTTTCTAAAATAATGTAATTCTTTTTAGCAGGTGTATCGCCGAATGCAACGTAGATCCTTTTTTATTTCCATTTTTTTTAAATAGCAGCTTGAATATAAAAGACAGAAACTGGGTCATTTTCCTTTTGCTGTTCTATCTAACAGTAACGTACACATTTTTTCTACTCCGGTTAAACGTGTGGGAACCTGACAACGGTGACTGTGGAATTTGCTGTCTTCTGAGATTTGACGCCGTATAGTCTGGAAAAAGACCGACTTTTGGAGGAACATACTGCCTTCATGATCAGGATAAATGATGGGGGACTGCAGATGATTAATTGGTTGACATTTGGGTGTAGATCCTGCATCATGATGATGAAAGCAGCAGGTTATTCTGCAAAGTTGATACACGACTACCGAACTGCACGTCTTCAGATCCCAGAAGACAGAATTTAAAAATAAAAAAAAACTTGATTGCAACTTTAAAGAATATAATGTGCGTGATTTGTAACTTGAAGCTTTCATGGAAGTAAGGATTCATATTGTGATGTTCTGGGTTATGAGACCGTGCAGTCTGGTACATGAAATTGCAAAGACCCAAGAATCGTGCTGTGTACCCCAGCAGTCAGGTATCGAACTGAATAAGTTAGTTCCTTCCTTTCGAATCTACGGATCCTGTGCAATGCTGCTTCCTGCATGTCTTCATACCATAACTCGGAATACCTCAATAGCATATGTCCACAGTTTTAGAGAGATTATTTACCCCACGAATAATAACCCCTATTGGACTGTTTTATCAGTCTGGATAAGTAACTGTACAATGCGAGTGCAACTAATTAACTACAAGCAGTTCATTTCTTCTTCAGAAAACAATAGTCACCGAGGCAGGCACCAAAGATCCCGTCCTTTGCATAACATTAAGGTTCATTACCAGGTTCGCAATAACCCATCACTGTTCCCTATCTTTTGCGTCCGCTCATCACCCTCATATTCAGTTTCGGTGTGATCAATTTTATTATCGTCTATCTCGTTGCAGATTTTCCGACTGAAACTTTGTGTTCATTTCTTTTTTAGTGCTTCAATGCATACGTATTTTAATACATGCCTAGAACTTGGATAGTTACGATATATAAGCCAATAAAGCTATTTGACCTTGCGAAGAAAATACCCACAAAGTAAACACAACTGAAGTTACATGTACACCAAATCCAAGCTGACAAGGATCAAAGTTTGCTGAATAAATTCACAAGTCACTCCCACTCTGTACAATTACGTGCGCGGGCAAATGAAAATTTGTACCATAATGATCACACGTCAGCTTGTCTGGTGTTTAGTGTAAGGACCGCAAGTTCAGTAACTTTCCTTGGCAGCTTCTCCTAACTAAATACTGTCATGGTGCCATTTTCATACCTTCCCTTCTGAATGCTTGTCACCGAGAAACTTGTGTTTTGCGCCGAGCAGGTTGCTGAGGCATTCCAGTCAGTGGCCTAAGTGACCCACACTGCGGATGGGAAACTGGGGTTCGGTTGCTACTAGAGGCAATGATTTTTCTCTTTTGACATCGCTTTCAGACCAGCTCTGGAGATCACCCAGTAGATACTGAGATTAAGTCGGCCCGGTCATGAAGCTGTCCACTCACCGGCCTCTAGTGCGGAGGTTAAAAATGCACGCAGCCCCACGTCCACTCCACATGTCTTCTTGGAGCGGTTCTCAACTAGGAACAGGGACGACTTCACCATATTACCTCACATTTCCTTGGCCAGCTGCTTCGACAGTAGTTCTAATCTTGCGGTGTGTCTATAGGCCTACTTGCTTTTCTCGCTTAACTGTCAGCACATACTGCGAAAATACATAGGAATGAAGCCGTTGCAATGTAGAATATAGCTTTTGTGTGTGTGTGTGTGTGTGTATTTTTTTCCACCCATTCGTGTACAGAAGCACCTTCTGGCAAATTAATAATGAATACCTGCACGTGCGTGAGCTGGTGCTTATAGCGCTTCAACAAGTGGTTGCTAATATAGAGGCACTTTTGCCACGGATCTCCTTTTTTATTTAATAGCATCTTCTTATCTAATTCAGCGACTATCCATTTTTTTAACACTGTTCGCACTGCTATTTTATTAGACATTTTATCGTATGAGCTTTCATGTTCTCACGGCTCTGGATGTTTACAAGGTGATCTTCTGAGTTGTGACAAGTGTCGTACAGCAGATGGATGCCCACGCGTACTTTCAGGCCTCCGCCAAGGTTTTAGAATTTCGCTCTTCTGGGATGTTACGCAGCGTAGATTGGTAGTTACCGACGTTTCGGGACAACCTATCGATGCCATCTTCAAGGTTCAAGCAGTCCTCTTGGACTGTTTTATGAAATGTTCGGAGTATTTTATATTTTAAAAACGCTGTATAATTTTGTGTATTTGTGACTTGTCTCACATCCTTTTGTCCCTGTGGCACACTTCAGGATCCATAGAATGCATGTATGGAGAATGTCGTTTCCTTGAGACATCGTGGTGTTTGTAGTCAAACAGTATGTGCTGGGAGCGATGTGGTAAGTAAAATTCGAGCGCTCGTCAACACTATAACTTGTGCGTATTTGCTGGCCCACAAATCGTGTTTGGAGGGGTTTGAGGGATGAAGTAATTGTAGCGAGGGTGGGTTTCATCCGTCAGACATGTCATCACAGCGCCACGTGCTGAAAGGACTTCATTACAATGAAACGTTACGTCATTGGAGTAGTATGCGACAACGCAACAGCGAAATTTCACAACACTCTGAAACCTAAAATGAATCTAGACGATTTTTAAAATTTCATTTCTACCTCACAGAAAATTGCTAATACCAAACTGTTAGTGTAGTGTTAGGGAACTAGTCGGTGCCTATTGTGACAGTCATAGTCAATGTAAGTGCACACATAATCTGGGGGCAAAACACTTGTATTTTCAGTATTCAAACATGTAGCGTATGTACTACCGCTGTGCTACACTAAAGCACAGTGGTTGCCAGTTGTTACACATGTTCTCAAATGGCGTTTAAACTTATTAGTGACTTTTAATTCCTTCGTTGCAAAATACAGAGAACTACATCGTCAGTTGTAGAAGATTCCAAATTAACTTTTGTTAGCACGAAATAACTGGGATCATTCGGGAATTATTTCAACGAAAACAGATAAGACATGTTGGCGGCAAGCCTTTCTGAGCAAATTGTATTCCGAGTCTTGTCGATGCATCAGTACCGCCAACGAACGAAGATGGAAATACCGCTGTTGCCTCCGTCACTCAGTAATCTATTTATCTGATGCTGATTGAAATCTGAATAGTTAATCTACACTAAAAGGTATTCAGAAAATTGATTCTTTAGGTTCATCGACCGCCAGTGTTGCCAACACGAGAAAATGAATAACACTTTATTCTTGATTTGAAACTTTCGCCGTGTTCCGAATGTTGTATTCTTTCTTGTGGGTGATTCCCTGGCGTCTGAATTTTATATGCCGACGTTTCGGAACATTCTGTTCAATCTTCATAGGCGGTGTAAATACTTCTTCCTCCTTACACCGCTTATGAAGATGGAACAGACAGAGTGTTCCGAAACGTCGTCATATAAAATTCAGACGCCGAGGAATCACCCAGAAGAAAGAATACAATACCCGTTTATTGTTAACCCACCAGTGTAGGATGCGTTCTACAGTTTTCCGAGATTGTAGTAGCCTGTATGATTTTCTGTAATGGTCTCCGTTTTTCAGCTACGCTTCACCAGTCTGTTATAAGTTTTCGCTATATTTTTACAATATTTTTATAGGTTTTCTTTATCCCTTTTCAATATCTTGTAGTTTCTTATTAAGTTTTTTTTTATTCTTTTCCAATCTTATTAGAAGTCTGTTTCTACTTCTCCATTTTTCTCATAGATTTGTATTATAGCGTGCGTTCTGTAATCATAAGGTTCGTCATCCCCCTTGTGTTTATAATTAAACTAGATTGTAGTGTATGTACTTGTCTAACACAACTATATGATGGTAGAGATATGTATAGAATTTATTACATAAAGAACAACTACATGTTTCGGCACTTTACATTGGCCATCTTCAAGTTTTATTTTCATTTCTCAACCTGAAGGTGGCCAATGTAAAGTGCCGAAACATGTAGTTGTTCTTTATGTAACAAATTTTATGCATATCTCTACCATCATATAGTTGTGTTAGACAAGTACATACACTACAATCTAGTGCGTTCTGTAATTTTGTTATAGGTTGTCATTATTCTTTCTTTAGTCTTTAAGCAGATTTCTGCTACATACTGATAGAGCCCCATCTTCTCATGTTATGTAACGACGTGTTATTCGTAGACATTACTTTCAAAATGACGGATGAACCAAGTGTACGCTATCGAATTGTTCAAGGGTACAAGCGTTTTCAACATTTTTTCGTTGCTATTTTGCATGACTTCTGGTCTTGGTACTTATTTACTTTGGATAAAATCTATTGCAGAATTGTTCAAGTCTAATCGCACTGGATACTGGTGCAGTTTCTTTCTTCTTTTGTCGCGGTGAATGCGCACTACGTCGAAGGTAACTGTAAATACACTATGGAAATTTTAATGAGTCCCTAATACAATCTTTTGTGCACATATTTGCATTATGAACTGTTGTTGAGAACAGTGACAAATGCCGATGTAATCCTCATGTAAGTGTAGACCTAACCTCGCCTGTATTTACACTTTAAGTGTCGCGCTTGTAATTCCCCACTACAACAAAAGGACTGCTTTCGAATTGCGACATGTGTAATGACTTCGTTACTAGCAGCCTGGAGCTTCTTGTTGGGGGTGGCAGATGTGCTGCACAATTAGCTTGGGGTGTGAGTAATTGGGGGTGAGTAGCGGGCACCTGCACTGCACGTGCAGAGGGTGCGAGCCCTGATTGTTTTAGCGCGTCCCAATTTATCAATCGTGACGCTCTAAACCCGGATTATCCGTGCAACTGATCTTAACCATATGCGACTCAATATAATGGTTCTATTGAAGGGGAACACTGTTTCTACTAATTCTTTAAAGTCACCTGTTAGGTCTCTTCCCTGGATTTTTTTTTGTCCCGTGATTTATAAAGATTCGAGTCGTAGAATGGGAATGCATGTCGCTTGCAAGATAATAAATTTACAAACGTTTCGGAGGAACTTACCGCCTCCATCTTTAGAGTTTAAGTGACAACAAGTCTGAAGATGAATGCAGCATGTTTCTCGGCAAAGTTCGTGACGCGGTCAGCCTACATGTTACATTCAAGAATGCCGTCATCTTCATATTCACCTGCGTCGGAACCTCATATCTCACATAAATATTTGTTAAGAATGAATTACAAAATGTGTGACCGCCTCTGTGGTCTAGTGGTCAGAGTTTCTGGCTACAGATACAGAGGTCCCGGGTTCGATCCCCGGCGCTACCAGATTTTCTGAGTAGTAGTGGGTCTGGAACAGGGTCCACTCA
>Ga0131853_10021783_pt1 | contig 11620 bp, 9 predicted proteins | sample TergutLab28metaG_FD_92764 | JGI IMG/M metagenome (GOLD analysis project Ga0131853, IMG submission 92764) | Labiotermes labralis P1 segment gut microbial communities from Petit-Saut dam, French Guiana - Lab288 P1 (version 2) (version 2) | ecosystem: Host-associated > Arthropoda: Insects >...
ATTAGAGGGCAGGACGATGAAATGTTCATGTTCATTAGAGGGCAGGACGATGAAATGTTCATGTTCATTAGAGGGCAGGACGATGAAATGTTCATGTTCATTAGAGGGCAGGACGATGAAATGCTCATGTTCATTAGAGGGCAGGACGATGAAATGTTCGTGTTCATTAGAGGGCAGGACGATGAAATGTTCATGTTCATTAGAGGGCAGGACGATGAAATGTTCATGTTCATTAGAGGGCAGGACGATGAAATGTTCGTGTTCATTAGAGGGCAGAGAATTTTTGACCAGCTTTTGGATTAAGAGAAGGGGGAGGGGGGATCATAATGGAAGGTTAATGGCGTAAAGTGAGTAGCAGCTGGCTACAAGATGTGAGACTGCTTGTTTGTGTGTGCGTGTGCGTCGCTTTTTGTACGTGAACATATGGGTCAACAGTACACACGTTAGCCTTAAACACACACATACACAAATTAGCCTTAAACACATAATAACATATACACATTAGCCTAAAGCACATGCAGTCACAATACAGACATTAGCCTTCAGTACCCGTTACTAAATATCTGTCCTTTTTCGATCCTTTCATAAGTACGTACGTTTTCGTGTCAGCCTTGGCAGTGCCACTTATTAGCCAGCAAACTTCTGACTGTTCACGATCGCTGTTTTTCGTAACATTTTGGAGATTTTAAACTAGCATTGCAAAACTGAGCTGTGTTCTGTAGTTGTGTTCATTCACGTAGAAGTGGAAGGAAGCACTCAGATACACTTTCGATTACACGAACATTTCTACGCCTCTGATACACCGTCCATCTTTGTCAGCGGGTGACGAAGACAGGTGACCACTGCTGGGATTGCTAGAGGCTTCAGTGTTGTTTGTTCATTTAGGTGCTACAGTGTGAGACGTGCGTTAGTGTTTAGTGCATAAGGGGGATACGGCGTAGTTAGTGATAGAGCACTGGAGAAAACTGCATAATGAGGAGCTTCATGAGTTGTAGTCCTCCCCAGATATTGTTCAACTTACCAAATCAAGGAGGTTGAAGTGGGCGGGGCACGTGGAACTTTAGGGAAAAAGAGATTTTGTTGGGGAAACTGTAAGGTACGGGAACAACTGGAAGACATAGTTGTAGATGGATCTGTGTTAATTAGACACTATGAAGATGTGGGGCAGACTAATCATGTGAGTGTGTGTGTGTGTGTGTGCGCGCGCGCGCGTTCTGTGTCTGTAAGGATAAGCATTGGAGGGATGTAATTGGTCATCTTTTGTACCTATATTCATGATAAATAGGCCATACTCCTGCGAACGCTTTTGTGTGTCATAGTCCTACAGTGACGTCACAGTTTGTAGCGTATGAGTTCCTGAGGGTCAAGTTGATAGCGCGATAGAACGTACAGCTGCATGCGCGAATTTTGCAGTGATGATAGTTTGTGGTTTGCAGTGCGTTCATGTTTATTGATGTAATGCTGTCGAGTGACGAAGTCGTACAAGAATTACTTCTGCAGACCACATTACATTCTGCATAATCACATTACATTTTGCGTGAACACATTACATTCTGCAGGTAACATCACATTCTGCAGACCACATTACACTGCAGACCACATTACGTTCTGCATGACCACATTACATTCTGCAGACCACATTACATTCTGCATTACCACATTACATTCTGCAGACCACGTTACACTCTGCATGACCACATTACATTCTGCCGGCCATATTACATTCTGCGTGACCACATTACATTCTGCAGGTCACATTACATTCTGCAGACCACATTACATTATGGAGGTCACAGTACATCCTACAGGTCACATCACATTCTGCATGGCCAAATTATATTCTGCAGGTCACATCACATTCTGCATGACCACGTTACACTCTGCATGACCACATTACATTCTGCAGGTCACATTACATTCTGCATGACCACATTAAATTCTGAATGACCACATTAATTTCTGCAGACCACATTACATTTTGCATAAACACATTACATTTTGCATGAACATATGACATTTGCATGAACACATTACATTCTACAGGTCACATTGCATTCTGCAGGGCCACGTTACATTCTGCAGGTCACATTACATTCCGCATGGCCACGTTACGTTCTTCATGACCACATTACATTCTGCATGGTCACGTTACATTCTGCATGTCGCGTTACATTGTGCATTCTGTAAGGACAATACAGTGCAACCCACCACAACAGCATAACACTGTATGTCACAATGAGGCCATCGTCAGGTCCAATACGTGCGTACGAACATGTGAGAAAATGTTAAATATTGACAAGATTTCGATTACATTGTAGAACGATTGATTGTTCCTTTGATAATACAACACATGACATGCCAGTATTTTGTGACGTGTTGTTATTGTTGTGTAGATGCAGCTTAATGAACTGTGAATTGCGCTCATGTGATTGTAGAGCTGAGATAAGTGTTTTGGTGAAGGCGCGGCGCGGCGCGACGCGGCGCAAGGTGGAGGCTGCTGCCGCCGGTCTGCCTGCAGGGTCAGTGTGTTCCTTTTCTACTTTTTGTCATAAAAACGGAGGAAATGTGATGGAGGAGAATATAATTTGGGAGAGACTTTACTTGTGATGACTTGCTAATTGGGTTTGCTGATCCTTGTTATGAGAAAACCGAAAGTTGCAGCGACAAAATCCAAAGGTGAAGTCTGACACACCTTTTAATAATATTAATAATAATAATAATAATAATAATAATGAAGCCGCATGTTTTGTGCTGTAGCGTTGCTAGATGATTTGGCTTAGCAGTAAGCAGTCATCAGGCTAATTGGCTTAAAACATCCAGAGGTGATGTTACAGCTTTGCAATCAGATGTGTGTCGTTTCAGAATTAGATGTATTGTTTCACCTATAAAATACGATCCTAAAATTGTCCCTGATGTGAAACAGGCAATATTAAAGTTGACTTCGCCTGCTCTCCTGCTGTGCCGCCAGCTAACTGTTTGCTCCGCTCAGAGTGTTTTAAGACTCACACCGACTGGCAGGCAAAGCGATGAAAAAGTGACAAATGGATTAATCAGGGGTGTCTTTAGCGTCTTGTTCATTGTGAAGACGGACGCGCCAACTGCATTCACACCGTGAATCGCCTTGTTGTTTGACCGGTCCCTGTAATTAGTTCTTGCGAAGAAACTTCACAACTTGGCACAGCAGATATTAATGTTCAACAGGAAGTGGACGAAAGGAAATTAAAAAACTTCACGTGGGCAATAGCAGACGTCTGCAGGCGACAAGTCGGTGGGTACTACCAACGTGACGCAAAGAAATATCCTTCGCACAACAAATTACCATATTGCGTGCGCTCTCGCGCGTCGCCGTGGTGAGCTCCACTTTGTGCTGTAATTGCGTAATGAAGAGTGAATTATCTTATGCTACCTGCAAATTGCAATTTATAATCGCCAGCGCTGAACGGGATATTAAAAACGGCGCTGGGAGACTGAGCGCAAGGCTTTGCCATCTCAGATGTACGTTTAACGTCGCTGAGACAAGCAGGAAGGCGATATGAAGTTGCCTGACGTGACTCAGCGAGCAAATGTGACGGAGGAAGAGGAGAGTGGGGGGAATTTGTTAGTGAGGGTACAGAAACTGTGGGACGTGACCCTTTGTCGTTGGTCGCCGTGCCGACGATCGCTGTAGCTCCATCTGTAGTGAAAGCCGACAGTCGACGGTTCTGCACGGACTGCTGGACCCCGAACATTGAGGCAGGCAGCAGCACGTTCTCTCGAAACGTCGGAAACTGCTGGCCCACCGGCATGGCGTCATATGCCGGGAGACTTGAAGCGAAGCTTCAGCAACACTGCTGTGAGAACCTACAATTTCGCGACGAAATTTGTGGGATTTGTACTATTCGAAAAATAGTGGGCTAATTTGAGGACGGTAAGATGGGCTGAACATACAGCACACAAGGGAGCGAAGAGAGCTGAGTGGAGATTTCGGTAAGGAAACGTAAGAAGATACCACATGAAGTGTTAGGTGGAGCTGACCTCCACGCAGTGCTCACTTTTAAGAACACTTGGCTTGACATGTCGTTATGGCGGGGCGTTGAATTCAGAATCGAGACAAATTTAGATTGAGCAGACACGCAAGCAAGCAAGCAACTAACAAACTAACTGACTAACTAACTAGTAAGTTACCGACGTCATGGAGCAGGTTCCTTCTTCCTCGGCTACAGAAAATTTCCCCGCATTTAATGCAGCCCAAAGCTCTATTACTGACGCTGCAACAGACTGCTGCCACTTGTCCTTCTCCCGAGCCAAATGAATTCACTCCACGCCCTCCCCTCTCCTCCCGCAGTCTTTAACATATTTCTCTATATTATATTCCCATACATTCCTCAACCTTCCAGGATTTCACTTTCTTGCAGTTTTTCCCCACCGAAAAGCTACGTGCATTTTTCAGTTTTGTGAATCCTTCTGGTAATCCCTGCCCCTTAATTCCAAGCATCTCTTTCCGAATGCCCCTGTGCCACAGGGTGCTCCTTAATGACATATACCAAGTGTTACTCGCACACAAACAGCTGGTCAAGGTCGTATTATTTGGGCAAGTTGCTGCGAGTTGGGGGGGGGGGAGGGTGTTGGGGACCCCGTGATTTAGGCGCCAGTGTGTTAGTGCCAACACTGCTAACTGGAACAGTAAATGAAACGTCTTGGTGCTGGAGTCCTGTTGAAACTGTCCGCTACTGTCGCTCGAAACAGAGGCGTTGAAATTTTTACAGTTGACAGTGTGAGGAAAAGAAGAGGTGAGTTCGGGCGTTTCGGAGTGCGGATATTGCGAAAGTGTGTGCACTGTTTGTTCCGTCTCTGCGGCGAGAAATGCTCGTATAGTGCCGTGCATTGACATTTGACATCACAGAGATAGTTGTGTTACATTCAGATAGTATGAACTGTATGCACACGGCGTCATATGACGCTTGGAAAAGACAACAGTAGTTACAGTAAACAGTAATGGGGAGTGCTTGGTCCTGAACAGGCGCACGGGATTCTCCGTGAGGAAGAAACTGAGTTGTATTTGGTCTTCTGTGCCATACAGGAACAAGAAATATATATATAAACATCCAGTCCGTACCGTGCAGTAAACACACTCCGTCTCGGTTACACAAACCAGTCAGTTAATGCTGTATAGGGAAATAATCGCTGTTTGTTCTGAGATCCACACAAAACACACAAATATACTGTGTGGGCAGAACGTGGAATTATTAAATGTTACATTTGATAGTGACCAGTGGGCTGTAGAGTGTTAACACTTTACGTTACGGTTATACAAATCACCCAGTTAATGATGTATAGGGAAATAATTGTCGGTTGTGGTGAGAATAACACAGACGGACACTGTGGGAAGAATGCGGAATGGTTTAACATTGGATTGTGTGGTACGTATAATTACCACTCTAAAAAAAGTTTTTAATAATTAATACACAGTGCGACCCATAAGTTTTAGAACTGTTTTTTTTTAAATAACAGAACCAGGGCGATCTGTCGGCCAAACAACTAACGCACTACTATCAACCAACATCCGTTCGCACACCGAGTTTCTTTTGTTTATCTTCGGCAGTGTACGAGTTATAACATCTTGTAAAGGCATGGCGGAAATGAACAGAGTTGCCACAACGTTTTGTTTCAAAGCCGGTCTATCTGCGACAGAAACACCAGTATTGGTGCAAAAGGCTTATGGGTATGAGGCTTTGAACCGATCAATGTTTTTAGGTGGTATTCTCGATTTCAAGACGGAAGGGAGCTGGTAGAAGATGACGAGAGGGGTGGTCGTCCAAAATCGACTCGAACTGAGGTAAACATTACTGCTGTTGCTGATTTGGTTAAAAATGACCGTCGAATCGCACCAAGAATTATAGCAGAATCTTCGAACATTTTTCGGATTCTGAAAGAGGATTTGGGTAAGAGAAAGTTGTGTGAACGTTTTGTTCCACACTGCTTGACACCCGAGCAAAGGGAAGATCGAGTCACATCTTGCCAAGACATTATCGCGATGGCCGATGCAGACAAACATTTTTTCCACAAACTTATTACTGGAGATGAGACCCGGTGTTTTGCCAATGACCCCGAAAGAAAGCGACAGAGTTCTGAATGGGTTGGTGAGACATACCGTCGGCCGAAGAAACTGAAATTCCAAAGGTCCCGTATCAAGACCATATTGATAATATTTTTCGACTCTCAAGGCGCAGTGCACAAAGAATTCCTACCGGAGCGAAAAACAGTAAATACAGAATTTTATAAAGGAGTATTGGATCGCCTCCTGAAGCGCATCCAATGGGTTCGTCCAGCTGCGTTTTTTCTCGAGATTTTTTCTTGTAGCACGATAATGCGCCCACCCACAATGCTGCAAGTGTTTGCCAATATTTGACCCAAAAAATGTTACAACCCTTTATCACCCCTGTACTGTCAGATTTATCTCCGCCAGACTGTTTTCTGTTCCCCAAGTTGAAAATGAAGTTACAAGGACTCCACTTTTGCGGATATTGCTAAGATGCAAGAAACCGTAACTGATGAATTAAAAAGATCCAAAAAGAGGAATTTTCGGCAGCTTTTCAGAAACTGTACGACCGCACAAAAGTCTGTATATATGCAAACGGAGCTTATTTTGAATAAAAAAAAGGGGATTTATCTTCCTCATGGGTCTTCGATTTTTAAAAAAATCAGCCCTAAAACGTTTGGACCGCACTGTGTATAGGGTGGTCCTAATGAAGAGACCACGCTTTGCTAGGACACGTGTTTGTATGAAGTTTTGTCCGTATTTTGGTCCACACAGCACGCGTTTCCATTACTGCCTCCTACTTCATTAATATTTTACAGCACGTTTTTTCTGTCACTGTCCGAAGCACCACAACTGTCCTTGGATGTATCGGTGGATGCCACCAGGTGTCAACCCAATTGCAGTTATCAAATATATCATATCATATCATGACAATAAAAAAGTAATTCACGTCAAAGTTACTTTCGTTAAGTAAGCAGGCTGCTTCCAAGACACTGCGTCAAGACCCAGCACAGTTGTGTCTACATTGTAACAACTGGAATCTGTCATACCACTTCAGCTGTGGACAAAAGTGAGTGATTTGGTGTTATGCTGTGTTACTGTGGTTTGATTCCCTGATGAAGGTCTCTTGTGGACCGAAACATGTAGCCATGTTCTGCGCAATACTGTACCATAAATATCTAGGGAACAAGTTTATGGACTTTCTTGGTTTAGTGTCGTGAATTAGTATCGATAAAGCATGGAACAAACAACATAAAGTTTAAACGATAAAGTCCTGCATGCGTAATATTCAGAAGATGGACGAAGTAAACAAAGGCTGTTCGCCGAATAACGTTGGATGATCTGGTAGGGGAGGATGGGCTGAGATGAGATGAGATGAGATGATATGAGAGCGATAGTACCCACACGGGAGATGAAAACTTGCCAGCGAGTATGTTACCGGAAAACCTGAAGGGGAAAAGAGAAAGGAGCGACAGACGGACAGAGCCACGCGTATCTCTTCGTTCCAGCTGTGAACGATGTTTGATATGTCTTGTAAATAATGCATGAAGAAAGCAGTATGATAGTGAACAAGTTCTAAATATCAAGAAAACAGAGTAACTTGTTTTGAAAGAAAGTTTCGCAGTCGTTATGTAACCAGGTGTTACGTATAATAGCAGCATTCAGACAAGGCATTGCGGCAGTGGATCCTTTTCAATCAGCGGATTAATGACAGTTATGTATAGCACAGCAGGAAGTTGGTGATAGATTATTGCCAAATGAATCGTAATAACGTTCGTGCCTATCGCAGTATCAGACTGTGCTGGCGGAGACAGGCAGCTGGACACTTGGCCACCCAGACACTCAAATAAGCAAGCAAGCAACCAGCCAGCCTACCGACCGACCGACAGACAGACAGACAGACCAACCAACCAACCAACCAACCAACCAACTAACCAACCAACCAACCAACCAACCAAATAACCGACCAATCTACCAATAGTTTAACTAACGGAACAAAATACTAACAGACTAACTAGCCAACAAACAAACTGACTGGCTGACTAACCAACGAACCAACCAAGTAACCAACTAAACTAACTAACCAACCAAACAACTGACTAACTAAAGAACTAGCCAACGAAATAACCAACTATAAACTAACTAAATAACAACTAACCAACGAACTAGCCAACCTAATAACCAACAAACTAACCAACTAACCAAACAACCAGCCAACCAATAAACAAACTAACAAACTAACTAAACAATCATGCAAACAATGAACTAATCAGCTAACTATTTAACACACAAACTAAGGAACCACCTGCCTACTTAACAAACTACCTGGCTCACTGACTGACTGATTGTCTAACAATATACGCTCCTACTTACATACCCACCTACCTATATACCCACCTACCTATATACCCACCTACCTATATACCCAACTACCTACATACCCACCTACCTATATACCCAACTACCTATATACCCACCTACCTATATACCCACCTAACTACCTACCCTCCCATCTACATACCTACCTACCTATATACTACCTAATTACCTACCCACCTACCTAACCTAACCACCTTACTAAGTAAATGACTGACTGAATGGATGAACGACTAAGTGACTGAATAGCTGGCTGGCCGGTTAACTGATTGACTAACCATATAACTAACTATGTAACTACCCAGCTAACTAGCGATCCAATTAACCAAAGACACAACCATATTTGTAACAATATGACAGACTAAGGATGTACCTAAGTAAAGAAGAAACAGACTCCATGGTGCACAGTTCTTCTGTGGAATTTACCAGATCTGCAGTTATTCAAGAAATTCCCCCTCATTACACGGCACGTGACGGTATGATACTGCACTGTGTTCATGGCAGTCAGTCATTTGTCCCTATTCTGAGCCAGAGGCATCCATTTCACCCTACCCATCACATCACTTCAAGGTCCATTCCAATATTATCTCCCTATTTATGCTTATGCCTTACATTGACCCATTATCCTTCAGTTTTCCCCACCAAACACCGCATAAAATTATCCTGCCCCTTACATGCTACATGCCCCGCACATCTCATTTTCCTGACCTGATCTGCTTTATCCACAAGGCACATCAGTGACCACCACTGATGTATTTGTTCCCGCTCGCGTGTGACGCCGGCCTTTTTGCAGTGAAGCTATCTATGTGTGTGTGTGTGTGTGTGCGCGTGCGTATGTTGTGTGTGTGAGTGTGTGTGAGTGTATGTGAATGTGGGTGAGTGTGTGTGTGTGTGTATGTGTGTGTGTGAGTGTGTGTATGTGTGTGTGAGTGTGTGTATGTGAGTGTGTGTGTGTGTGTTAGACTACAGCTAAACTGCAAGACCATAAACATGTTGTGGTCTAAGAGCGACGAAATTGCAGGAAAGGGGAAAATTGCGGGATGACGGGATTCATGAGTTTCTGTCCGTTTTTATTGTTATTTGGCTGATCATATGAACAAAAATAGACGGACAGCAAGTGAGACATACAGACAGAAGAAAAGTACATACACGATTTTGGTAAGAAAACGTGTCCGAAAGAAAGCATTTGGGTTACTTCGTCGTAGATATGAGTATAATATCAAAACAGATGTTAAAGAAAAAGGATAGGAGGACATGCAGCCCATTACAGTGATCTAATATTCGGACAAGTGGCGGGTTGTTTTAAAGAAGGTAATGAACTTATACGTCCCAAAAATTCCGAGACATGTCTTGACTAGCTCAGAAAATGTTTGGGTTTCAAGGACTCTCTCCCTTGGTGTTAGTTGTTTAAGTAACGTGCAAGATAAATACGATAAATGCAGATGAAGTGAAAAAAAATTTCACACTCTTCCTCATATCCATCTTAAGTATTATGGGGGCCGGGGGGGGGGGATGCTATATTTATAGTTTTCTCTTATTAAAGTTTGAATTTTGTAGAAGGCACGTCAGTTATAAAACGGGAGTTGTAAAAAATGTTTAGAATCAGGTTTAAGAAAATTTCATACATATCACATTCCTTGAAATTAAATTTTCACCACATGAATTTTCGAAATTGTCCTTTTGAGTAGAATTTCATACAAAACCACATTTCGGGAACTTAAGTTACAGTCGTATCAGGCGATCTGTTACCATAAAATGGAAGTTTCTTACTTACTGTTAGGTATTTAGGTAGCGATAAGGGTGGCATCTGAACAGGTTATTTAGTGACAAACCACGGCTGTACTTTAAACATTAAAACACTAGTCCTAACACTTTTCTAAAAACTGTGGATAAGTATGGGGGGAGAGATAGAGGTTAGATTGTCCATATCTACGCCATGAGAGCTCCACTCATTCATAACCGCTGCACTGGATTGAGGCGAGCTTTCAGCAGCACTCTCCTGTGACATCACCGCAGGAAAGTAACCATTGATACCCACTGAATAGGAGTGTGGTTGGGGCCCAACATCCAGGTTGAACGTTTGGGAAACGAGAGAAAAATCTTGCCCTTGTCGGGATTCTAAACCCGGACCGCCCATCCTGCGAGCCTAGTCACTATACTCGTTACGGTATCTCGATTCCCGATGAATATATTAAAGTCTGTCAGTTTATATACTGTGGACACGTCATCCTTCTCAGGAGATGCCGTACAGAATTGTTAATATATACAACGTTTGTTGAAATTATCATCGTACTCTAAAGCACTTCACATTACTTGACCAAAAGAAGATAACAGCTGCCCAATCTGACAATAAGCCTTATTATCAACGAAACAGCATATGAATTATGATTGTAAAATGCAATATGTGGGTTATAAGGACCAGTTAGGATTTGAGCTTCACTATTTGTATACTAAGTTTCGCTTACCTCTCATCTTGAAGGACATCCGTGCAAGCTGTTGGCGCCAGGTTAGTTGCGAGGTTCAGTAACAGTCTGATCGTATCACTACATGCACGCAATTTTACAGTTCTTTTTAAATGTTTTTAAAACCACAAAAGACAAGCTTTATATCACTATATATTTTGACCACTAAATTCCACATCTAACACCAACACAAGAACAGAAACTTCAAGTCTTTTACACAAAGCCACATTTGTTCCGAACACACCACAAAGCCATGAATGCAATAGAAAGGAGGCATGCGTCACCGCCTTCTAATTGATTCTTTGAATCGTACCTGACAGGTGACTGCTGAACAAGCAGGATTTAGCTTCACCAGTTAGATACAGCTACAAAGTTGTGCAGGTGTCCTTGCTCTTGACATTATATGAGGATTGACAGTTTAATTTTGAAAATTAGTTTAGGCACACCAGAACAATAATGATTTCTTTGGGGTTTCACTTAATCACGTTCTGACTGCGAGTAACTGTTGATTCCGTTCCAGCTGATGGCTGCTAGACTCATGAGTACATCGAACGCAGCGCCGTGGCTCAGGCGGCAAGACACGCGACATTTATTTCAGAGACCCAGGTTCGATTCAGTCTGCTTTGAGCAGTGGAGCGGTGAGGTTGTGTTTTGTGAAAGTATAGTGGAGTGCTAAGCGCGTAGAAGAAGAAGAAGTGTAGTGGGTTTGTTTACGTTGTGTTGTGGTAGAAGAAGTGCGTCGTAGTGTCGTAATGAGCGACAG
>Ga0131853_10021784_pt1 | contig 11620 bp, 11 predicted proteins | sample TergutLab28metaG_FD_92764 | JGI IMG/M metagenome (GOLD analysis project Ga0131853, IMG submission 92764) | Labiotermes labralis P1 segment gut microbial communities from Petit-Saut dam, French Guiana - Lab288 P1 (version 2) (version 2) | ecosystem: Host-associated > Arthropoda: Insects >...
CGGCATCACTTGCTTTCATATATCCATACATTGCAAATGCACCAACAAAGTCACCCTTCTTGCGCTTCGTATCAAGATTGGAGCGAACTTTTGTAGCGATATCGCCACTATATGCATCATTAAGTAGGTTTTTGAACGGAACAATAATATTGCTCGTATAGCCCTGCATTGTAGAGCTATCATAGGAATCGTTTATTGCTATGAAACGTACACCTGAACGCGGGAATAGTACCTGTATGTATTTCCCGGATTCTATGTAGTTTCTTCCAAAACGGCTGAAATCCTTGACGATTACGCAATTCACTTTGCCATCCTGAATGTCATTAATCATTTCCATAAACGCAGGGCGCGAAAAATCGACCCCTGAATAGCCATCATCAACCCGAATCTTATGAATAGATATATCGGGATGAGATTTTAGGAAGTCAAGTATTAAATTTCTTTGATTTGCTATGCTGTCCGATTCTTCTTTGTCGCCGTCCTCTTTTGATAGGCGCAGGTAGATATCGGCTACGAATGGCGTTTTGCCGTTGTTTCCGATGGGTGTTTTGGGTTCACATAATGCTTCGGCTCCCTGAAACACAGCTTCATTAACTGTTTTTTCTTGGATGACCTCTTTTTGCATTGTCGATTTGTGGACCGCTTGATTTTGATTTGCTCCTTTTTTCATGGAATTTACCTCCCAGTTAGTTGGCCGGCATTATACATAGACATGCTGCCGGCATCATAGGATTTCTTAAAAAACTCTGAGGGAGGGTTTTAGAAGTTTGGTATTGCCAGTGTAACACTCCCGTTTCTGATGTGCAATGTTGTGGGATGTCATAACATAATATAGTTTTACTTATGTGATGAGTAATCTATGGCATCATGAAACAATCAACCTACAATGAACCTTGAAACAGCTCATAAGACAACCATCTATGAATGAACCTTGAAGAAACCCATAAGACTGCCGCGTATTAAAGAATCTCGAAACAACCCATAAAGCAAGCTACCTATTCCCACGCTGGGAATAGGTAGTAGGAATTATCTATGTTTTTGGGTATGGGCTTTATCAAAGTGCAGTATTTTCGGTTAATTATTATTGATTACACGCCCTTGCGCGAAAATACTGTTAGAGCGAAGTTACCTAGGCACTCTTGTCCGCACGCGCATAATTCGGTATATCATACCAACTTGCAATATATACATATCATTTAACCGTGCAAGTCAATATCAAATGGTTCTCAAATAATTCTCCATCCTCTCATCAATGGTTATATGTGTATCAGAAAAGCTAACCTTGACAGTTAGTTTGCCGCTTTTGAAGAAATAGGGATTGCCGTTCATCTGCTTTACAACATCTTTCATACGGTCTATTTTCGGTAAATCCATATTTACTTGCACATCCTTTATGTCAACCAGAGTACCGGGGTCTATATCTTGGATATTAATGCTTTGCATATCAACTAATAACATTTGGCCTCTCCTCCTGTTAAATAAGCTATGCCTATTCTGATTGTCCTAATTCATGAAAAGTTTGATAGGGTTTGAAGCGTGAAGTGTAAAAATTGATAAAGCTATGTTGGCTAATTACGTGAAGATATAATTATAGATGAACTCTGTGTAAGCGTCAAATAAAACCGCGTCTGTACAGACGCGGTTTTATTTGACGCTTACACCCATACCGAATACATCCTATGGGAGTTTGATGTTGTACCAGTCATGCACTTGGAGTTCTGGTGGGAGTTCGCGTTCGAAGTCGGGGTTGAAGATGCGTCTTAGGACGTTGCCGGGTTGAACATTTTCCAAAACAGAAGCCACCACAGTGCCATCTGACCTTAGACCAATAACATGCCTTTCCCTGGCGGAAATTGCTATTATGTCATTCCAGCCCGATAAATCTTCATCATGAGTCGTGACAACTGTTCCATCATAACGTAAACCGATTGGGGCTTGAGTACCAACCGCCACTGCCGTAATATTTCTCCATTGTGAAACATTTGTTGTTATATTAGAGATGAGTTCGTCTTCACGAGTGGCTACAACGGTGCCGTCTGACCTCAAGCCAACGGTGTTGTGCCAGCCAGCAGAGATTGCCACTATGTCACTCCATCCACGGGTATGTCGGACTTGGCCGCTTGTATCCCAGCCAACGGCTACCACAGTACCATCCGATTGTAGGCCAACTGTATGCCCGCGTCCCGCCGAGATAGCAACAATATTTCTCCAGCTATTAACATTAAGTTGGTCATGATTATTGTGCCCAACGGCCACCACCGTACCATCCGAACGTAGGCCAATGGTATGACGGCCTCCGGCAGAAATTTGTATGATATCATACCAATCATCAACATTGATTTGACCATGGTCATTCGACCCAGCAGCAACAACCGTGCCATCTGCTCGAAGACCAACGACATGACCCCAGTCACGGTAGTGCCCTCCTGCTGATATTGCTACAATATTATACCAATCTAGGATTTCATTGTATTCAAAATCTGCAGAGCTTGCAGCGACTATCACCGTGCCGTCTGATTTGACTGCTACAGTGTGATAATAGCTAGTCGAAATCGTTGTTGCCTCACGATGAATAGAATTTACGACAATGTTTGTTTCTTGCCTCATGTTATGATGAAAAATAGTATTTTCTATGCTGGGAGCAAGAAACATAATAAATAAAGCAATTAAACTGACCATAACAGTAACAGCAAATATTATCTTAATGGTATCTTTAATTTTTACATGTAATATTGATTTAGACATTAAAATCCCCCCTATGAATTAATAAACTATACAAGCGATGTCTAATAATTTATTCGGGGCAATCTATTCGTGGTCTAAAAAAGTCTAAAGCTAATCTACCTGCTTGATATACTCTTCCAAGTGGATGCCAAGCAATAAATGCTGCTGCTGCGACATTTTGTGCACCCGTGTTTACAGTAGTAACAGAGCGCTGTGCATGTCCACTTATTAGTCCGGTATTTGCGCCAGTCTGGATTCCGGCAAAGAGTGATCTTCCATAAAAATTGTGCTCTTCTCCAAATGCGATTAATCTTTCATGTCCAATAGATATGCTTACTTTAGGGGTTCCAGGAATAGGAATGTTAAGGGACGCACCTACTTCAGTACCTATTCCTGCAATAGCATCAGCATCCGGAGCATCGTGAAAGAATCTAACAGAATATCCGGTAAACGCTCCTACCCCATATGTAACACCCAGGCCAGATGATTGGACAGAACTAAAGCCACTTGCATCAATCGCAATAGCATTACTGGTACTCATCGAGCCAAAGGCAAAAGCTGAAGTATCTCTGCCAAGTATCAATACCCCTTCGGAATTCCGCTCTTGCATCGGCACAGCATACTGCCCACCCCGCGCAGAAGTATGACCAGATGGCACACTAGGCGAACTACCACCCAACCTAGCAGCAGTCTCTATAGTAAGTGGATTAGCCGGTGGTGTACGTAGCATATCACCAATAGAAGGCCCAATAACACTAGGACTCATCTGTATATTGCCACCCCCACCAGCACGACCACCAATACCATCTACAACATCATTAGTAGTAGAAGGCGTATCCATCACATTAGGATTTCTTGTTTGCGAAGAAATAGGTTGGTTAGGTGGTGTTAGTGGCTGCGTTGGCCACTGCGGTGTCGGCTGCTGTAGCATAGATGCAGGCTCACCTCTTGCGCCTTGCTCTACACCGCCGCTATCATCTCTGTTTGATAGCCAGAACATGGGGGCTCCTGCCATGCCGAATACCTCCTATGGGAGTTTGATGTCGTACCAGTCGGATATTTGGAGTTCTGGTGGGAGTTCGCGTTCGAAGTCGGGGTTGAAAATACGTCTTACACTACCTTCTATATAGTCCCATGTATCTTCAAAAGCCGCTGCTACTACAGTGCCATCTGATCTTAGTCCGACCACTTGATTTTCACCAGCTGAGATAGCTACTATATCGCTCCAGCTTGATAAATCAAATTGAGAACTTGTTGATATAACTGTGCCGTCATACCGAAGGCCAAAGGAGTTCAAATCACTAACTGCCACGGCTGTTATATTTCTCCAGTTGGAAACATCCGCAAAACCGCTGACTTGGCGAGTGGATACAGCTGTTCCGTCTGACCTTAAGCCAATAGTATGATGCCGACTGGTAGAAATTGCCACGATATCATTCCAACCACGGGTGCGTCTGACTTGTCCGCTTGCATCCCAGCCGACGGCCACCACAGTACCATCAGACCGCAATCCAACTGTATAGCCTCCGCCCGCAGAAACAGCCACAATATTACGCCAACTATTAACATTAAGTTGGCCCGCACTGTTGTCGCCAGCCGCTACTACCGTACCATCTACTCGTAAACCTACTGTGTGAATACCGCCGGCAGAAATCTGTATAATATCATACCAATCATCAACCTCAATCTGACCATGTTCATTCGACCCAACCGCAACAATAGTACCATCTGACCGAAGGCCGAGGACATGGTGCTCACCAATATAGCTCCCACCCACCGATACCGCAACAATATCATACCAATCCTGAATTTCATCATACTCAAAATCATGGGAGCCCGAAACCATCAACACTGTGCCGTCTGATTTGACTGCAACGGTTAGATTAAAGTCTGTTGAAATGGTTGCAGCCTCACGATGCATAGAGTTTGTGACAATGCTCACTTCCTGGCTCATGTTTCGGTGAAAATTAGCATTTGCAATGCTGCCAGCAAAAAACACAACCAACAATGCAATCATGCAACCTTTTGCAACCAAAGCAGCAACTATATTAAAGACATCTCTTATTTTTGTATATATTATTGAATTAGTCATGGCAATTCCCCCGATATCTGAAAATTTAAATAGATGATATCTGATAGTTTACTCAGGACAACCATCTGAACCCCTGAAAAACTCCACAACCAATCTCCCGGCTTGATATATAATACCGAATGGGCGCAAATTAGTGAGTGCTGCTAATGTGATATCTCTATGTGTATTGCTTACAGTTGTGGTAGAGCGTTGTCCGTGTGGACTTACTCTATCAAAAATAGTTCCGGTGCTGACACCAAGCTCAACTCCCGCAAGAAGTATCCATCCATGGTAATTTTGCGATTCTGGCCCTCCGAATGACACTGCTCTCTCTAGTCCGAAATACACATCTACCTTAGACAATCCAGGAATAGGTATGCTAACAGTGCCGCCACCTTCAACGCCTAAGCCCTCAAGTTCACGGCTGCTTGACATATCCGGAAAAACGCCGATAAAACGTCCATTTGATATTCCGATTCCAGGTGTGACACCTAAAGCAGTTGATTCTATAGCACTAATGCCACTACCATCAATCGCAAAACCATTACTAGCATTCATCATAGCACCTGCATAGAATGAGGTCTCGGTTCCGAACATTAATACCCCGCTGCCAGAATTTTGCTCCTGCCATGTCTGTCGTTGCCGTATAGACTCCGCAGTCATCCCTCTATAAGCAAGGCCAGATCCTTCTACGGGCATAGTTAATGGTGGTGTTTGCGGCGGTGTTCCAACATGCAGCAACTCATGAGGATGCGGAGCGAACTGCACCGGGTTTCTAGGGGTTCCACCACCGCCTGCATCTGCGGATAGCCAGAACATGCTAACCCCACCCATGCCAAAGACTTCAAAGGAACTACCATAGCCATAGCTAGGTGCTGCTTTTGCTTCTTCTTTTCTTACCTTGGCATCTGCTCTCCACTGGCGTATCTTTGATATGAAATCAAAGGGTCCTTCTGGTCTCAAGTTCATAGGTGATTGTTCGGTAGTGGTGTTTGTGTTTTGTGGTGTAACATCAGTGCTTTGCTGTGTATTATCTGATGCTTTTTGTGTATTGTCTGCATACAAAACCACTCCATCCCCATCAACAAACTCAATAAGCCTTCTTGTAGGGGAATACTTCAGGTCTAGTGTATTGCCTTCGTTATCGGATATCTTTGTGATATTACCTACCGGGTCGTATTCATATTGTCTGATTGTGGCTGTTTGACCTATTATGGCTGATGCGCTGGTTATCTGGATTACTCTTTCTAGCAAGTCATATTACAGGATTGTGGAGTTGCCCAGGTTATCGGTTATCTTGACTACATTGCCGCATTTGTTGTATTCATAAGTCTCCATCTCTTCACCCGGTAAAGTAACAGACTTTAATAAGCCGCCTGGGTAGTATGTATGTGTTTTGCATTGGCCTTTGTCGTTTGTGATGGTTGCTATTTTACCTAGGGGTGTGTATGTGAAGCTGGTTTTGTTGCCTTGGGGGTCTGTTAGTTTGGTTAGTTGGCCGGATAGGTTGTATTCATGTTCGGATTTAGTCTTTATCATGCTCTCCAGAATCGGTGCCCCTTTCAGCTTTGCCAAAGATTTTATCTAGGGTGTTGTCTATAAACTCAATTTTTTGTAGTGGCAGATGCTTCTTGCGGCATCGAGCAAGAAGAAAAGCAATGACAACACCACCAATGTATGATATAACCCGTTCAATTTGACGCGCTATATCTTCGGCATTCTCCCCAAAATAATTCAATAATGAGCTACTTAAAAATAAATCAGGTATCATCACCGATATAGCCCACAATATAACGAAAGGCGGAATCACAACTAAAAATATTCTAGGCCATATCGTAAATCTATACTCCCTAAGCCTCTTGGAAAGGCCAAGTTGAAAAATAGTAAATATTAACAAGAAGAAGAGGGATGCTATACCAAACCATATGTACCAATACTCTATGAGGGTGCGTATGAATTTTCTCATCTACTCCACGCACCTTTCTACTTGTCCCCAGGCAAGACCGCCACCAAGCTTAGCTGCCAAAGAAAAAGCACCTCTAAACCCAGTATTATCAGACACGCCCCAATTCAATCCAATTCTCCCGCCGAACCCTACGTAAAAATTACCCCTTACAACTTGGCCGAATAAATTATTTGATGGTAGCGGACTTCTCCCGGAAGCCCCTAAATTCAACAAATTGGCCATGGCATAAACCTCAAAGCCATCAGACAAAATGGAATCAATAAAGCTATCAAGGCTGTCGAAAGAAGGGGCTCTAAGACTCAATTTTACAGTTGCTAGGTCTATATGCAAATTATCTACTCTTGGAGAAACCGCATTTGCAGAACTGTTATCACTAATCCTAATAAGTGTATTTGCTAGTCCGAGCTCCAAGGAAATTGTTCTCATTTCTTCGCACCAAGGCGAGAACTCGAAATAAGGCAATCTTACACTAACCCTATCGTTTATATCAACCCAATCAGGGGGAGGGCTCCACAACACACTAGGACTCATCTGTATATTACCGCCCCCGCCGGCACGGCTGCCAGCTCCATCCACAACATCATGTGTAGCAGAGGGTGTATCCATTATAAGAGGGTTGCGAGTAGGTCGTTGAGAAGGCGGTGAAATTGGTGTTGGTGGAGTGCCTACGTGTAGTAACTCTTGGGGTGATGGGTCTTGTTGCTGTGTTGGCCACTGCGGTGTCGGCTGCTGTAGCATAGAAGCAGGCTCTCCTCTTGTGCCTGTGTTTACACCACCGCTATCATCTCTGTTTGATAGCCAGAACATGGGAGCTCCTGCCATGCCGAATACTTCCATGGAGTTGCCGTAGGTTTGTTGTGGCTGGGTTGTTTGTTCTGCTTCCGCTCTCCATTTGCGCATGAATCTTCTCATCTACTCCACGCGCCTTTCATCTTCGCTAAAGATTCTATCCAGAATGTTGTCTATGAATTCGATTCGTTGACGCGGCAAATTTTTTCTACGCCAATTGGCTAGAAAGTATGAGATTAATACGCCACCGATGTAAGATATAACAAGGTCAATTCGACGCGCCATTTGCTCTGCATTCACACCAAAATGGTCAGCAAGCGAGCTGGCTAAAAACAAGTCAGGTATGGTTATTGAGGCAAACCAAAATATAACAAAGCTAGGAAATGCTATTAAAAAGATTCTTGTCCATACAAATAACCTGTTACATTCTTTAAACTTCTTGAAGTAATAGAGTTGAACAGCAGTAACAAACAGTAAAAGTATGATGGAACCTAAGCCTAGCCATATATACCAATACTCAGCGAGAGTGCGTATGAATTTTCTCATCTACTCCACGCGCCTTTCATCTTCGCTAAAGATTCTATCCAGAATGTTGTCTATGAATTCGATTCGTTGTAATGGTAGGTTCTTTTTATGCCATCTACTAAAAATGAAGGTAGCAATAACACCACCAATGTAGGCTGCAATATTCCCGATATTGCGAGCTGTTTCCTCTGGGTTTTCGCCAAGAAGGTGAGCTATTGGGCTTTGCGGAAGCAATTCATATGCTCCAAATGCAGCAACCGAGATTATGATGAAGCTCGGAAATACAATTAGAAAAATTCTTGGCCATATTAATAATCTATTATGATTTTTAAACCTATCGAAATAGTAGAGCTGAATAACAGAAAGGAATAGCAAAAATATAAGCGCACTTATACTAAACCATATGTGCCAATGTTCCACAAGAGAGCGCATGAATTTTCTCATCTACTCCACACACCTTTCTACATCCTGCCAAGAAAAGCCAAAGCCTACCCTTTTAGCACCACCAATAGAACCTCTGAGTCCAGCATTTTCGGACAAACCCCAGTTTAACCCAAGCCTTCCACCGATTGCACCAAAATATCCAGTTACAGTGCCAATCTGGTCAAAAAGGTTATTTAAGGGGCTTCTGCCGGTGAATCCTATGTTTAGAAGGCTGGCCATAGTATAAAACTCGAAACCTTCGGTGAGAATAAAGTCAGCAAAATTAAGGAAATTAACAGTTGGATTGGGTGGAACCTGAACAGTTATCCTACCCGTCCCCAAACCAACATCAATGGTATCAAGTCTTCGAGAATCAACATTGCCGGTCACACTACCATTTGGTCTTATGCTCGCACTTGCCAAAGATGTTTCTACGGAAAATGTTCTCATTTCAGCATCCCAGGGCGTTACCTCAAAATGAAAACCCCTTACGCTTAAATGGTCGTTTATATCTACCCATTCAGCAGGTCGCTTCATTGGAGAAAGATTCGCCGCCCAATCAACCCCAGATTCATTCCTAGGCCAATTAGCAAAATCCTCACCATTATTAGCAGGCATATTACCTCTGTCTCTCACTGTGTTTAATGTATTTTGAGCTGCATTTGCAGCACCTTGCAAAAATCCTGTATTAACAGTAAGTGCAGGTTCATTAGCCCATTGGTTTCTCTGCCAGCTTGCAAAGTCTTCACCATTATTGGCTTGAATAGATGATGGTGTCCATGATGGGGTTTGCTGCTGTGGCCACTGCGGTGTTGGCTGCTGCAACATAGATGCAGGCTCACCTCTTGCGCCTTGCTCTACGCCACCGCTGTCGTCTCTGTTTGATAGCCAGAATGTGGGGGCTCCTGCCATGCCAAATACCTCCTATGGGAGTTTGATTTCGTACCAATCTGATATTTGGAGCTCTGGGGGGAGGGGGCCTCTATGCCCTAGAGCTGCGGCTATCATTGTGCCGTCTGATTTTAAGCCAACTACATGGTCTTCGGCAGCTGAAATGGCTACTATATCGCTCCAATCCGATAAATCGACTCGGGAAGATGTTGTTACAACTGTTCCGTTGTATCGTAAACCGAAGGTATCGCCTAAACTGCCGTTTGTTATTGCTATGATATTTCTCCAGTTGGAGACATTTGAAAATCTGCTACCTTCACGAGTGAATACAACCGTTCCGTCTGACCTTAGACCAACTGTGTTATGCCAGTCTGCGGAAATAGCTATGATGTCGCTCCAGTCACGGGTACGTCTGACTTGGCCACTTCCGTCCCAACCTACACCCACCACCGTACCATCTGATCTCAAGCCAACTGTGTAACCCCTTCCTGCCGATATTGCTACAATATCATGCCAACTATCTACATCAAGCTGGCCTGCACTGTTATCACCAACTGCCATAACAGTGCCATCCGCTCGAAGACCTACTGTATGAATACCTCCAGCTGAAACCTGTACAATATCATACCAATCATCAACATCAAGTTGCCCATGTTCATTCGACCCAACTGCAACAACGGTGCCATCTGATTTAAGGCCGATGGCAAGATGCTCACCCATTAAACTCCCGCCTACAGATACTGCTACGATATTATGCCAGTCAAGAATTTCACTGTAGTCAAAATCTGTGCTCCCTGTAGCAACTATCACAGTACCGTCTGATTTTATAGCCATGGTGCTTCTAAAACCTGTCGAAATAGTCGCCGCTTCATGGCTTATAACATTCGCAACAATACTCTCTTCTCGACTCATTTCAAGATGCAGAAAGTCGTTTGAGGTAATAGGTACAAAAGGTAGTATCATTAGAGTTACGCCTAGTATGCTGCCTATAGTAATTAATATTGTTACTATTTTTTTCTGTTTTTTCCGCTCGGCACTCGAGGTTATTTTTATCATCGCTATCCTCCGGTTAATCAGAATTAGTCAGGACAATTCGTAGTGCTTGGAGAAGTATTAGAGATATGCTCGTTCAATCTCCTTATTTGGCGTATCTGCCCTACTACCGGGAGGAAGTTAGCGAGTGTTCCTAAGATACCCATAGCGTCTTGATGTACGACAGTATGAGAGTTTTGCACATGCCCCGGCATCGCAACACTAATGCCGCCTCCAAATATCAAAGACCAGCCGTGGTAATCTGGTTGTCCCGGGCCTGTATGAGCAACCCGATGTTCTCCTCCTACAAATGCCGGTGTCCCGGGAATAGGAATGTTTGCGCCAATTTCTGTGCCCCTACCATCCAGAGAATTTAAATCCGTCATACTAGGAAACTGGGTTATAGATATAGTGCGAGATGCACCAGCTCCAAGGGTTCCACCTACAAACGTTGTTTCTGCTACGGCAAAACTGAGAGGATTACTCTGAATCACTATAGCACTACTAACACCAAATGTTCCTCCGGCCTCAGTTAGGAATCCTATTTCAAACATCCACGTAGAACCACCCACCCGCTCTGCTATCGGAAAAACATACTCTCCTCCTTGTCCGGAGAAATGTCCAGGTGGTACAGCTTGCTGTGTACCACCCAACCTAGCAGCAGTCTCAATAGTAAGTGGATTAGCCGGTGGTGTACGTAGCATATCACCAATAGAAGGCCCAATAACACTAGGACTCATATGTATATTGCCACCCCCACCAGCACGACCACCAATACCATCTACAACATCATTAGTAGTCGAAGGTGTATCCATCACATTAGGGCTTCTTGTATGTATAGTAGGTGGTTGATTAGGTGGTGTTAATGGAGCTTGTGGTGTTTGTTGTGTTGGCCATTGTGGTGTCGGCTGTTGGAATAATGAAGCAGGCTCTCCTCGTGCGCCTTGCTCTACACCGCCGCTATCGTCTCTGTTTGATAGCCAGAACATTGGAATACCTGCCATGCCAAATACTTCCATGGAGCTGCCATAGGTTGGTTTTGTTTGGTTTGTTTTTAATGCTTCTATTACATCTGCTCTCCACTTGCGTATTTTTGCTATAAAGTCAAATGGTCCTTCTGGTCTTATATCAGGAGCTGTTTGGCTAGTATCGGAAGAATCTTTCTGGTTAGCATCGGAATATAAAATAGTTCCATCCCC
>Ga0131853_10021789_pt1 | contig 11618 bp, 9 predicted proteins | sample TergutLab28metaG_FD_92764 | JGI IMG/M metagenome (GOLD analysis project Ga0131853, IMG submission 92764) | Labiotermes labralis P1 segment gut microbial communities from Petit-Saut dam, French Guiana - Lab288 P1 (version 2) (version 2) | ecosystem: Host-associated > Arthropoda: Insects >...
ATCCCACCTCCTGGAGATCCATCCTAATATTATCCACCCATCTACGCCTAGGTCTCCCCAGTGGTCTCCTTCCCTCCGGTTTCCCCAGCAAGACCCTATACACCTCCCTCTCCTCACCCATACACGCCAATGCCCAGCCCATCTCATTCTTCTCGAATTTATCACCCGCACAATTTCAGGCGAGGAGTACAGATCATTTACCTCCCCGTTATGCAGTCTCCTCCATTCCCCCGTTACCTCGTCCCTCCTCAGTCCAAATATTCTCCTCAACATTTATTTTTTCATATTCGCAAAGCTTTATTCATAACCAGCAAAATGGATCAGATGACATCACGGCTGTCAAATTAATGCAGTTATATACAAAAAATAATTACATACCCAACATATTAAACATGACAGGATGCTACAGTATAGAAATATGAATTTATGTGTACTGAGTGTTGTTGCAGCATTACAAAATGTACCTCAAATGCAGAGCTATAGCTTAAAAAATGTGTTTTGTAAATTGCACATGAGTGTTGCAGGAATGGTAATGAAAATCAAACATTTTTGGCTTCTGAAACATTTTTGTATTAGTGGTGTACTATGTGGACATGTTAAGTTTCAGCGTGTGTCTTAATTGCTAGATCTATATGTAACTTCACAGGAATTATTGATGTTCATCATTACACAAAGGTAAGACTGGTATCCATTTTTTAATATTCAGGTCTTTTGGGATGTTATGTTGTGTTGTTGGGTAAATAATGTATCATGTATTGAAGCTTCATAATGCCTTCACCTTCGGGGTCAAGCACTGCAAGTCATACCAGAAGCCTTGAATCTTCAGCAACCTTGCACTTACAATCTAGAATGTTACATATATTTTTTAATTAAAATAATAGGAATTATACCTTATTTTGAATGTGATAAATGTGACCGAAATGGATTATTTCATTAGTGCTTCATTATGAACATTACAGGGGCGTATGCTGAGTGGATCAACGCACATCCATCTGTTCTGAGCCATGTTGTACCTCTGCTGGTCACTGGACTGGGTAGTAGTGATCTTGCTCCATCAGCTACCATGGCTTTGAAGGATCTCACTCGGGATTGTCAGACAAGCATGGCTCCATTTGCACATCATATTCTTCAAGCTAGCCAGGTATAGCGTTATTAATTGATCTTCATTCATCATTTCCTGAACTAGGTAACTTGTTTTCTCCAGCATAATTCCACTATCCTATAAAACTTACCATCTTTATCTTTTGCCCTCTCATTGGTTCTGATTAACTATTTTTCATATCACCCTGTATGTGTATCACAGCTGTGCACACACTGAACTCATTTCTGCTCTGGAGGTGCAACCAGCATGTTCCTCTAAATCGTTTAGACCCCCGTGCAAGACTAAGGTGCTTCATAACCCAGAATATTACAGTGTGAATGCTAACTGCAGTGAAAACCTGAAAACTAATATTGTCTGTTTTATATTCAGAATGATCTGAAACAAAAGATTGTCATATCACCATTCTTTTAATGGCATTAAAAAATTCCAGACAAGCCAGTATGGATTGCCAGTGGGGGACACCTTAATTTTGGGTCTTTATATTAAAAATGTGAATGTTAGAAAGAAAAATGTAGTTCTGTTGCTAGTAAAGAGAGTGGTCTGTAAATAAACACATATCAACTAAGTAGTGTATAAGCTGGTATGTCTTGCACCTCCAGGACAAAAGGGTTGCCAGATGTTGAAGTTTTCCAGATGTGAGAATATTAAATGTAATATGTATCTTAGTGTATGTAGCAGTCTAATGGAGAGACCTGACCATCTAATTTGGCATTTGATGTCCTGTCCCATTTCCCCTACCACACTGTCTGTATGCTTTTTATGTGCATTCTCAAAATTGCAAAGAGCAACAATTTATTTCATTATGTCTGTCTGCCTGTGTGGAACAATGGGTTCCCACTGGTTGGATTTTCATGAAATTTGGTGTTAGATGATTTTTTAAAAATCTGTTCATAAAATTCAAGTCTGATTAAAATCTGATTAGAGTAAGGGCCACTTTGTGTAAACACCTTTGTATGTCTTTGATGATAACTCGCTGAATTTTTCTTGGAATGAGAATTGTTTCAGACAAAAGTTGTAGAGAAGTTCAAAACACACATTTTATGTTCACAATTTTTTTTCTGAAAATTATGCTCTTAATGAATTACCATTTAAGAACATGGTAGAGCCAGACAGGCCACATATGACAGTATGAGTACTGCACAGAAAAGGTGCGATCTGCATGTCGGGTTACTAAACCAAGAATACAAACACACATTCATAGTGTGTGGTACTTACTGCTTCTCCTTGCCAACAGTGATTACATGAATGTGCCTCTGCATAACATGTACATTGCCTGTCTCTTCATCAGTACTTTACATATCATGGTGTATATATAATTTAAAAAACCAACAAGACCCTAAAACACATTTTACTGTTGCTGTCTTAACTGTTTAGATTTATAAATTTACCCTGTAAATAATCTTCCTTGATCAGGTTTTGATTTTTGAACTCTTGGAATAGTAAAGTGAAGTTCACCCTACAGCCTGCCATGAAGGCACAGAGGGGGACTAGAGGTATAGCTCTATTCTTTGTTTAACCTCAGCGCTAGATGGGGTGGGTGGTCAACACCACACTCCAACCACTTTACCCACAGGATTAATCTGGTGCACATTGTATAGGAAGGTGGGTGAGCCCCAGGGCCAGTCTGGTCAGGCGTGGGAAATCTCACCCTGCTGGGATTCAATCCCCAGACTATGCAGTCCATGGCAAGTCACTATACCAACTACACTAGCCTGGTGCACAAAATCGCTGCTGTGCGCTGCCAGTAGATGGAATAGGCCTTTGGTGCTGAGAGACAACTTTAGTCCATGTGCGGTATGAGCCTGAGAAAACTGAGCATCACCTAAAGTTGTCAGCCAAGAACATGCAAAGTAATAGACAGCATTTAAATTGTGGGTCTTTTGCTGAGTACACTAGGCACTTAATTATGATGCCAAAGGGTTTGTGAAATGTTATGGGCTTCAGTAGTTTCTGGATAATTAACTGGCTTTTACTGAATATGTTTACATCGTACCAGAATGCAGGGCAAACTCATATTCAAGAGCCAGTAAGTACATTGAAAATGTGTAGAGATTCCATTAGTTGTGAACATCATTATCAAATAAAAGATATGCTCAAAAAAGAAATGTATGCTATTCCTCAGTTTATAATCTTTGTCTTCCTATATGCTATAAAACAGCGTAAGATAAAAACAAATAGTGGTAATTTTACCCATTACTTTATATGGTTGTTGAAATTTCTCATATTGAGTGAAGCACCTAGATAGAAGGGGGCTGAGAAGAGGGTGAATACAGTATTTTAACCTGAGAGGGAGGAAATAGTGGAAGGCTGGAGAAGATTGAAAATGGGGCAATTTGTATTGTGTACAGGTAGTTTACTGGATCTGGGCTGTGAGCTGTATGTGAGGGATACAGCAACATTGGTGGTGGTACCATAGCTCATATCCCTACTATTGGAATGATAAAATTAAGGAGGTTGGGTTGAGTGGGGCATGTAACACACACAGAAGAGATGAGGAATGCAAGCACAGTTTTTATCATGAAAAACAAAGGAAGAGACTATGTGGACGACACAGGCAAAGGTGTGAATGTAAGGTTAAAGTGTATCTTTAAAGAACTGATGTGTGGGTGTGTTAACTGGATTCATTTGGCTCAGGACAGGGATTATGGCTGAATGGTATGAATACAAAGGCAGGGAGTTTCTGGACTTGTTGAATGAATGTTGTCTGATTCATGGTCTTAGTTGAATACTTGAGGGACTGTAATCTTCTTATGAAGTACTCTTTCTTGTCTGTGTAGTTACTAGATAAACTAAAGAACTGTCAGCTGCTAACATTTGCATGCTTTCAGTTGAGGCATGGTGCAAGAATTTGTTTCATCCTATCTTGATGGCCAGCACAAGAGTCACAGCCATTGGCCAGGATATTAATTTCTTCCTAAATTCCATGCTCTACTCTGTTACAAAATGCCAACTGTAGGCCCCTCCCTGGGTACTGGAGGCTCTTGCCTGGGGATAAAGCAGCTGTTGTGTAAAACTGACCATTTACCTCAATTTATTGCAGAGGTTAAGAATGAGTGGAACTCTCCTCTTCTCAGGTCACTTGGCTAACTGTCATGCTCTGAAACACTTACTGATAAAATGGAAAACTTTATTTCAATCTATCCCCGGTAAAAGTGCAGTTCTCTCTGTACACTCCATGAATTCAATATGGGGTGAGTGACTCTAGAGGGACATGAATGGTCATCCTCACTTCCCTGCCACTTTACCCCAAAGGAAAGCACCCCCAGTGTCCAACAAATAGGAGGCTGATTAAGGTGGACATTTTGTTAAAATATCCCTTGCCCCTAGCATGATCATCCAGTGTGTCATCCAATCAGTATACCCTCTGTGCTATCCAGGCTCCTCATTCTATCCTAGTATGTATGTAGGCAGTCCACAAAGAAACCAAACTTGTGAAATAGTGAGCCAGCGAGCGTGCGTAGCACACTGGCGATGGTGGTGTTGTGTAGCCGGGACGTTAAGCTTTATTCTAACACTAGCAACATCACGCCATGTTGATTAATCATTGAGGTACATGCGCTTAAATGAGTGTGTGTTTAGTACCCTCTGCAAGTTTTTGCAAGTTGAAAAAATGAAGGATCTTGAGGAACAAGGTGTTTGCATCAAATTCTGTTTCAAGTTGGGAAAAACTTTTACAGAGACTTTTCAGATGTTGCAGCAGGCTTATGGAGAGGATTGTTTGAAACATACGCAATGTCACAAGTGGTACCAGCATTTCAAATCGGGCAGAACATCCATCGAAGATGACCCCAAATCTGGACGGCCTTCCACGTCAATGGACGACGATCACATTGAGAAAGTGCTTGCTGTTATTCATCAAAATTGTTGCCTAACTGTCCGTGAAGTTGCCGAAGAAGTAGGAATCTGTAAAAGTTTGTGCCACCTGATTTAGACCGACATACTTTAGATACATCGTGTTGCGGCAAAATTTGTGCCACGTCTGCTGACAGACGCACAAAAAGAGAACCGTGTCACAGTCAGTCAGTAGCTGCTTGATTGTTTGAATGCTGATAAAAACTTTCTGAAAAATGTAATAACAGGTGATGAAACTTGGGTGTACGGCTACGATGTTGAAACAAAAGTGCAGTCGTCGTAGTGGATGGGAAAATTGTCGCCACGACCACAAAAAGCACGTCATAGTCGCTCAAATATGAAGGTGATGTTGATAGTTTTTTTTGATTGGAAGGGTATTGTTTGTTATGGGTTTGTTCCACGTGGTGAGACAGTCAATAAAGAGTTCTACCTAAACATTTTGAAGCGTTTGAGGGAGGCAGTGCGAAGGAAAAGGCCTGAGGCATGGACAAACAACACCTGGTTGCTGCACCATGACAATGCACCTGCTCACGTGTCACTCCTTATCCGTGAATGAGACAACTGTTGTCCCCCAGCCACCTTACTGTCCAGTTTTGGCCCCTGCTGACTTTTTCTTGTTCCCAAAGTTGAAATCGTCACTAAAAGGTCGCCGATTTCAGACGGTAGAGGAGATAGAAGAAAATTTGATACGGGACCTTTGCCCCATCCCACAAAACACTTTCCAGGACGCATTCCAGAACTGGAAAAAGCATTGGGAGCGGTGTATCAAGAGTGGAGGGGAGTACTTTGAAGGAGACAAGTTTGATTAAGTTGTAAGTAAAGCAATAAATTTAAAAAAAACTTTGGTTTCTTTATGGACTGCCCTCATAGGTAAAATTCACAAGTTACTGTGACAAGAAACGTGTTGTTTATATGTTGTAACTAGGCCTTGGGATTTGAAATCAGACCCAGTTCTGATAAAGTGTTTTTTGATACTATTTATTGTTTGTAACTCTGTAACCCTGAATGCTTGTGTCAACATTGCAGACTAAGTAATCAGTCATACACATGCCAGCATGCACAGACAGTGGCCCAAAGTCTGCTGTGTTGCAGTGTGTGCATCCAGTATAAAGTGCTCTCTTATTTTGGACCTTACAAATTGTGTCTGTACTACAGGACACATGTATGATAAAGGTTAATGTAATTTATAATGAACATTTTCAAAACTATTTCCCCTTCTTGTTGTGTGCTAGAGGTAGATGCATTTACTGTGTTATGTTTTCTTAATAGGAAGCTCTTCGAGGAGAGAAGTTGAAGTTGGGTGAATGTGTGAGACTTATGTATACAGTTGGTCGAGTCCTTGCTGTTCTTCCTGTGGATAACATTATGAATTACTTGAACCAGTTGCTCATGCCATATGTGGAGGAATTGCAATATCTAGTTACACTTGAGGCAAGTAAAGTTGCTCTAATTTTTACACATTTTATACTTGGTTCCCTAAGTGAATGAAAAGTTTATATTTACCCACAAATGTGAGATGAACTTGGTTGCCAGACTTTCTGAACATTTGGTGGGTCATTAATTTCATTGTTACATATCTTTGTATAACCTATATATTAAAAGACTGTATAAAATCTGCAAAAGTACTATATTTTCTCAAATGCAGGAGGAGATTGTGTCCTTAAATTTGGTGCATAAATATATAAGGCCGTCTTACATTAGCATATGAAGTTCTGAACCAGGCCATGCTGTGCCAAACCAGATTGCTCTGAACTGGACCATGTTGAGCCAAACAAAAGCCTGCATCGCCATACTTACACACTCTCCAATTCCCACAGCTGGGTACTTATTTTGGGCTGTCCATACAAGAAAAATCCTATCATTTCCTGTGCTTCCCAAAACCACAAAGTTAAATTTACAGTGTCTGATATGTATATGTGTTACTTACATTACAGGCCAGTTCAAAATGAAGCAGAGCCATGTGGTAGTTTGTATATGCTAATACTCTTTGTTGCTTTGAAGGAGTAAAGCCTCTGTCACAAGAGTCTCAATCTTAAAGTATGCAGCAAAATAGTTGGCTTTTGCATAGATTATTAATCCAGCAACTTATAATATAGTAGCCTGTCTTTCCTGGCATCATGACTTAATTTTTAAATGACCAGACTGGTATGTAAATTTTAGCATAAGGTTTATGAAATACATTTTATTTGAATAGAAAAAGATAAAATTGTGAAATGAACAGCGTTTTGTGGAAGATCAATTCATATTATGTGCAGCATGTCTCAAAAATGCAGTACATTTTCTTGTTTCCTAAATGTATAAAAGGAATATTCTGGAGTGTGTTTTTTTACTTGTGTTTGTTTATGTGAATGCAGGTTGTTTAAAGTTTAAAAGAGCACAGATTTTGAATATATGTTTTCTGCATTTCAGCATTTGTATGTCACTAATTTGTAATTGTACAGAACAACAGATCATATTTTGTTTTTATTTTAAAAATGTTGAACTTATGTAAGAGCATCTGAGTGCTAATAGTAGGTATCTGTTGCTTCTAGCCCAGTGCAATGGCAAAGGCTGGAATTCTTTTGCGATTGAAGATGCTGAGTATGTTATTTGCAACATTAGACATCAAACCACGAACAGAAAATGAGCTAGAACCTGATGTTTCTGAGGGTTCAGACATGGGAACTTGCACCACAACAACAGCATCGCAGCAGAGAACTCAGCAACAGTCAGTGGGATCTGGAAACAGTGAACAAGTTCAGCCTGTATTTTTTGTCCTACAAAGAATCTTGCCTGTTATGCAGGCTGTTGTAGAGAAGTGGTACTCTGACACACATGTGATGCAGGTATGTAGTTCACTTAGTTCTTTCACTTCATTATTGTCATGATCAGGAGTTGAAGTTTTGGTAGATCTGGTTGCCCTACAAATGTTTGGATTGCCAGAAAGAGGTGGATCAGTATTTTTTGGCCTATTGCTGTGAATGACTCCTGTGACTAGTGGTGTGAGATAAATATTTTTCAATTATTTTACTCCTTTTTCTAACGTGTATATCAGGCATAAGATGGTGGCAAAAAAAAACTGAATTTACGAGATGGTTGTGACTCACTAATGAGATTATTCATAACTTCTTCGTATATGGTTTGCCATTTCTTTTGTGCCATAAGTAACTGAGTAATATTACCAGAACTCCAGAATAATGCTCCCAAATGCCAAGTGCTAAATTAGTTACCAGCAAGTGTGACCCAATAACTATTTTTTGACCCCAAGATTATGATTCATAGTTCATTCTCATTTTCGTTCTGTTATTGCTTCAACTGCAGGGATTGTAACAAAACAGAAATATGCATGACTGAATGTCAGGGTCACGTGGTTAAAATTTATGCTTCATATTCACCACATCTCAGTTCTGAATCTTGTTCCATAGACCATCCACTCTTAATTAAGACTTCTTTGTGTTGCCAGACAAATGTTGAGAGTCTGTTAAAAATAGACCTCTATCATTTCCTTTCACATCCTTGACAAAATCTTATTGACCGTCATCCAACTTCTGACTTCTGGTGGCCAGTGCAGTAGACAGAGTTAAGCAGAGCTTTGTAAGTCAGAAACATACAGCTGGACTAAAATGGCACTTTAACTCAGCTTTTTCTGATCCTGTGGAAGGAAAATCCTGTAAGGCAGTTTTTATTGTTGTAGTTGTTGTTTCTACAATGCTGACTAAAATATACTTACTTAATTACAGAGTAACAAGTGCATAAATTTTGATAATAGCCTAAACACAACAAAATTGAATTCAGTTGTGTTTAGACTGTTACCAAACTTTATGTACTGATTTACTGAATAACACAATGGAATGTCATAAGTCTAAGTAATTACTGACTGCTTTTATTATAAGTTTCACAATTGAAACAAGATTACACCAATTTCACAGTGTGTAGTCACTGTTTTTTACAGTAAAACCTCATTCATATGATGTGCTAGGGCCTGAAAAATCAAACTTCCAATTATGCAAGCTCAAATTGTCACCCCACCCCTAACTGTATGTGGTTGGTTGAAACCCTGGTGTTACGGTGTAAGTTGTGATTTTGTTATGTTATAATTGTAAGATCACCTCACTGTATTTGAGGTCTGCACTCTTTAGGGATTTTACGCAACATAGAATGGCAATCGTGTACCGACATTTTGGGACAACCTCTCAATCCCGTCTTCAAGGGTCAGGCAGCCCAAAATCTCTTGGATTTTTTGACCCCGAAATTATGTTTATTGTATTTATTTTGTAAATGCCTGCATGAGTTAATGCAATTTCCATCAGAACAAAAGCCAGTTAACAGTAATTTACATTTGTCAAACTGTGATCTTCATTCATTCGGGAAGAAATAAAGAGTAGACTGAGGTCAGGAAATGCTTGCTATCATTCAGTGCAGAATCTTTTGTCTTCCAGGTTGCTGTCCAGGAAATTAAAGGTTAAGATATATAGAACTATAATCTTGCCGGTTGTTTTGTACGGGTGTGAAGCTTGGTCGCTGACATTGAGGGAGGAAAGGAAGCTGAGGGTGTTTGAGAATATGGTGTTGAGAATATTTGGACCTAGGAGGGACGGGGTAACGGGGGAATGGAGGAGACTGCATAACGAGGAGCTAAGTGATCTCTACTCCTCACCCAATATTGTGCGGGTGATAAAATCGAGAAGAATGAGATGGGCAGGGCATGTGGTGCGTATGGGGGAGGAGAGGGGGGCGTATAGGGTCTTGGTGGGGAAAGAGACCACTGCGGAGACCTTGGCGTAGATGGGTGGACAATATTAGGATGGATCTCCAGGAGGTGGGATGTGGGTATGTGGACTGGATTGGGTTGGCCCAGGATAGGGACAGGTGGCGGATGCTTGTGAGTACGGTAATGAACCTTTGGGTTCCATAAAATGCGGGGAATTTCTTGACTAGCTGCAAACCAGTTAGCTTCTCAAGACGGACTCTGCACCATGGAGTAAGTAAGTAAGTAAGTGATCTTCATTCATTTTTCCTTCAAGTAAGACTCACTTGACCTTTGTTACAGAGATGCACTGTGTTAAAATAATGATCAATGTTTAGGCACATTGTTCAGAATATGAAACAGTAGACTTCAAGTGTTCTAATAATTGGGAGCATCTTTCAGATCTTTAATTTCTTAATCAATATATGTTACATTTTGCACACCTTTTCTGCTGCTAGCACCTTCATTCCCATTGGATGCTATTAGTACAATTGGATGGGAATAAATATTTGAAGTACAAGTCAAAAATGGCCACCAAAGTGCGGGCACTTCTGATTGTAATAACAGAAAAATAGCAGACTGATAGCACATGGATACGTTGATGAGCTGATTTGATTCTGATTGTTATTGTTTATTTCTGATTGGTGTTTGGTTACTGCTGCTGCTGTGACTTTTTTTTTTGCCAAACTTTCTCATTGATACTGTCCAGTTTTTATGCTGGACTGTTGGCAGTGCCAGATCATCAAACTCCAGGCTGTAGGAGTTGTACTGTATTCTGAATTATTCTAGTAATCTAAGGGTTGTAATAGTGGCTTCAAACTACAAACTATCAGACTAACCACTTTAAAAATTACACACACTCCTATGTGTAAAGTGGAGGAATGTCAGATGCTTTGAATTGTGTGTTATTTGGAATTAACTAATTTAAAATTGTTGAAGTTTTGATGTGTCTGCTAAGTTACACGTTTGGTCATAGCATCTTTTAGGATAGCACATTATATTTGATGTTACGCAGTGGCTGATGATGAGCTCAAACTGCACAGATCTTAGCTTGCTGTTTAGACTAAGATGAACTGCTTAGATGAATGGTGTATTTGGTGGCAATGCATAATTGCCAGAGCTAGAGGAGTGAATAATTTTTTTTTGTTTTGTTCACCTGTTTCTATGTTGAAGGTTATGGTGAAATTACTCAACCTAGAACTGACCTGATTCAAGTCTTTGGGATGTTACGCCATGTTAATTGGTAAATATTTACGTTTTGGAAGAGCATAGTGCCTCTGTCCTTGGGGTCAATAGACCAAGTGTTGTGAACATAGTGTGACATCCTGGAAGACTTGAATCTTGAACATTGCTGTGAAAACCTCATTTTGCTTACAGCTGACATACTTCTATATTCATATTTTTATCCTCACAATCCCAAGTGTTAACACATTTGTAATGGGATATTGCACCTGTCATTCCTTCTGTAACGATCCATGGTTGGGGTTACGTACCATTGGGTCATTATGCATTGTCCCTGACAATATGCACACACAGGGTGTACAGAGTTCAGCCAAAAGTGAAGAAGAAGAAACTTACATCATTGGGCATGTGTGGGAAGTGAACTAGATTACATTTCTAATGCAAGCCATTGAAGTAGACTGCATTTTGATATAATGCAGTGTTAATTTAGTGTATTTAATTTCACTAGGTACATAATTTTTGTGTCCTTTAGTTGACATTTTTCTTGCATTACATTCATTTTAAGTGGTTTCTTCAGAAACATAAAATCCTTGTTGCACTGTTTTTATTTTTATTTTTTTTTCTCCCCCCCCCCCCCCCCCCCCCCCTCTCTTTTTTTTTTTTTTTCTCTTTCTTCTTACTTCCCGGATTACAACAACCAATTATTCTATATGAAAACAAAATGTCAAATCATATATTTTTTTTTTTTATCACATC